>Ga0123357_10003975_pt1 | contig 17181 bp, 10 predicted proteins | sample TergutEmb28metaG_FD_89873 | JGI IMG/M metagenome (GOLD analysis project Ga0123357, IMG submission 89873) | Embiratermes neotenicus P4 segment gut microbial communities from Petit-Saut dam, French Guiana - Emb289 P4 | ecosystem: Host-associated > Arthropoda: Insects > Digestive system > Gut ... | reverse complement strand
GCTTTTCTCGTGGCCGGACTCGCGGCAGGATGCACAAATCCGGCGGATTCGCAGACGCAACAACCTGTTCAGACCACGGGGACGGTTGAGCTGGACGGCAATCCGACGACAGGCTACAACTGGACCTGCACCATCACACCGGACGGCATCGTGAATGAAACGTCGAACAATTATGTCCAAAACGACAATCCAAACGGCATGGTCGGCGTGGGCGGCAAGTTCGTATTTGACTTTGAGTCTGTCGCAGCCGGCGAGGCGACGCTGACTTTCGACTACCTAAGGCCCTGGGAGGACGGCGTGCCCCCCGTGAACACAGTGGTCTACAAAGCGACCGTCGACAGCTCGCTCGGCTTGACGCTGAAGCTTGTGGACGCAGGGGATAGCGGCAGCCCCCAGTAAAGAATTTTCGAAGAATTGTTCTAAAACCCTTTCGTTTCGACACGAGGGTTTTATACTATTCGTATGATATTTGACGGGTTTACCGAAAGGAACAGGATTTTGTCCGCACCCCCCTTTTTGCATTTGAAATGACAATCAAGCTCTTCTTCGCATTCCGTCCATTCCGCGCTTGCGACCACATGTTTGACACTAAACAACAGAATTTATGTTGCAAAATTGCGTCAATGCATGAAAAATCACGCGAAAATCCCGAAATATGAGGAAAATGGTGAAAAATCAAAGAATAATCATGCATTATCGCAAAAACGTTACATAATCATGCTATTCTACTGTCATGGATAAAATTATTTCTCATAGCTCTGCATTTGAGGCTCTTTTTGGCTCTTTTGGGGCTTTTTTGGCGCAGAGGCTTGATTGGCTGATTGGCTTGATTGCGGATTATCTGCCTTGATTGTCATTTCAAATTAGAAATCCGGTCCCCCTTGGTTACCTCATTCTGAATACTTTTCCTTTTGGGACAAAGGGCAGATTTGCGCCTTGCGGCATCAGAAAAGCGTGCTCTCGGCCATATAGGACCACTTTGTCGCAGTACCCGTCTGTAATGATCAATATCGGGGCTTCATTCGGGAAATCCTCGGCTCTTTCCAGCAGATCCACACCGGGCTGGAGTACCGTGCCGCCCCGCCCTTTTACTTTAACAGTGCCGGCAATCTCCTCCGGTTTCATATAGCCCGCGTCGTAGGCATCGGCGTCGCAGAATACTACGCGCGCCGCCGGCACGTCCCTCGCCGCGCTATAGCTGGCTATAGCCCCCAACGCGGCGGCCAACAATCCGCGCTCCATTGAGCCGGAAGTGTCCAACACGACCCCGAATGTCCTTCCGTCCAGCGCGGCCTTTGAAACGACCCAATTTGGCCGGGGGATATCGGGCGTAGAAGATTGCCTGCGGTTGGGCCGTGCGTACGAGCGAATTTTTTCAACAGGTGTAAACTGCTCATCGAACCAACGGGCCAATTCCACATCCCACGGAATGGGCGGATGGGATAAAGCCCGGATTTCTTCAATCAACCCTTCCGGCAGATAGCCTCGTCCCTGCTCCTGATGATAACTCAGTCCCTGCGACAGAGCGCGTCGGTAAAAAGCGTCCAAATCCACATCGGCGGAAGGCCCGCGCTGGCCGGGCAGGATATCGCCAAGCCCTACGCCGCGCAATGTAGCGAGTTTGCGGTAGGTCCGCATATCGGTGACGATTCGGTCATAGATTGCCTCGGCGTTCATACCCTTGAATTGCTCATCATACAAAAGCCCGTCCGGGCGTTCGCCGACGCCCATTTCCGTCAGCCACTGATTGATCACATAATCGCAGGCCACATTCCAAAGATAGGCGTCCCGCCATTCCTGCCGCGCGTCATGGCGAAGCGCGGCGTGCAGAAACTCATGCGCCATTACGAAACGGGTTTCCGTGGGGTCTAAAATAAAGGATGGATTGATGTAAATCTCGGACAGCGCGGGCGAAATGGCCGCTATGGTTATCTCCATACGCTGGCAGATTTGTTTGTCCTCAATCAGTTTGAAATTCGCGGCTATGGCGCCTAATAGCGGATAGCTTGAGATGAACCATTGTTTGGCGCGGTAAGCTTGACTGTTTATGGATTCATTAGGGTTCGAGGATATGGATTCCTGCTCGCCTGACGCCACGTTTACAGCGCTGCGGACAGCGGCGGAAAGGCCGGCGGCGAACAGCTTTGGCCACTGTGGCGACTTGCCGTAATAATGATAGCGGCCGCTGTCTTCAAATATCATATCCCTGGTTTTTTCTCCCGCCGTACCAAAACCGGAGTATCCAACTTTACCAGGCGATTCCAATAAACGCTGATACAACCGGTCCTCGCCGTTAATACCCAGCGGGATGGGGATATCCGAAAGTGCCATCCCAAATTTCAAGTCGCCAAGGAATTTTTCAACAACGCAATCACATGCCATATTCCACAAAACAGGCTGTTCTTTTTCCTGAAAATGTCCCATCCCCAAATGCAGCAGACAATGGGCTATCGCCCGCGCCCACTGCTCAGGCTCAGCCCGACGCTTTGGGTGGCACAGAATACTGCCATCTTTGGTCACAGACGCAAGCCCGTCCTCTGGATATTCGGTTTTTTCATCCCTGCGAACGGAGGCCGTATTTTCCAGCGGGCAAAACAATGGATGATCCCTGACCATCTGAAGCCCGGCTTTGAAATTTTGCGTGGCGATGTCGCTTTGGTCTTTGTGGCGCTGCTTTGCCTTTGACATTACTTTTTCGCAGCCAATCTGGGCAAGTCACGTATGACTTCCACCACAAACCAATCGGGTAGGGCGTTGTCATCCTCATCAGCCACAGTCATTTGAGCGATTTCAAGGCTGATGTTCGCCAAGTCCTTCATCAGCGCTTTCGCTCTAAACGCCAAATCCTGAGCCGCGCCGGAAAGATTGTTTTTATCAAGCGGCAACTCCTTGATAAGCCGCGCCCTAAAGCTCTGCGCCAGGAAATACAGCGCGTCCCTGTCCTCTGGCGCAATCGGCCATTTTTGGTCGCCGCCTATGATGGCGGACAATGCGTAGCGGTTGCGAATTTGTTTGACAAATGCGCGGAACTGCGTCGCGTGGTGCGGTGACAGACAGCCGGAAGTCAATATCTCCAATTGCTTTTCGGTGATGTTTTCGCCATAACTGTAAATCGCGTCGGACAGCATATGCCACGAACGCGGGGTAGAAAACGGTTCCTCGGTTTTGGGTGGCTGTTTCCACAGATGGTCTGGACGCAGGCCGATGTATTCGATGATGTAGGGGTGAATGCCGTTTTGTCCGGCCCAATCAAGCCAATCGCGGTGAGAAGCTATCAGCTCTACATGAAACATACGGTTGATTAACGCCGAGGACATGGGCTTGACTATCGCGTTATCCTGTGCCCGGTTGCCCGCACCGATGATAATAGAACTCTCAGGCAAAAAATATTCGCCGATGCGCCGGTCATGGATCAGGCTGTAAAACGCCTTTTGCACTTCTTGAGAGCAGGCATTGAGTTCATCCAGGAACAAGCAATAAGGTTCATCTCTGGCAATCATGCGAGGCGGACAGAACACGCTTTTACCTTCGATGATTTGGGGCACGCCAATGATGTCCTCCGGGGCGAGCTGGCTTCCCAAAAGTGACACGCAAGGCAGGCCGAGGGAGCGGGCGAAATTCTCCACAATGGAAGATTTGCCGATACCCGGCGCTCCCCAGATGAAAACCGGACGGATGACCGCCACATTCAGCAATACATCAAGCAGTTCGTTCTGATTCACGTTTAATGCAATATTCATTGTTTAATTTGACACCTCTTCATATAGCTTCCAGTCCCCGCAATTCCACACGCTTATCCACAAACCGATAGTTCGATCATGGCCGCAACCTTTCTGATAGCGGGCGAAAAAAAGCCCGGGTTATTTACCCGGGCGTGAAAGCGGCGCAAACGGAAGGTTCTAAAGAACGCCATGCCGATTCAAACAGCGCGGGTAAGATTCAATATTGTTTGCCTTTTGGCGGGCTTTCAGCATGACGCCACCTCCTTTTCAATAGTTTAGTAAAATTAGGATAACATGAAGGCGCGGATTTATCAAGGAAATTATATGCCTTCGCCACCCGTCGCCGACTTCAATAAATGATTCGGGAGCGAAAACCTCGAGCGCGAAAACCTCGGGCGCGGCGGGATTTATCCTAACCAAAGTTTGACTTTTCGATTGCAATTTTCCACAATTTCTTTGACATGTTTGATCAAAGTAAGTATGATAATATTCTGAATTCATCAACAATGTGTTGGGGGGCGCAATGAGCAATGGCAAACCGAATAAACCATATGAAATGAATTGTTGGTTGACAAAAGTATGGAGGGACAAGATTAAGCCGTATTCGCGATGCAAAATAATAATAATGGGAATGAAAGCGAGACCGCGCAAAAAACAATTTTCGTGGTCGACGACAGCGATACAAATTTATCTGTAGCAAAGGAAGCGCTGAAGGAACAATATCGAGTACTGACTTTGCCGTCTGCCGTGAAAATGTTCGCACTTTTGGAAAAGATCATACCGGATTTGATACTGCTGGACATCGAAATGCCTGAGATAGACGGGTTCATGTCATTGCAAAAACTGAAAGAAAATGCTTCCTGGGCGGAGATCCCCGTCATATTCCTTACAAGCATGACCGACGCGGATATTGAGGTCCGAGGGTTTCAGCTTGGCGTGGTTGACTTTATCACAAAGCCATTTTCCGCTCCCGTACTCAGGAACCGTATCAAGACGCACTTGAACATCGACGAGCTGATCCGCGACCGCACGTCCCAGCTTCAGCAAAGGACCGTACAACTTCAAAACCTGCAAAACGCCACCATATTCAGTTTTGCGGACATGGTCGAAAACCGCGACAAGGAGACGGGCGGGCATGTCGAGCGCACATCCATATATATCAAAATCCTGGCCGACGCGATGTCGGAAAGCGGCGTATACGCCACTGAAATCGGCGAATGGGACATGGACCTGTTTGTTTCGTCTGCGCGTCTGCATGACGTGGGGAAAATAGCCATATCGGACACGATACTGAACAAACCCGGCAAACTGACGGATGAAGAATACGCCATTATGAAGACGCATACGACGGAGGGCGAATACATCATCGACAAGATCACTTCCCGGACGGACGATATGGAATTCCTGCACAACGCGAAACTGTTCGCCGGCTACCATCACGAACGCTGGGACGGCAAAGGGTATCCGCACGGCCTGGAGGGGACGGACATCCCGCTGCAGGGCCGGATCATGGCAATCGCCGACGTATACGACGCGCTTGTATCGGAGCGTCCCTACAAAAAATCGTTTACGCCGGAAGAAGCGGTCAATATCATTATGGAAAATGTCGGGACGCAGTTCGACCCTTTGATCGCCGATGTCTTTTACGTGACAAGGGATCAATTCAAGGCCGTGAAAGTGTAGAGCGTCAATCGGCGAAAGGCCGGCGAAAAACGCAAACGAAAAATAAAGAGCGCCGCGGGGGCAAGGGACATGAGGGAAATCATCAAAACAAATATTGATCTGTGTACAGGCTGCAACCGGTGCGTCAGGGAATGCCCGATGGAGATGGCCAATTTCACCTGGCAGGACGAGGCGGGGAACATCAAGGTAGATATTGAGCAGGACAAATGCATCGCCTGCGGCAGGTGTGTGACGGTGTGCAAGCACGGCGCGAGATATTCCCTCGACGATACGGAACTCTTCTTTGGCGACCTGTCCAAGGGGGTCCCCATATCGCTCCTGGTCGCGCCCTCGATTGAGGAGGCCATCCCTGAGTACAAGCGGCTGTTCACATATTTGGGGCAGCTCGGTGTGAACAGGATATACGATGTGTCGATAGGCGCCGATATCAACGCCTGGGCGCAGATCAGATACGACGGCAAAAGCGACGCGGCCCATATCATCGCGCCTCCGTGCCCGGTCATCGTGAGCTATTGTGAAATATACCGCCACGATTTGCTGGACAGGCTGTCTCCGGTACACAGCCCGGTGGCCTGCGCCTCCGTCTACATACAAAAGTACCTTGGGAGCAGCGACCGGATCGCTGTGATATCCCCGTGCGTCGCGAAGGCGAACGAATTCGAGGAAACGAAGCTTGCGCAATACAACGTGACTTTTGAGAAACTGCGCGAGTACCTGGAAGAAAACAATATCGAGCTTCCTGATCGGGAAACCGCGTTCGACCCGTGTGAAAGCGGACTCGTCCCCCTTGCGTCTTCCGCGGCGAAAAAGCCCTGCGCGGCCGAAGACGAGGGCTTCAGCCTGTATGAGTGTTTGGGCCGGCGCGCCCAGCCGGCGGATGATGTCCTGTCTGATATATTCGACGCGCTCAGCTGCACAGGCGGCTGCAATACAGGCGCTGACGGTTCTTCTGACGGCAACATGTTTGATGCCGGCAAAACCATAAATAACAAAAGAAGGGCTGTGACCGAAGAGCCCAAAAGCCAGTATTATGAAGCGGAATTTAAGGCGTTCGATGACACGCTCGAAATCGAGCATTTTCTGAGAGAATACCAGCCGGCGAAAACCGAATTCAAGCAAATCACCGACGCTGGTATAGCAAAGGCTTTCGAGCTGATGGGCAAAACCGATTACGAAAAACAGAACGTAGATTGCGGCGCCTGCGGTTCCAAGACCTGTCTGCAAATGGCGAGAAAAATAGCCCTCGGGCTGAATATTCCGGCAAATTGCATTGTAAGCACAATAGAGACCGCGAAAAAGGAGCATGCGCAAAGCCTTGATATCCTGGCTCAGTTCAAGTTGATCTGGGATAGCGTCGAAAGCGGCATCATCATCATTGACGCCGAAACCCGGACGGTAGTGGACGTGAACCCCGCGGCAGTCCGTATGCACGGCAGCCTGAGCAAAGATGAGATGATCGGGGAATTGTGCTACAAATATTTTGGCCAGCACGAATGCCCGATACTGGATTTGAACCAGGAGCTGGAACACGAAGAGCTGACGTTTGTCAAGGCTGACGGCACTATCATCCCGATCACCAAATCCGCGACCAAGACGGTTTACAACGGCCGCCCGGTCCTGCTGGAGAGCTTTACCGACATATCGCGCATGAAAGAGACCGAGGAACATAGCCGTATGCTGGAAGTGGGCGAGCGCTCAAAGATCATGTTTGACGCAACCCCGCTCAGCGCGCATTTGTGGGACCACAATCTGAACCTGGTCGACTGCAACAGGGAAACGATCAAGCTGTTCAAACTGTCGAGCAAACAGGAATACATGGACAGACTGGCTGACCTTTCACCCGAATTCCAGCCCGACGGGCGTGTGTCGAAAGACGCGCAGCCTGAACACCTCAAAGTGGCTTTCCGTGACGGGTATGACCGGTTTGAATGGATGCGCCAAACCTTGGACGGCGAGCCGATACCGACGGAGGTCACACTGGTCCGCGTTGACTACAAGGGCGAGAGCCATGTCGCGGCCTATTCGCGGGATTTGCGCGAGCAGAAAAAGATGATGCAGGAGATCAACGACACAGCCGCTCGTCTGAACGCCATCATCACAAACTATCCCGGCCTGATATGCAGTGTGGACAAAAACTACAGGCTGACATTTTTGGACGGCCTGCTACCCCACAGCTTTCTTGACGACAGATTGTTTTTTGAAGGGCAGGATCTGCGCGTACTTTTGAAATCGAGCAGATACAAAGAAAATATCGCCAGATTTTTGTCCACTTATACCGAAGGGGCGCAGGATTGGTCGTTTGAGACAAACCACCGGATCATCCGTATATCGACATCCCAGGTATATGACGACGAGGGCGAACTCAATGGTATAGTGGCAAAATTTGATGATATTACGGAAATGATGCGTATTCAAAACGAATTGCAGGCCGCCCTTGAAAAATCCGAGATCGCGATCAGGGCGTCCGAGGCGGCGCAATCCACCATATCCGCGATGTTCGAATCAAATCCCCAAATCAATTTGCTTTTCAACGATGAATTCAAACTGATTGACTGCAATCCCGCGGCTATGAACTTTTTCAATTTCAAGAACAAAGAAGAAATGCTCGAAAAATTTATGGGGAAGCTGATAAAAAGCATTCCGGAAAACCAACCCGCGGGACGGGTTTCCGTCCCCTTGCCCGAGCGGCTCAAGACAACAGTAATAGAAGGCTCCGTCAAATTTGAAACAGTATTGGTCATGGATGATGTGACGCGTATTTTGGACGTAGAATTCAAAAGGATCCCGTACGAAGGCAGCTTCGCCGTTGTAAGCTATATCTATGACATGACAGAAATATATGAGCGGGAAGACGAACTGTCGCTCGCGCATGAATTGATCAAACGCCAGCTGAACAAATTGAACCTGGCGGCAAAAGCGACGAAGGTCGGAATCTGGGAGATGGAGATCGTAAAGGAGGATCCTATAAATCCGGCAAATACCTTCATGTGGTCGGACGAATTCCGGAATATGCTCGGATATGAAAACGAGGAGGATTTCCCGAACGTGATGAGCAGCTGGAGCAACCTGCTGCATCCCGACGATGTGGAGCGGACACTTGAAGCTTTTCAAAAGCATTTGTTCGATACGACAGGTGAAACGCCTTACGACGTAGAATACCAGCTCATGAAGAAAGACGGCGAATACTCGTATTTTCACGCTTCCGGCGAGACTATCCGCGACGAGGAAGGCGCCCCTCTCTATATAGCCGGCGCGCTGACGGATATCACGGAAACAAAAAACATATTGCGCGACACGGAGCGGCAGCGCATAGAAGCCGAAGCGGCAAACCAGGCAAAGAGTTATTTCCTCAGCACTATGAGCCACGAAATCCGTACGCCGATGAACGCGATACTCGGCATCACCGAGATCCAGCTCCAAAACGAATCGCTCGACAGCGGCGTGAGGGAAGCGCTGGAGAAGATCTACAATTCCGGCGACCTGTTGATGAGCATTATCAACGACATCCTCGACCTCTCGAAGATCGAGGCCGGCAAGATGGAAATAGTCAATATCAAATACGAGATTTCAAGCCTCATCAGCGACACGGCCCAATTGAATATGCTGCGCATAGGCAACAAGGATATTCAATTTGAGCTGTATGTCGACGATGATATCCCAGCGATACTACTTGGGGACGAGCTCCGCGTCAAGCAGATTTTGAACAACCTGCTTTCAAACGCGTTCAAGTACACGACGGCGGGCACGGTCAAACTGTCGGTTTCCTCGGAGCCTATAGGCGACGACGACAAAGTGGCCCTGGTCTTCACCGTGAGCGATACCGGACAAGGCATGACGAAGGAACAGGTGGCGACGCTGGGCAGCGAGTACTCCCGGTTCAATCTGGAAACCAACCGTATGACCGAGGGCACCGGGCTTGGCATGAACATCACGCAAAACCTGATACGCTTGATGAACGGGACGCTGGATATTGAGAGCGAACCGGGAAAGGGATCGGTATTCACCGTACATCTGCCGCAGGGCAGGACGGATTCCGAGGCGATCGGCAAGGAGATGGCGGAAAACCTTCATCAGTTCCGCACCAGCGTCAGGGCGCAGATGAAGAGGGTTCAAATCTCGCGCGAGCCGATGCCCTATGGCCGCATTTTGATCGTCGACGACGTGGAGACGAATATATATGTGGCAAAAGGCCTTATGGCGCCGTATGAACTGCAGATGGACTCGGCCAACAGCGGGCCCGAGGCGATCGAAAAGGTCAAGAACGGCAAAGTGTACGACATCATATTCATGGACCATATGATGCCGAAGATGGACGGTATCGAAGCGACCAAAATCATACGCGACCTGGGGTACAAAGAGCCCATAGTAGCGCTGACAGCGAACGCCGTGGCGGGCCAGGCGGATATCTTCCTCGAAAACGGTTTCGACGACTATATCTCAAAACCGGTAGATATCCGGCAACTGAACGCAATATTGAACAGACTGGTGCGTGACAAACGCTCTGAAAAAATGGCGGCCGGAGGTGTGGCGACATCCGGCGGGGTGACATCCGGCGGGGTGACATCCGGCGTAGTGGCGAACGGCGGACGTACCGGAAAAATATGGACGATTCCCGTGCCGCCGGAGGCGGTCCCCTGCCCGCCAGCCGCGGCGCAGCCGAGCGTCAATCCGCGTTTTGCCGAAGTCTTCGCGCGGGATGCCATAAAAGCGCTTGCGACGCTTGACGAAATCGCTGAGAAAAATGATTTCTCCTCTGAAGAGGATTTGCGCTCCTACACCATCACGGTTCACGGCATGAAGAGTGCGCTCGCAAACATAGGCAACAAGGATTTGTCCGCCGTAGCGATGGATTTGGAAGTGGCCGCGCGAAAAGGGAATCTTGATGTGTTGACGGCGGAAACCCCAAAGTTCATCGATTCACTGCGCGCGTTCCTGGAAGAACTCAAGGGCGATGGGGGCAGCCAGGCTCTGGGCGGCAAATCCGCGGGCGGACATGCAAAAGGGGACGGCAATCCTGCGGGCGGCGGCGGCTTGTCTGACGGCGACGCGCCATATCTGAAAGAAAAGCTATTGGCGCTCAAAGCGGCGTGCGAAGAATACGACGAAACAGCCGCGGACAAAATATTGTCGGAGCTGCTGGGCAGGCCATGGCCCGGGCAGACGAAGGAATTGCTGGACAAAATCTCCGAGCAATTGCTGCACAGCGATTTTGACGAGATCGTAGACAGCATAGACAAATTCTAAATTTGTTTCATTCGTTCCCGCGAAATCAGGAGCATCATTGCCCAATAATTCTTTTCGCGCGATCCCGCCTTTTTTGATTCATCCAGACGCGTCTCAATCAATTCAGGAGTGAGCTGCCAGTCTGCGGCTATACGGCCAACTTCGATTTGTCGTAATGCTATAGTGATTTGGTTTTCTGTGGCGCCGTCCTTTCGTAGTTGCCTGATGGCCGAATTTGAGAATTTGTCATATTCCTTATGTACGAGACCGTTAGTCTTTTCATTAAAAAAGAGCCGCTCGGCTTTGCCTCCCATGCCGGAAAGAAAATCCGGGCTTTCCGCTGTGTCTGGGACGTAAATATGGAAAATGCGCTTCGTGATCCCGTCCTGCGTATTGCGCAATACGCGGCCCATACGTTGAACACGCTGCAGCTCTCCCGATGAAGAGGAAACCATGACCGCAGCCGCGGTATCCGGCACATTCAACCCCTCGTCAAGCGCGCGGCAGCAAACCAAAATGCGTGTACGGCCTTCACGATAACGGGAAAGCGCAAATTCCTTTTGCTCACGGCGCATCGCGCTGTGATACAGACCGATTTTTTCAGGGAAAAGCGTGGAAAGGTTTTCAAACAGCATGTTCGCGGTCACAATCCTTTCTGAGAAAAGAATGGTTTTACATTCTGTCGAAAGCAGACGGACCAACTCTATACCGCAGGTGACCCGGGCTTCCGCAAGGACCAAAATGCGTTTTCTTAAAAAATACAGGCGCTTCAAACGTTCCGCCGCGTCTGCCACTCTTCCGCCCTCTCTTATCAATTGATTCAATTTTCGGATATAGTCCGCATGATCTTTTGCGAAAAAGTGAGGGCAAATTCTAAGCAAGGCGTATTCCGCCCTTGCAATACGCTCGGTTGCATCGGCGTATTCCGCCTGCTCTTCCGACGAAAATGGTATGGCGACATTGAAAAGTTGATAGGGCGCTGTGATTTGGTGCCGGGTCGCTTCTTCTATGCCGTAACGAAAGAAGACCGGCCCGATTGCGGGCGCGATGATATCCGCAAAACGTTCAGCCTCAGGCGTCGCCGACAAACCCAAAGAGAATACGATTCCTTTCGGGACATGCGGAAAAAAATCAAAGACGTGCGCGTTTTCCGTACTGCCGAAATGATGGGCTTCGTCGCAAACAAGAAAGACAGTATGTCCTGATCTGACGTCATCCAGAATATGCCTGGAAATACACGTACGCGCAGAGTCAAGTACGTAGACCATGAAAAGGCGGTCGGGCTTGTCTTTTCTGCCTCCAAACCACAGCCCTATCTCGCGTTCAGGCATCCCGAAATACGACGCAATCTCAGACTTCCATTGAAGCGCAAGAAAAACACGCGGTACGACTACGCGGACACGTAGATTTTTCTGGGACGGCGCGTTCATCAGACGCGCCGCCGCTTCTAGCGCAAGCCTTGTTTTACCCGCTCCTGTTGCGACGCCGACAACGCCGCGGCAATCGTTTTGGAACCATAAGCTCAAACAATCCTGCTGCCAGGAATAAAGCGGTTTCATGGCAATATGATATAATTCTTTTTACATGTTTGCAAAAGAATTGCCGGAATGGTGAAAGAACGGAGAACACAGATAATGGATTATGAGGTATTGCTCGCGTCGTATACTGATGCGCACGAATTGTTGAAATCACAGCTTGCGCAGCAGCAAAAACTCCTTAAGCGCATCGGGAAAAGCATGGATGTCGGCGATTTGAGAAGCGCGGGAAAGGATATTGCGGCAATCGGCCCGCTTGCGGAGGAAACGGAGCGGACGATACGCGAGATTGAAAAAATCGAAAACGGCGCGGATATGACGGAGTTTCTGGCCTCGGGGGATTTCGCGGCGCAACTGGTGGATTCCTGCAAGGCGCGCGGCATCGATATCATCGGCGAAGAAGGGTCTTATGAGATATTCCCGTACCGCCTCAAAGTCAACCCCGCAGACGAGGAGGTGCTGATCAATGGCAAAAAAGCGCCGGGTTTGCGTCCTGCCGCAGTTGCGGCGTTCCTTGAATCAGGTCGAAACAAGCTGCTTTCCGCAAATTTCAATCCTGAAAAATTTGCGATAGAATTGTCAGCCGCTTATGATATTGCGATCGCGTATAGCGCTGTAGGCAAGAAACTTGTACCTGACGCGGATATTTATTTGAGTACGCTTTACAAATATCTTGTGCCGATGGCGCGGTTCCGCAGGGACTATAGCATGCAAAGCTTCGCGTTTGATCTTGCGCGTTTGTACAGCGCCGGGGACATAATGTTGCCTGACGGCCGAGGGATTCAATTTGGGCCAAGCCGCAACAACAATCGGGCTATTCGGATCCTTGACGCGTTTGGAAAAGAATATTTTCTCGCGACAGTACGTTTCTACAAGCAGCAGTAAGGGGGCTATTTGATGGGCAGGATCGAATTCTTGACAGATTTCTGGAAGTCGCAGTATCTGGAAACCTATATCGCGGGTGGGGGAAGCAAAATCAAATTCCTGACAGGAGGGGGCGCGGACGAACGATCGCGCTCGCTTGCAAAATTTCTGCGAGACGCCGAAGATGTCGGCTATAAGTCTGTATATATTTCGGCAAAAAAGACTTGGCTTCATGATTTTAAAAATATTTACGTGGCAATTTTTGACGCGGTGGACTTTGAGGGCTGTCTTCAAAAGTGTGCGGATTATATCATCAAGGGGCTTGGGTATGATCCGGAAGAGATCCCGGCCGGAATGGATTTCGCGTCGTATTTGCAGGATCGTTCCGCTTTTGATCCGTTGACCAAACGTGAAATCAGAGAAAAACTCAGCGATATGTTTTTCAAAAACACCTGGATCGACAACAATTTTGCCATAAGCTCGGCGTTGATCGCAGGCGGTATTCTGGGATACCCCGCAATCGAGCCTGCCGCAAAAGATTTGCTTCTGGCGTGGCATATGGGCGAAAAGGAGGCGCGTATATCCGCATTGCGCAAATCCGGGCTCTCCCCCTCGCGTATTTCCAAAACAAACGCGAGGCATATGTTGCGCTCGTTGATAGAAATCGTCAGGCTGTCAGGGTACAAAGGGCTTGCGGTAGCGATTGACAATCTGGAGATGCTTGCGAACGTATCCGCGCTGGAGGAGATAAGGTACACAAAGATGCGCAGGGAAGACGCCTATGAGAGTATACGGGAGATGATAGACGGTATCGACACATTCTCGCATTTCATGCTCGCGTTCGCGTTTGAGAAGGAGTTGCTGGACGATGAGGTGTGCGGTTTCAAATCCTATCAGGCATTGTGGATGCGGATACAAAATGAAATAGAATCGGATCGCCCGAACCGTTTTGCGGATATCATAGATCTGAACAGGATTGAACAGGAGGTCACGGCAAATGTCGGATTTTGAGTCAAGAAAGATCATCGAGGCGCTTCGGTCCGGGATATCTTCGCATGAAGTCGGACTGTACTTTTCTTCGGCGCGTCCAAAGATCATGGGAGAAATCCAGGGAATGCTTGACCGCACTATATCGGAAGGCATGTCCGGGGGGCGCATTATTACCGGGAAATATGGGGAGGGAAAGACGCATCTGTTAAATACGGTGCGGGGTATCGCCCATACGCAAAACATGGTTGTGAGCGCCGTGACAATCAGTAAGGAAACGCCGCTTTCAAATGCCGGCCAACTCTACGCGAAGATCATTCAAGGGACGTTTTTGCCGGGATATCTTCAGCCGGGCATTGCGCCCGCACTCAACGGGCTGTTGCTAAATGCGCAACCAACGCCCCTGCTTTTGGAGTATTCCCTCACGCATTTGATGAACAACAAACTGTATTTTCTCCTGAAATCTTATCTGGGTACGCAGGACGAGGATGAAAAATATCTATTGGGCGCGGATTTTGAGGGGGATTTCATCGCCTCTGCCGCGTTGCGCAAAATATACCGGCGCATTTTTGGGGAACCTGCGGTTTTGAACGGAAATTTTGTGAAAGCAAAACATTTCACTGACTATATTTCATTCATGTCAAAGTGCTTCCGAGCACTGGGATATTCGGGTTGGCTGATCCTCTTCGACGAAGCGGAACTCATCGGAAGACTTGGACGGAAGTCGCGCCTAAAGGCGTATCAGACCATGCATAGCTTTTTGCACCCGTACCGGTTTGAGGGCGTTTATTCCATCTTTGCCATGAGCGCTTCATATATTCCTGATGTGATCGAAGCGAAACAGGAGTATCTCGGCGTCGAGCAGGACGAGATACTATTTCCGGCGGAAAAAGAAGCCGTATTGAGCGTGCTTGCCGAAATAGAGGGCGCAACGCAGCTCTCGCCTCTGACGCGTGAGGAAACGGCTGACGTTTTGACAAAAATCCTGGCTTATCATGGGAGAGCTTTTGATTGGAGTCCTGAAATAGACAAAGACGATTTTATGCGCGCGACAGATCCTTATGGGTATCTTCTTCGGACCCGTATCCGGGCAGCGATTGAAATGCTCGATCAGCTGTATCAGTACGGAAAGATAGGGGCTATTCGCGCGGGGGAGCTTGGCGATATCCGATTTATCGAAGAGGAAGACGCTTCCCTCGAATCGTTTGTGTGAGTAATAGGAAGACTATCATGAAGATCAATACCGTGACCGGGCCTATAGACGCAGCTTCGCTTGGCCCGACTCTCATACACGAGCATATATCCTGCGCCGACTGGTCGATGCGTATGAATTTTGGCGATCGCTTCGTAGAGCCTGATAAGCTTGCGGAGATCGCCGCCGCGATGTTTTCGCGCATGAAGCGCGAGTGCGGCGTAGCCACGGTCGTGGACGGAACACCGATCAACCTGGGGCGGGACGTGAAGCTGATCCGTGATGTGGCCGAGCGCACAGGTGTCAATATTGTCGTGTCCAGCGGGTTTTACTATCAGGAGGATCCGTGGCTGATGTTCCGCCCGGAGGCGGAAATCGTTGATCTGCTGCTGAGTGAGTGCCGAAACGGGATCGCTGATACCGGCATATTTCCGGGAATATTGAAATGCGCGGTCGGCGACGCGGGATTGACCCCTCTGATACGCAAGATACTGTCCGCCGTGGCGCGCGTCGCCGCTGAAACCGGACTGCCGGTATTTTGCCACCATACCGTGTCCGGCAAAAATGGCGGAGAGATCCTCGATATATTTGAAAGGCAAGGCGCAGCGCTGGGCCGCTTTGTTTTGGGGCACAGCGGGGATACGGACGATCTTTCTTATCTTGAGGCGATGCTGAAGCGCGGCTGCTATCTCGGCATGGACCGCTTTGGCTATTGCGACTATACCCTGAGCCTCCCCCGCCGCGCGGCGGCGATTGCGGCGCTCTGCGAAAAGGGATACGGGAGCCGTTTGCTCCTGTCCCATGACCTGGTGATTTACGGCGCGTTTGCCGGAAGCTGGGAAGAGTTCAAGAAAGCGGACCTGGAAAACCTTCCGATGGATTTCACATTCATTCACAAAAAAGTGCTGCCCGCTCTGCTCGCGTCCGGCGTGACGCAGGCTCAATTCGACAAAATGATGGAAGAAAACCCAATGCGGTTTTTCGAATGAAGGGGAAGATGAGTAAGAAAGTAAGAAAGTAAGTAAGTAAGACGGAGATTGAATATGAAAATAGCGAAAAATGTAGCGATGTTGGAGATTGAAGCGCAGTTAGGATGTGTATACCCGACGCTCACCTGGGGAAAGGGGCATTTGGTTTTGATAGACGCGGGGTTTCCGGGCCAGGCGGAATTGATCAAGGACGCTATCGCAAACGAAGGCTTCAGGCCTGAAGATTTGACAGAAATCATTTTGACCCATCAGGATATAGACCATATTGGCTGCGTCCTGGATATGCTGCGGCTTGCGCCCGCCGCGAAGGTCATGGCGCACGTGGATGAGGCCAAATATATTGACGGGCGGGAAACGCCGATCAAGCTCGCGGCTATGCTTGCGAATCTCGACAGGCTGCCGCCGGAACAGAAAGCCTGGTTCGAAAATATGAGAGAGGGGTTCGCGAACCGCCGCATTGCGATAGACAAAACCCTGACGGACGGCGAAGTCTTGCCGATTTGCGGCGGCATAGAAGTGGTCTTTACGCCCGGGCACACGCCGGGGCATATCTGCCTCTACCTGCGCGAAAGCAAAGTGATGGTGGGCGGAGACGAGCTGAATATCACGGACGGCGAACTCTCAGGGCCGAACCCTGCGCATACATTTGACGAACAGCAGGGGATTCTTTCTTTCAAAAAAGTGAAGGCTTTCGATATCAGCTCAGTGGTTTCGTATCATTGCGGACTGCTTGAATTGTAGGCCATTTAATTTCGTCTGGTACCTGTGTAACAACAATCAACTTTAAAATATTACGGTGCCGGAGTAATAATAAGTCAGTCTCATGAATCTTGCAACAGCAACGAATTCGTTGTATACAATGGTGCTTTTTAATATGTTGATCTTCGTGAAAACTGTTCGTGAAAACCGCATTGGGATCCGCATCGGGAACGAATCGCGTTTTGGCGATGGCTCGATATCGCGCCAAAAAATTATGATATAATTTC
>Ga0123357_10003973_pt1 | contig 17187 bp, 11 predicted proteins | sample TergutEmb28metaG_FD_89873 | JGI IMG/M metagenome (GOLD analysis project Ga0123357, IMG submission 89873) | Embiratermes neotenicus P4 segment gut microbial communities from Petit-Saut dam, French Guiana - Emb289 P4 | ecosystem: Host-associated > Arthropoda: Insects > Digestive system > Gut ... | reverse complement strand
ACACACACACACACACACACACACATATGTATATATATATTCAGATGAGTATGTCTTTCTGGTTTGTAGACACAGTGTCGTAATCATAAGAACATACACTCCACTCTAAACAGTGTCGTAATGCATCATTATTTCGTTGCTTAACATTACAAGAAATAGGCCAGTATTATTTCGTTCAAACTTATTTTAAAATTTAGTGCCTTCAGGGCAGTTTTAAACCAGTTAAATATCATAAACATTTCGACGTAACATCAAGAAACACAAAGTGTAAATTTTTTTTAAAAAGGTTTTTTTTGCCATCTTGATTTTAACTTTATGCTGATGTAAATACATTTCAAACCATGTAGTGGGTCCCTGTCACCACGGCACGGCGCGTCCTCCGGTTGCGGGTAGAGGAACGGCCTCCGATAAGGAGGGTAGCTGCGAATATATTGAATAAACAGTCTCGGACATCTGACAAGGGGTGGTGCTCCAGCTTGGGGGTTGGGCGAGGTGCTAACAACCCCTCCCTCTAAAACATTCATGTTAAGAAACACACACATGCGGGATGATTCCTCTGGAGACAAAACAATCCGGAGGTAAGCTACTCCGCCACTCGGATCTAGGGGGGGGGGTCTAGGGGAAGCATCGCGCAGCATACAAAGAGTAAATATATTTCAAACCTCATTATAACACAAGGTTCAGAAAATTCGGTCAATTTTCTTTTGCGTTTATGTTCGTAATATGGAGAAATATTTGAAATGAAAGTTTTAATCTTTATGAGACCTAAATGTATATACCTCTATACAGGAATATTGTAGAGACAATCGAGTTACTCGAAAATATGGAGAAGGACAAAGTGAAGAAAAGAGTTTCCTAGACTTTTAGCCTATACAGATAAAACTGAGGAGTGATAAATAACCACGAGAAAATGCTGCAAAATTAAAGGAAGGAAAATTAAGAAAAAACTTTAAATTTCTAACAGGTCTTTACCGAAGATCCACCACAGCAATACAAATTTGATCAAAATCCGTTTACTCCATTTCGGAGAAGAAACAAGCGGATAGAGACTGCTACGAGCGTATGAGTCCACTTTGTAGGATTTGTACAAGTAACTCAAAGTGACGCTTCTTTTCAAGACACATTCCAATGGAGAATCATAAATCATACTGCAGGTGCTTTTATCTCGCAACACACTGGCAGTATCGGGTGTTGTAAATGGGACACCCTGTATCCAGCGTGAAACTCTGTTCACGCACAACATATGTCAGGGTTTCTGCCCACAAATTGAAAGGAGAATATGTTACCCCACTTTTAGGTTTTCTCCGTTGTATTAAAACTTTACGAAGCCTTCATGAAGCCAGAGAGCAAGCTCCGCTACCACATCTTGCTTGAGGCAACGGACAAAAAACAAAAACATGATAAACTTCAATCAAGATAGCCGGTCCGCTTGGATAGAGCGTGCAGCCTTTGGCGCAGTCTGAAGCAGAACGAAGCAATTTTAAAACAGCAGAAGACAGAGGTCACAACAGTGGCTTATTTTTGGTTTAGGGTACAATAGTAAGAGTCCCGCATCCTTACATGTTACAGCATTTGTATCTTGGTGGTCAGGAAAATGTAGAAGTGTAGAGGAGAGGCTAAATTATCTCCTTTGAATGTACTATCACTTCACTGTGCCGACCAGGATAAGCATTAGATTCTGTAGAGTTAAGAAAAGTCGACATTCGAATCCGGTATCCGTAATAGACTAGCTGTCCGTAATCAGATATTCAATAAATTCCGTACTGACTTGGACTGATATTGCATCATTTAACGGTGCTGTATGCATATATGTATTTTACTTAGTTTTTAAACTTAGAACTGATTAGTACATGCAGCAAACCACCTGGACTCTACTAGATTAGAATACAGTCAACTAAGTATTAATCACCAACTTTTCGTAATTAATCACTGCCTTGTCTGTCGTGCGACATGTCTATAGCCTCTTGCCAAGCCAGGTTTGCAGACAGTGCTATCTAGTGCTTGCAATTCCCAGTATTTTCTCTTTTCCTTTAAGTCATGCAATAGCAGCTTACGTCTTCTTCCTCGCCTTCCTCATATTCTCTTTTCTTCAGCAAAGTGTTTTAGAAGGAAATTCCTACGAAAAGGCGTGAGCAAGCCTATTAGCCGTCCTTCATATTCTTACATGTAGGATGTTCCTTTCCTTCCTGACCCTAGGTAATACTTCATTTCTCACACGATTTGTCCAAACGACCTTCTCCATTCTTTTCCAACGCCACATTTCAAAACTAACCCTCTGCAACTCATAATTCACAAATGTTCTGCCATTATAGCTACAGAATCTAAGAAAATAAATGAGCGTCGTAAGCACAAAAAGAGTAGATCTATTCCAGTTTGTAGGAGAGTTTGGTTACTTTTCCAGTTTTTTTTTATATTCGATGTTCTCTGTTTAATTTATTCGACTTCTTTGTCTTTTGATAAAAAGTTTCTTCTGGGTGGTATTTACGGTATTGTGTCTGTTTAGTCCGTTAAGAAAAGATGCAGTTCTGATCTGTCACATTGTCTTATGGTGACGTATAAACAGCAGCGCATCCTATCACTTTAGTTTTTACGAATCATCATTGAATGAATTGGTACAGGCATCAAAACAGCAGTCACGAAATTTCTACCACAAGTTTGGCTGGCAAAGTGCCGAATGCAGATCAGTTTTTTTAACAATTAACCTGACCTGCTCAGTTCACTGACGAATAAACTAATTAACTAAATAATTAAACAACTCCGTGGAGCAGGGTCCTTCTTTAAAAACTATTCAAGAACTTTCTATAAATTCACGGAACCCGAATGATGGCAAAAGCATACTGATGTTTCGGTGGAAAATGTTGTCTCCAATTTAAAGGTATAAAAGTAGTATGTTGCCCTTTGGTGCATAATACGACTGTAGCAACTGCGGTAAATAACTGACAATTATACCACAATAGTATTCAAAAGTAATTAAAACATGTTCTTTGTTTATAATGATAGTTGTTTTATCTACAACATATTTAATCGCTGTCAGTATTAGTTTTGTTTGCAGACGAGCGTTATCTTTCACATAATTTTATATGGCATAAAGAACTTAAGGATAAGCACAGAGATTAAGATCATGCTGCACTAAATGTCACTTAATGGAGCTTGATGCTTTTAGTCGGATGATATGATGGTTAAAGTGGCCAACAACGCATTTACTATGGGGCTATGCATTCTAGGATTGTGCATTTGATTTTCCCCTCAGGAGATCAATGTTCTTCGTTGTCGTCTGGTGACGGTAGAGAAATGTCCAATATCCTGCGAGTTTCAATTACCTCTACAAGATTCGCTTTCCGGGAATTAAAGTGGAAACAAGAAGACTGGGGTTATGCAACGCCTGTGATGCTAATTCTGTAGCTACGAAAATGAAAGACAGGCACAGAAATGAATGCAGTAAGGCTCTGTTTGTACGTCAGGTGCATCAGTTAGTCGCAAAATATCAGATAAAGAAGACCTCCTGTAGGAAATTTGTAAGTTTATCAACAACAGTATATACAGATGTAGCTCAGTACAGTGACCATGCCATAAGCTTGGCGATTTCGGAATTATTGTCTAGTTCTCTGCAGAGACAAGAATATTTTTTCTTTCTCCAAAGCGTCCAGACGGACTCTGGAAGCGATGTCATCTCATACACGTCCATTACTTGAGGTTCTTTCACAGGAAGGTACGAAGCGTTAAACTGGCCACTCACATCCACCTAGTGTCGATGGTCTTCAAGTATTACAATATTTGTATAAATATTTCATACAAATCAATCTAGTATCTCATAAATTGAACCCAAGCCTCGCAATACGGCGATCCCCTACATGTAAATCGCTCTTTAATAAAGGAGAACAAAAAAACTTCAGAAATTACGGCAACAATCACTTAAATATCAGAGAAGAGTCAAATGCTAAAATACGATATGAAACATATGTAAATTGGACACAGGATGAACAAACACAGTATCGAGGTCCAAATGCAGCTCGCAAGAGCCTGCTTGTTGGTCCATAAAAACCAAGCAAACTTGTTCATTTAAATTAAGTTCTGAATATGTCCCGAGTGTGCTGTTCGGCTAGATGAAGATATTATTTGCGATTTTGGGTTGTGGACAAAATAATCGGAGAATCACTGCCTTACAAAATGGACAGTTTCCTACATAATGCTGATGGACTTATAATCAGCGGCGTAACTGTGCGGAGGGGAGTGGTGCGGAAGCCTCGGGTGTCACAGTCTAAAGGGTGGCAAAACGGGTGTTTCAAATTACACTTTTAAAGCCCACCGGTAACTTTACATAGCACAAGGATTGATATTCAAATATTTTGCATGGTGATTATGTTCAATTAATGTATTTTGTATGGATCTTAGAATAAACAGCTACTTTTGCTTTATACACATGTGTGTATAACATTAACGGATTTATTTTTAGAACCGAGGTAGAGAGTGTTTACTGCGCATTATGCACTAAGTTCTTTTAAGCATATATATAACACAGATACGTTTCGTCCTTAAGATTTTAAAAAATAATTCTCTGCACCAGAAATTTAAATTATCGAGCCAAATAAGAGGGGACGACCATTTGGATTGCCTGCCCTGGAAGCTTAAAAAAAAAAAACTTAGCTACGCCACTCTTACGTTCAACACGTTTCCACAGACCTCTATAAAGTGATTTAAAACATAAATTATCTCCCATGTAAATGTCATGGCTTCCTCATGTCCCCCCCCCCCCATTATTCCTACCTAAGGCAACGGTAAAACATCGCAGAATTCCGCCAATCTCAACACCTGCAACATAGCAACGCCGAAACGCTCAGTATATTTCAACGCGGAATTTCATTATTCCTTATTCTACTATAAAGGAGATCGCTTTCATTATCTTGTATTTGTAAAATACTTCTGTAATAATTATCACAAAAATAACAGAATTTTAACTTGAGGAATTTCCGTTTGATACAACTTCTAGTTCCGTATAACTTACGGCGTTTATATAAAACCAGATAAAGGTTCGTTCTCCTGCCTCGGTCATTTTCAGATCTGTCACAGGAATATTTCATATTTCATATTTTATATTTCATGCTTCAATGTGTCCTAAAACTGACACATTGAAGTATAAAATATGAAATGTTTCTGTGATCTTTTGATGTCGCAGGAAACGGGCCAAACACGGAACTTGGTGTGTAGGTCTGTATAAAAATTTATGAGCTCTGCAGAACTTACAATTGTGTCAAACGAAACGTTGCTAGCTTAATTCTTATTAATATGCAATGGAATTCAACCCATTAAAACAGCAGCATTTTCAGTGGATGAATGAAAATTTACTAAACATTATTTATCGACACATACTTTACCAAAGCGTGTTACTGTGTTGCATACTTAAACGGGAATGAATACTAATACTACTGGATTCTTCTGTCCACGAACCATCCACGTTTATAATTCTGATGTGCGTCATCCCCGTTGTGTTTCTTTATACAATGGTAAGGAGTTACGTGTAGAGTACACACAGTCAAACATATGTACTAGTCTAGTTATCTTAGCTAAGATAACTAGACTAGTACACACGTATGTATGGCACCCGCCGAAAAACGATTAACGAACACGGCCTTCCACTTATCTAGTGTGGTTACTGTAATTAGGTTAGCACGTAAAATAGTACCCATTAGCGTACAGACTTAATACTAATGAAAACCCCTCTTATATAAAACGGGACCATGGTACCCCCCAACACCCCCGCCCCCTTCTCCCAAAATGTTTCTCATGCATTATAGTATAAATTATCTAGTCTAATTTTACAACCCGAAGATGGCCCACATGTAAGGCCGAAACATGTAATTGTCAGAACCCTCATTATATTAATAATAGAGGTTAATATAGTTGTGTTTGACTGTGTGTACTCTACACGTAACTCCTTACCATATTGTATCCACGTTTAATACTTCGGCGCTTCATTTTCTTATCCAGTGTCTGATTCAGCTACGTTAATCAGTTTATCACATGGTTGAATGTTCATGAACTTAGACAATCTTACGTTTAACTGTACTGACGAAAATGCAGTTTCTCTTACGAAGTACGAATATTAATAACCTCAAAGTGCACAGTTTCTCTCAGGAAGCTACCGTTGTTCAGCTATTTCAAAAAGACTCCACCCTTTAACGGACACGTTAATGAATCGTCTTCGAAACAAAACGATCAACGTTACATACCCTAAAGTATATGATTAACGCAAGAAATAAGGCACGATTCCAAAAATTTATAATTGTGCATTTCAAAGGGTAAAGATATTTTTAAATACCTTGGAGTTCTTATTATTAAAAAGAGTGAAGGCTGAAATAAAAACCGGAATCACAGCAGGAAATGGGTGGTTATCTTGCATTCACCAAGTTATTAAAATCCAGTGCGGTAATATGTAACAAAATTTTATTTATCGGGCAATAATTAGATCGGCAGTATCGTGTAGTTCGAAGGTCTGGACAAAAAGCGATTAAAACCCGTTAGCAATATGGGAAAGGAAAACATTAAGAAAAATAATATACCAATCACCAACACAATGCACTTCTATGTTTATGGTGTATTTCAGTCAAAATTTTCTCACCAACATGTTTCGGCCACTCATGCGGTCAAGTTCAGGGTGATATTGTTACAAGAATACGAAGGTACAAATGTGGTTATTTGTGTCGTCACTCCGTGACAAAAATTATACCAGTAATATAAATATAGGTTAAAAATGGGTAATGTCTAAAACCTTATGTGTTACAATTGTTTAGTCTCTGTGCTGAGTGATACTTGATGTAGTGATGTGGTGAGTTTTAATCGAGCGTGTAGGTGATGTGTAGACGGTGTGATATGCTGGTTGGATCTTATATTTATATTACTTATATAACTGTAACTGAAATTATAGTAATTTTTAATTTTTATGGAGCGACTGCGACACAACTAACCACATTGTACATTTGTACTCAACAACTTACTCCCACGCGCTACAACCCATGCAGGGTCTTGGCCGACTTAAGAAGTCGCCTCCAACCATCTGTCCTTGGCCTTGATCCTCCAATTTCTGACTCCCAGCCTCATTTTCTGACTCCCAGCCTCTCTGTATCCCTCATCACTCCGTCCATCCATCTGAGGTTTGGCTTTCCCATTCCTCCGGTTTGTCCAAGGTGATTTTCTTACATGGTAGATTATCTTGCACTCGTACTATATGTTCTGCCCATCTAAGCCTGGTTATCCTAATTGTTGTTACCAAATCAGTCTCATTATACAGACGATACTGTTCTTCATTATATCTTGATCTCCATCTTGCCCCTTCACAGATAGGTCCATAGATTCTTCTTAGTATTTTTATCTCGAAGACTCCAAGACGTAACTCATCTACCTTACTCAGAACAGGTTTCTGCCCCATACATCAAGACTGGTTTTATTACTGTCTTATATATAATCACTTTATACTTTCTATTTATGTTTTTGGTTTTAAGTATATTCACCAACCCAAAGTAACTTCTATTGGCTAATGTAATTCTATTGTTAATTTCGGCAGAGGTATTGTTGTCAGCCGTAATTAATGTTCCCAAATACACAAAACTGTTGACTCTTTCAAAGGTCATACGTTTCACCTTAAAAATATTCTCTTCGTATTTCTTCTTGGTGCCACAAATCATGTACTTAGTTTTAGTTTGGTTAATTTCTAATCACATCCTTCTTGCAGCTCTATCCAATGCTACTGTAGTCTCTTGAAAAGATTTCGGGGATTTACTAATAATATCAATATCATCTGCATATGCTAATATGTGCACTGATTTGTAAAATATATTACCACGCTGGTTTATGTTTGCGTCACGTATTATCTTTTCCAGTGCTATATTAAATAAGATGCAAGCTGCCTCAACCCATTTCGTATATGGAAACTTTCAGAGTAAATTTGTACCCTTGTAATAAAAACATCACCCTGAAGATGGCCACAATAGCGACCGAAACAATTTGGTGAGAATGCAGTGAATACAATACACCATACAAATTGAAGTGTATTTTGTTGGTTATATACTGTGGATCTGATTAATGCACGGAAGATGGAACATATTAAAACTGAGAAAAATACTTGGCCCTGTGAAAGAAAATGGCGTATGGATGATCGCAACAATCAAGAGTTAATGGATCGGTATAGAGAACCAGATATTACCTCAGAAATTAGAACAGGAAGATTACGATGGTGTGGACATATGGTAAGACTAGCCAGAAGATGAAGAACTGTGTAGAAATGTTTAAGAATAACCCAGAATAAAAAAAATCCATTTCAAAGCCAAGTAAGAGATGGTTGGACGGTGTTAAATATGATCTGAAGAAAATGGCTGTTAGAGGCTGGAGAAAACACCTAGTAATAAAGACGCGTATAACCTAATCCTGATGGAGGTCAAGGTCCTGACTGGACTGTAGGGCCAGTGGCGAAGGAGCTACGTACCCTCAGGACGACTGCAACTAGTACGGACCCTCGCATCCTCTTTCACATTATCCTCCTATCTACGTCTATCTCTCCCAAGATTCCTCTTTCTTTCAGCGTTCGCTATTATATTTTTCCTGCATTTCTCATCCCTTCGATAAGTAACAGTTTTCTAAATTAAAGGTCAACGAGCTTTCTCTCAGTTCCTATTACAATCTCATCCCTTAGAAAGTTTGTGACGTAACGTAAATCTAATGTCCTTAAGCTGTCCTCACGTATGTCTATGTTATTAATTCTTTCGTTCTCGATTTCTTTGTCATCATTGTTTGTCGTCACAGTCCGTAAAAAGGCCTGAATCGAGGTTTTAAGCTCCCTTATGACGTACTTTTTAACCCCCCCCCCAACAAACACACGTACACGCACGCAGATATATAAGCGGTTAGATTCAATAGACAGCGGATTAGACCTTCGCAGTACAACAAACACAAAAGCGGACAAATATCCATGACCCCAGCAGATTTGTCTTCCCACTCGAATATCGGAAAGCTCCTTAGATTATGCAACCATCGAAAGGGGTATTCTGAAAGCTTTGTCGATATTATGATAATCTTAGCACAAATGTAATATCGTATAAAATCCTGCATTGTTAGAAATATGATGGATTGATGTAGGAAGATAAGAATAAATCAGTATAACAAGGTGTAGCGCAGTTCATTTCGGAAAAACATCAATGTGAAAGCCACCACTGGTATATTAATAATTATGTTTGGCTTCAAACATGCGAAGGATTTAGCGGCAAGCCAAAGGTTTTAAAGGATACCTCGATTTCTATTTCCGCATTCGGGAAATTATAACCATTCGAGATAATGCCGAGTGTTTAAGCTCTCCAACAATTAAAGTTACAGGAGTTTTGGAATGTATTATATACTGGCAGCGCTAGTGCATGGAGCTTCATCCAGGGACTGACTATACCGATTGTCTTGTTGCCAGCCAAGTGACAAGTGTGGTAAAATTTCAGCATTTTATTGCTTGTATCTTGTCAGGGATTTGTAACAATGTCTACTGAGCTCAAAGGCTGGGACAGCTCTGTCGGTATGACCACTCGTTACGAGCTGCCACCCACAACAGCGGGTGAGATTTTCCGACTCGTAAGAAAAACCGCACAAGTAGTAGCTTCATATATACTCCTCCCAAGATACTGTACGGCAGAATACATCAAGTTGAATAGGACTGAAACGAATGTGACATGAACTGGTAGAAGAGATATGCATAGATTATTTTGGTGGGAAAACCTGAAAGAAGGACTTTTGCTTATTCCGTGCAGTAGATGAGAACGGCGCTCTTCTGGGTTTTTACGCAGCGAGTAGGGGTAATTCCTTACTGACGATTCGGGACAACATAACTGCCCCATCTTAAAGGGTCAAAAATCCTGAAGCCTTGAAGATGAGACCGATAGCTACGGCGGTAGGGACGAATTCTTTACTCTTGAAGAAGAGACGCATAGGTTGTCCCGAAATGTTGGTAAGGAATTACCACTACTCGCTGTGTAACAACCCAGGGGAGCGTAGTTATTTGCTGAAGGAAGGAGTCCATTTCGAAAAATTATAATTACGTGGAAGGATAATAAAAGGGCTATGAAAGGAATAGGGTAGGAGGGTTTGAACTGAATTCGTCTGCCTTAGAGAAAGGCAAGTGTTGAGGTCTTGTGAACAGGTAGCGAATTTCTGAGTACCTACAGCACATAGAATTTATTGACTACATGAAGACCTATCGGGTTCACAAGGAGGGCTCTGCTAAATGGGGTTTCCCCATGCCGCAAGAGCCTCTTGTAGGACACAACCTACCCATTTTCGAGGCTTCACGATCACACTCAGATACACCACACTCGGTAAGACTCCTTCGGACGAGTGAAAAGCCAGACGCAGAGATCTCTGCCTGACAACACACAACACTCACAAGACAGAAACTTCAATGCCTCCGGCGGGATTCAAACCTGCTATCCTGCATGAGACCGCGTGACCACTGGGATCGGCAATGGAGTTTGTAATTCAGCTGAATTTACTTTTGACAGAGTGTAGTGCTAAATGTTGTAAAACAGGTCCACAAAGACGAGAATTGATCCCTGTGCTCAGATATGGACTTTTGGATGATGATCTTGAACCTGTTGTCCTTTCTGTATTGTAACTTTCCCTCATTCCTAAAGTCGCACTATTAGTAATTAGATGAGTTCCTTGGCCAGCCGGGCTGTGTAAGGGGAGGGAGGTCCGGACTACCCGAAAAAAATGGACCAAAGAGGGAAAATTCCGTGCTATAGGTAACATACCAAAAATCACCACTTGGTGGTAAAGTAAGACTACTTAAAAAGGAAAGACTGTACCTAACAGTAAATAATAATATACTGTAAATATCATTTAAATTGGAAATGTACGGACCACCCACGGATCCGGACTACCGGGATCCGGGTTACCGAGGGTGGCTGTACAAGTGTTTACCTTCGACCTGTTTGTCACATCGAGCACAAAGATATTTTATTCATAACCGACAGATACTAACGAACTTGTACAATATATGCCTGAAGTCTAAACAGACGAGAATCGTTTATTTTTATCAAATTAAAACAAACAGGCATTTTGCTTAGTTACCATGATTTTATTGTACTGCCTGTATTTATTCGCAAACTCTTTTTGTCCATACCTCCAAATCGTTAATCACTTTGACCTTCAATCCCAAAAATATCAGTGAACTTAATTATTTTGGGAGTTAATAGCCCATCACAAAAATCTGGAACTTTCTGATCTGCCTCCGCATGACAGCCCCGCCACTTGTGTTATCTCCCAGTAGTATTATTCCACACCTTTGTGTCATTGCGCTATCATTCCCGCAAGGAAAAATTCGACGTGCGTTACAGAAATGTTATTATTTGAATTTTTTTACTTCAAAAATTGCGTGTCTGGAATTTCTGAACCCGAAATTGTGTATGTCCATGAGTGTCTGTTGGGAGCAAGGGTACGTAATAATCAATAGCCTGTAGACTTTCCCCACCTGATACTAAATACACAGCTACCACATTGACATAGCTAACAGCAGGGAAATTTGATGCTAGAATATGAAGTGTCTTTGAATTGTTTTATATTCATTAGTACTTTACGTAAATGGGTCAAAATGCTTGAAATCATGCTAAGCTCGTGTTTCTTGGTAACCTGAAATATACGCCGCGCACAATGTACACGTAATTCGTTCAGACTATCAACAGATGGCAGGAGACGCGAGATTTGCCGTTCACACAGCGGCGTTTCTGAAAATTCAAGTCTTCTATGAAATTCCACTTTTGCTTGGGGTCAATATCGACTGTCTGGCAAGGCGATAAAGACGCACTACGAAACGTCGGTGGTATATACCAGTCAGTATGGCTTAACATACCAGAAGAGATGAATCTGGGAGAACCTAAAATCTAACAAATCAATAACATTTGATGAGATAAAGAATAATGAATGTAAATGTGATTATTTAACGATAGTACTAGTTATATATCCCAGGTAGCTCAGTCAGTACAGTGACTAGGCCATGGGGCTGAATGGTTTGGGATTCGAGTCCCTGCAGGGGACAGAGGATTTTATGTTCTTCAAAATGCGCAGCACAAGTATAGGGCCGGCCCAGATTTAAGGCGCCTAGGACGCGAATTTGATCACTTAGCTCCATCCTGTACTGAGATTAAAGTTGAGTGGAGCCGTGCCCCATACCCCCATATGCCTTAATGGCGTAGACACACACAACTTTACAGTTTTTCAGTAATGACGTATAGGAACTGGGTCAACAGTGTGACTGGTACAGTAAAATGAAACACACTCAATATTCGGAAGCTGCTGCTTGTATTAGTAGTCTTAGAGGCAATAACAGCAAGTGAAATAAGACAGTAATTCTTAATCAGGATACCTATTGCCATAAGAACACTTGAAAGACCTAGGTGTCGTTACGACTTTAATTTTGGAATTTAGTTTCATGATACAAGGTATGATTTTGCGGAGTATATCCACTCAGTGCGGGATACGGCCCATGGCGTACGAGCTGATTAACTCTTAGCTGTCCTACAAAGCTCGTGATTCGTGGATCAGGTTATTTAGGAATTAAATATGTTCACATGGCAAAACAAAATATAGAATATCAAAAACAAAAACATAAATATGTTTTAACAGCGAGCAACCACATGAAACAACCTGGATATTACTACACAAATTTATACGATTCAAAAATCCGTTGGTCACAGCAAAGTTACAAATGGATTTAATGTGGAACGTGTAGGGGAAAACTACACTTTTTGACATATACTGTACGAATATGTTAAAAATATATAATTGAAAAACAAACTTCATGAAGGTATTTTGCAAGGTAATTCCGAAAGAGACGCCACACTTTTTGAAACGTTCACTGTAACTCAATACGAAAAGAGTTAAAACAGCTGAATATTCAGAAATATTATATTTAAGGTTTCTACTTTACTGAGCTGTGTGCAATATCGCTGCAGAAATGAAAGTCTCCGAGATACAGGGCGACGAAAAAAATTGAATTTGTGGCGTCTCTCCTGGACACGTTGGTAGAGACGCCCGAAGATTTCTGGTTCACGTTGAAATCTAACCGTGGGGGTAAGCCGTCATGGAACTCTTGTTTCTTGTTGAGCACTTTAAATATTAGAGCAGAGGGCAAATATTGCCCTGCAACATTACTGCATACTATCACTGTAAGCTTTTCACCCTCTTCTCCAGATGTTAAAACATGAAGATATTTAGACCAATTTTCTGCATTTAAAAAGTCAGGTTTTTTATTTATTTGTATGCCACTCTCATCGGCGTTGAAGGGATTTCCAGGTGTTTCAGAAGGGTAAATTTTTGTCGCTACTTTCTCCAGTGTATTAAAACAATGTCTCAACAGTTCTCCGATCTTTAGCCTGAGAATGGTGGCCACTCATCTCTGGATTACTCGTATCCTGCAGTTTCAGTTTCATCACTGAAATTATTTGAAATTCCCATTTCTCTAGCAAGCTTGCATATAGTGGCACGGCACGAAAATTTTGTCTGTGTGTGGGTGCGGCACAGCCTGCTGCTCAGAGAGTCTACATATGTGAGCTTATTTTTATGGTTTTTATCTTCACTTCTAGAAATAACGATTCAGTCTAGTTGGAAGATTAGAGTTCTTTGTAATGTCATGATGTTTTCAAAATGATTTGGAATTGTTTAAATGCGACTTATCTCCCCTGATTTTTACCGTATCTCTCTCAAAGTTCAGCGACAGACGCCGCAACACCCTACTTGCCGAACGGAATGAAGAACATGGCGCCAACATGGTACGAAGGCTAGGTTAAAAGCGCAGGAAACCTGTCGTGTATCGTTATTGCATAATTACGTCGACTGGAACTAATTTAGACAGATTTCGTGAACATTAGAAAAAAAAAATTGAGTATAGAATTAACAAACCCACAGGTCAAAATCAGTCATAAGTGTTGGAAACCAGTGCCGATATTTACTATGTTCACTCGCAACACTCGTCTAGACTTACTGAACGAGCACACGTGCTGCGATCTCCAGAGGATTGCCAGAATGCAAGAAACTAAAAAATTCGGCGTCTTTTTTACCGCGCCAACTCTCCGGAAAATGATATATGCGCTTCATTCTCATCATGCACGCGGTCTTACGACAGGTACATGGCCTTTTCCAATGCTAAAAGTCCACACAATGCTATCTAATGTTTCCTCTTTCAATTTCGATTATCTTATCCTTTCCTTTCGGTTATCCAGTAGCTGCTTACGTCTTCTTCCCCCTTTTCCCGTCCCGCTCATTCCTTAAATAATGGCATGGGCTTAATGAAAATCAAAACTCTCGTAAATGTTGCTAGGATGATGATAACCAAAGGCTACATGAAAGGATAAAGCCATGCTTTCGCTCTTACTCAACTACAGTTTCAGTTCCAGGCATGGCATTATCATCGACCTACTACTACATCTGAGACACGAACGAGAGAAATTTAAAATACGCCAAGACTTTTCCATTCTTTGTAACCATTAAGTTTACCTCCATAACTGATAAGTATCAACGAACACTTCCTTTTATTTTGTTCAGCGAAAAATAATTATTATTCAATGCAGCGTAATGTGGCTTTGGAAAGCTGAGGCACTGGGGTTGCGGGTTTTAATCATTCTCGAAACAGGACTGAATATCTACAATATCCCGTGCTGTGATTTATAGGTGTAGTTCTTGCTCTGCGTGTGTGTGTGTGCGTGCGTGCCTATCAGAAGTCTAAGGTGACTAAAATATTCATATTTTCAAAGGTTAATTCTGAATTTGGACAGAACCGAACAGTAAGCTTAAACCTTAACAGTTGTGGAGTGAAACGAAGCAGCGATACGTTGTTATTTTGGTCATCAATCATCCGGACAGCAAGCCGACATGACAGCCACATATTCAGTATCGGTGTCCGAAAAGAGATGTAATTTGTGTCCCTCGGTAAGTGCATTCCACTTCACTGCCGTGCTACTTAAGCCAATGTGTGCACACTTTAACAACATTACACCTACACAAATGTGCACAAAACAACGGAATTTTCTACAGCCAGCATTTACAGATGGGAAAAGGGGGCAATGTAGAATAAGCAAACTGAATTTTCTGCTGTCGTTATAGAGTGGAGAGGTAAAGAGGAAAATGTATCAGTAGAGGGTTAGTATTTGCTAAACTGATCAGGATAGCTGAACAACAGACCTGCCCTGACTAATCACAATGGAGATGCGAAAGATCGAAATATTTGTCGCAAAATCTAAAGTCGCTTTAAGCCATTAATACATTGAAGTTTTACTTGAGTGTTACAAACACTGAAAACTCAGTTCCTACCGCACACTAAATCGTCAGTGTCCAGTATAAAGAAAAATCCAGAAATTATATTGTACTATGGAAAACAATCGCTGTTTGTTCTGTGAATGACATAAAATACTTAATACATCTTGTCCAAAAAACAGAGTTTATTTAATGTTAAAGCACGCAATTTTTATGGTAACTGTTCTTTTGTAAAATGCACGCAATGTTGATAAAGGTATATCAAAGTACAACAAAACTCCAGATGTTCTTTTACAGAAGAAAATTATTCATACTACAGGGCAATGCATAGTCTACAATAAAGTACGCAAATACCGGTTTCAATGAGGCAAGCGTGGAACAAAGGCTTTAATTTCTTCTAAACCAGTATTTGTGCACAAAATATTCCATAATTTTATCTGCATTTTTTATTGCTGTAATAACAGTTCCTAAAACTAACTTCATTGTAGCATTCTACATCGTAGATCCTACTTAACATAATGCTTGGGCCGTTGAGTTTCTGACTGCAGATGTCTACACTGTTTAGCCTTGCACAGTGGTTACTATACACACCAAATACTCCACCATTAAAAAAGAATTTGCACTCTACCCACGCAGCTTAATTATGTCTTCCCTATAATCGTCACAACAAATAGCGACTACCCAATGCAAGGTACAAGCTAAGTTTTCATATATATTGCAGTATCTTCAGTACTTAGCCTGGAACAAATTCAATATTTCCCTCTAGCCCGCAGTTCTTTCTTTGTATTTCATACTTTCTTCCGTTTTCTTAGTCTTCCTTTTTTCCTTCTTTGTCTCTTCCTTTAGTTCGTCCTTTCTTTTGTTTCGTTCTTCCTTTTCTTCTTATCTTTAATTTGTACTTTGTATTAACCTTTCTTTCAATACTTTTTCTTTGTTCCTTCTTCCCTCCAGGTTTTCTTTCGTTCATTTCTTTCCCCTTTCTTCCTTTTTCTTTCTTTCCGTCTGTCTTTATTTCTACTCTCTTCCCCGTTTTCTGCTTTCAAAGACCTTTAAACAATACCGCCACGATTGCCGGTACGAATCCTGTTCGAGAAAAGGAATTTATCATTTCCTGTCTAAAAGATTTGCTACTACTTCATCCCCAAACCACAGACTCCTACCAGTTATCCGAAGGTACACACTCTGTCAGAACTAATGTTGTATTAGATTACCGACCAAGATTGCCTAATTAAGGAAAGCTGAAAACTAAAATATATGGTCAGACGATAAGTAACGAGACTAGTTTTGGTTGTAAAAACCTGATGAACTTGTCTCTAAGCAAGGACAGTAATATTCAGTGACGAATATAGCCAACCATCTCTAAAACGAGACTAGCACATTGTTGAGTGATACGTTCAAGGCTATTCTCTTATAAAGGAGAAATAAAGTACTTTAGTTTGACGGATTATACTTATTAATACACAAAGTTGAGAGAGCAGGTGAGGAATGCAAGTTTAATACGAAGAGCCACCAAAATCGATGACATGTTATTAGGGTGACGCCCTTTGGATGAGTAACAGTATCCTTGTAGATCAGTTTATGTTAGGTTCCATTTATCACCGTAATGCAACGTGTCGCTGGGTAGAAAAACATGGACCCCTGTTGTATGGTGGGACCAATGGATAATAACCCACATACTTGACGAAAGGGGCGAAAAAGCACGGACAGGGGGAACATTTAAAGCGGAATATTTTGGTTGCCTAGAAATTTCCCAAGCCTTTCTGTATTATAGGACAGCAAATTAATGCTATTACTTTCTGTAGACGTTGATGGAAAAATGCTCCTGTGTTGAATTAAGCATAAATTTTCAGACGAGTGTAAATCTAGCTCCACGAAGTCCTTCTTTCTGTACCGTACGCAGGCAATATTCAACTT
>Ga0123357_10003972_pt1 | contig 17189 bp, 5 predicted proteins | sample TergutEmb28metaG_FD_89873 | JGI IMG/M metagenome (GOLD analysis project Ga0123357, IMG submission 89873) | Embiratermes neotenicus P4 segment gut microbial communities from Petit-Saut dam, French Guiana - Emb289 P4 | ecosystem: Host-associated > Arthropoda: Insects > Digestive system > Gut ... | reverse complement strand
CTGAGTAAGTTTGGTGGTAGCTAACCTCAGGGCCTCCAAACATGCCCGTTTTCTGTAGGGGTGTGCTCCCTTAGCCGAAGGTCTCGGTTTTGAGGCACCGAGAACTCGCCTTCATCCACTCCTCTCTGCTACAACTAAAGTTGCATTGCCCAGGGATCACGATTGAGGACGTGAGGAAGTCAGATTTGCTGGCAGAGCTGACATTTATTATTATTATTATTATTATTATTGTTGTTGTTACTATTATTGTTATTATTATTATTGATGACTTAATTACACTTCTCAGCATCTATCTACTGGGAAACCTTCACCTATCCCAGATTGTTGGTGGGATTAGGCTCAGTCAGGGGAAGGAAATTCATCCTGTCCTCTAAGGTCAAGGGGCATGTCCTAGGAATTTGCATACTTATGACACATTTATAATAATACTGCTTTTTGCCCCACTCTTAAGATGTTTTTGGTTAAACCTACATTATTATTATTATTATTATTATTATTATTATTATTATTATTATATGTTTCTTGTGAAGTTAAATTTTCAATAAACACTAAAATCAAGAGTTTGAAATGTTGTGTGAACATACTTTGATAAGATAAACTGAAAATAATGCTTGGACCTACCTACCATATCGTACGGTGTCACAGTCTACAGGACCAAATTTTGAATCTCTCCCTTCCATTTCTCGCCTTCTACTTCCACCTCCAGTTAGAAAAGATATGAAAAACTTCTATTGAGAAAACCTGGACAGAGAACCAGTTTCCCTAATGCTCTAATGCTTCATATACCAAAAAAAAATATTACTACCTCTTTGAAAAATTCAACAGTAATATTTTACAGTTCCCATTTGTAGCTATCATTTCCACAGATAACCTTTCCACTGAACCACTCCTATACATTACATCCCTTACGTGATACTACAAAATAACAATTTCACTGAATATGCATGTTGCATAATTGTTTTGATGCAGACCAAAGACAAGAAGTTACCTCTCACTTTCATTTACTGCACCCACCTTGTGGTCCCATTTGTAACTGCCACCAACTCTGATTGTTATATAATGACAATGGCCATCCTTATGTATAAAAACAAGACACAATCCTAATAGAATCCTTAAGCACTCAGATCTCATATTTCCAAATTTCTTTCTTCTTCTTCATCTTCAATATGTGACGAACACAATGAAGCCTGTTCATACCCCATGTATTCATTCCATCTTTTCCGCAGTCTTCACCAATTTTGGAATTTTTTGCTCGACACTATAGCACCAGATTCAGTGTTCTTTCTTCAGTCACTGTATAAAAATCATTTAGTCAGTTCTATCTGCATGAACTTATTTTACTTTGTGTTGTTTGTACTTTCCTTCCCAATAACGTCTTTTACAAATAGTCTGTATAGTTCAGCATTAAATATCTCATTTCTACCAAATACAGTCTGTTTATCTTTTGCTTCAGCTGTCCACTACTGGCTTTCACATAGCAAAGTTCATAATGCCATACCTCACATTATATTCCTTAATAAGTTTAGTAATTTTTCTTCCAGAGGTCGCCGACGGTCACGTTGGAAACTGAAGTTCCATCATCAGGCCCTTCCTCCCGAGTATCTCGATCACTATGAGGCATCCATTGCACAAGAAGCCAACAGAGGAGCAGGCGACAAGCAGAATTCCTCCAAGAATGACAAATCAGCAGTTGGCAGTAGGATACCATCTGATAAAACAGGGTCATCAGTCAGTGAGAAGCCAGCAAAGCCACCTACCCAGTGTCCTCCTAACAATATGGAGCTTGCCAACCAAACAATGCAGTTCTCTGCTACTGCTCCCTTGATATTAAACAGCGGAGGGTCTCCAGTGGAACAATTTAGACTCATACCGCTACAGACTTTAGGGTTAGGTGAAAGTGAAGGTGAAATAATGGCGAGATTACAGAGTGACTTCCAGAGACACAATGTTGACGATGAGATTAGTATAATCAAGGAGAGAAAGTCAGCAGCGAATCTCAATGGGAACAAGTGTGTGCAACAAGGTAAAGGATTGTTAGGATGCCTATTAGCAAGCAGTCAGCAGCCAGAGTCAACAGCTGGCAGCAAAAGCATTGCCCCATCAGACAGCATCAAAAGGCGCTCCTCTGTAATTATGTCATCCTCAGCGACAAACTGCAACAACACACGAACAGCCACTCCATCAACTTCCCAGCTACATAATGTAAGTACCACAACGAGCAAGATGATGAAATATCAAGATCTGCCATATATGGGTGAGATAACACTGGACAACCTGAAGCCAAGGCGAGGCAGAAAGCCCAAAAAGGCAGATATTTGTCACCTTATATACAAGAACTATGGGACCATATTTCCTGGTGCTCCTAACAGCGCAAGTCTAGATGAGTCAGAGGAGCACAGCACCAACAAACGGCGACCTCAACAAGAAAACGCACAGCAAGTGACCCCTATTGCAAAACTTAAGACTGAAGTGCCTTCCCCTGCACCATCAGGTATAAAATGCAGAACCATAGAGTCTTTACGGGGAGAGGGTGCTCAGATCAACCATACAGACGTGCAGAACAGAATAATCAGTAGTCTGCTTGAGAAAAGACTGACAGCTGCCACACAGCAGGATTCCGGCAGAAAGAATATGTTTGGGAGTGTCCATGACATGAACTACAGTGGAGCATGGAACAAGCGGACCACTCCCGTGCCACCAGTGTCCCCCTCACCAACAGCACCTTGCAGTGATGAGCCCTTAAACCTATGCGTGAAGGATTTGAATCAACTTAAGATACGACTCTTGAGGAAACATGGTAACTTTTATGAGCCTCGCACCTCCAGTGCTATTACAAACAACACAAAACCAGGGTCAGCTCCTTTGTGTATTAAGAGTGAGCCTATAAATAATTCCTCATCTAGTGACATGGAAGAGTTACTGGAAATCAGCGATGATTCCCCAAAATTTACAAGCACACCAGATGACAGCAGGAATCAAACCCCTGTTCGAATTACAGGCCCAGCTGATCCTTTCCCTCCAGCTATAGCAGGGTTGACATTCCCCTCCACACCTGAGATTCAAGTCCCTGGAACAACTCTACCAGGTGGCTATGTGTACTGGCCAGGTGCAGGAGTGTTCGTCCACCCAATGGCTCTGCAGTCACAACTCCTCTATTACCAGAAGCTTGGTGCAATACCTTTGGTGGCGATGTCACCCACAGAACAACCCATTTCAGGTCAGACATATATTCCTACTACCCAACTTCCAATATCACATATCACACCAGTACCAAATGTCCCATTGCAACCACAAGTAAACACTAAGACAACAACTAGCCAAACCAAAGCAGAACCAAAACAGGCAGCGACTCCCATCAACCCAAAAAACATTATTCCAAAGGCTTTTTCTACAATGCTGAGTCCACCCAACTCTGGGAAATCTTATGGGATGATGCCTTCAGAGTTGACATTTCCACGTATGAAACGGCTAGCTCCTCTAGGCAACCCACCTCCTAATGCTGGAAGCACAGGTGCCAAAAGAAAACGCTCAGCTATCTTTATTCCACCTATGCCAAGTGAAAACAACACAAACCCAACCACAGAAGTGAGCATTTGCAAATTCAAGTTTACTGGTGGTGCAAAACCCAGTCTGCAAGAGAAGAAGATGTTATCAGTTGATTCTGGAGGTAACTTCCGCTACTATAGTGGTACAGGTGATAAATCTATGCGGGGTTATGAGTTCTTCCCACGAGAGTCCCTTCAACAGTCTGCAGGAACCAGTGGAGGGTCTCCATCCGAGCATTTCCTGGCTGCAGCTTCATCTGCAATGGTAGGAAATGATAAGACATCTACTATTCCTTCAGTGCCAGGAAATGTTGTGCAGGATAGTGCCTTGTCAGGAGGTTTTTCTATGGATGAACATAGAAAATATCTGTCAACACCAGGATTTCCAGTAGATGCAAAAGGCACAGGTTCACCTTCTGGTGATTTGACCCAATCAGTGTCACTATCTTCTGAGACAGATATTTCGCAGAAATCTTTAGATGGGAAAGAAGTTTCTTTCGATCTGCAGGGATTGAGAAGGAAATGTGAGAGTAGTGAGAGAATGGAATGTGCAGGATTGGACACTAGTGACCAGAACCAGCAGGGAACGGGATCCCAACACTTCCGTCTGCAGAGACGTAAAAGGAAAACGCGGAAGTCTTTGGCACGTGAAAAACTGGAGCAGACATTCAAGGAAAAAGGTTTTCTTATTCAGACACAGCAGCTGGAATCAGCAGAAGGTGCTACGTACTGCAAATTCCGTCAACTGCGAAAGTTCACTCGTTACTTGTTCCGCAGCTGGAAAGACTATTTGCCAGGCAATGTGAGGGAGATGTCAGTAGCAGCAGGTGTTGCTGGTCCAGAGGATGGCTCTCCTCCACCCCATGGAGACTCTGAACTTGAAGGTGAATTATCAAGTAGTCCCACAACTCCTACCTCCACAACACAGTCCACCCTTGTAGAAGACTCATCACAACAACTTCCAAACACATAGCTGTTACAGTTAGTTGAGGAATGCAAGGTGTTGGATTCTCAGAGTGGTGATACCTTCTAGAATGCCTTGTGATGTAGACTGGTATATGGTTACCTAGTTGGCAACTATACACCAATCTACAATCGCAGAAGTCTTGAATCTGTAGCTGAGTACAAAATGTATTTCAAAAACTGGTTGTAACATCTTGTAAAACTTCATGCACAAGTCATACAAAAAAAGACAGCTACAAATAATCCACATGACACAAAATTTCAAGTTTTTGTGCTGTCTTGAACAGGTGTTTTTGAACAAACAACATTGGTTACTGCTTATTATTTTTCAATTAATACACAAATGAAAGAGTAAAAATTAATCTCTTAACTTTCTTCTTTGTGGGAATCTAAGCATATTAGGACAATTCCTTAGAGTTATGTTAACTGAAATGAATTGAAAACAATCTGTACTGAATATAAGAGACAGAATATTGTACAGAGAAGTATGACATGCCAAAACATATAATGTGACCATTTTGTCATGACCAGTACATAAATTGTGTTAAATTTCCATACATGTGTCCACAATTTTTTGCTTTAAAGTCAAAAATATGATAATACAAGCTTAAAATAACAGGAGTTACAGTGGACAAAAATTTTATTTTCTTCAATTGTGTAATTATGAGGTCCTAGTTTCTTTCAGTTTCACTCTAAATGTATGAAAGAGTCTTTAAAAAAGTCACTGGGAAACAATAATGCTGATCATTGTACGTTCATACTCACTGCTCTCCAGGTGATAAGAACAGAAGAACATTTTAATAGAATGATGAATTGTGATTCCTAATATATTTAAAGTCAGTGTATTAACTGTACAAGTGACTTCGAAGTGAATGTCGTGTGAGAATATATGACAAACCATAAAAGATGAAGGAAGTTGTAGCCAATCACAGCAAAACCCCAACAACCTGCTGTCAAAACAGCAGGTTGTTTGGGGTTTTGCTATACTTTGAACTGTGCATTGCCTTCCTGCTGCTGTCCTAACATGCTAAGTTGGTGGCACATTGTGACAGAATATTTTGAGCCTCAGATGGCAGGCTTCCTGCAAGTATGTACTGCCACTTATTCTGTCCTTTGCAAAATCTGTGTACAAAAATAACTTCAGGGCATTCTTTATCAAATGTGAAAACTGAATACTTCTATGACCCTCTGCAGTATGATGCCATGTAATTTCTTAAATGGGTTTCAACATTTTTTGTGAACCTGCTGTCTTCAATTTGTGGGTAGGCATATACCAAACTGCTTGGTTTCACATACCTCAAACCTCACAAGAGATTCAGCACAGGTATAAGAAAAATTACAATTATAACAAGTCATGATTGTTTTTTAAGACTTAAAATTGTTTTAATTCCATATGTGTGTTGATATTTGCATCCTTAAATTGAGAAAATGTTTTGAATTTAAGTTTTCAGTTACTCTATAGTATAAGGAAGTAAGTTACTCTTTTTTTACTTTAGACAGGATGGCAACTCCATTGCCCAAACGACAATTTGTCCATGGCCTAATGAGATCATAAATATGCCTCCCTGCAGTGATATAGCTAGCCACGGGTGAGTAATCACACTGGCTGCCCCTAACAGAAAACATGGACTTAAAAAGATCACAATAAGCTACTCAATTTCCTTTCATTTGGTTCAATACTTCATAACGTGTTAGGCACAATAAATCAATGTTTCTTTGTTTAGAATAGCAATTTTGCCACCCCTGGACCTCTGCTGCCCAGGGCAGTTGTACCACTTGCCTGCCCTAGCTACGCCCCACACACATGTCACTAGACAATACTGTGGTCCAACTGTCAACATTAAAATAATTAATGTTACAAAACTGTCAAATTTTTGTACATATTGTACATACATCACCAACATCACATTCAGAATGTTTTCTGTAAATGAACACACTTTATAAAACGCTGATGCTAAATGTGTAATGCTTGTGTGCAAGAGTGTGTGTAAGTTTCGTTGTGGTACAATTAAGTATAAATTCACATTATGGCAACGTAACACAACACTTTATGCTATTTATTTGGATTTTGCCCATCACTCTAGCGTAAAACCACAGGTATTTTCAGGTAAAGAGGGTATCAAGAAGTTTCTATCCTATTTGACCACTAGACAAACATACCTTCAGGTCCTCGATACAAAAGCAGTAATACCTATGAGCTCGGTGTAGTTGGTATAGCAACTTGCTACAGAATGGACGGTCTGGGGATCGAATTCCGGTGCGGGCGAGATTTTCCTCACCTGCCCAGGTCGGAACAGGAGCCTGCCCAGCCTCCTGTAAAATTGGTACCAAATCTCTTTCCCAGCTGTAAAGTGACAATGATAACCCAACCCAATCTATCACCAAGTTTAAAGAGTAGAGCTATACCTCTACTCCCCTTCTGGGCCTTCATGGTCTGTTCAAGAGAGAATTTTACCTTTACCTTACCTGTGAGCTCAAACAGCAGGAATCTCTTCTTACCCTGTACACTTATCCCTTAAATGACACTAGTATTTAAATTCCACCTACTGCTCATAACAAAGTTTTAAATTTAAACTGACCTCAAATGTGCTTGCACATTACATTGCACAGGGCACAATGACAAGTCAGGAATTAAAGACTGTACAGCGAACAGAGAGGTAACAGAAAGGTTAAAGACAGCAGCAGAATATTCTTCTGAAACATTGTGATCTTTATATAAAAATAGGAAGATGAGTTCCAAATAAATAACTTTGATGTTACAATATTTTTGTGTCAGTTCATAAATAGTGTTGCATTATGTATGTGGTGCTATGTGGCTTGCATTAGAAAATCCTGGACAAACTCACGAGTGTTTGTCATGGGTGGTGTTAAACTGACTGTGATGGATATCAGCAGGATTGTGCTGTCCCCAAAGTTATGATGAAATTTCCTGGGCTTCAGGACAAGTTCTGTAAACAAAAACTAGACTCCACATGAAAACAATTTTTGGGAAAGTTAACCACCTTCTTTATTCATATACTGTGTGCCATAAATTACCAAAGACTTAACATAGTAATAGTGTTCATCTATTTAGGTTGTGTTAAGAAAAATGAGTAAGCCAAATATTTCAGGACTTTTGTATAAGTGTGAAAGGCGTTCTTTACCTAACTACATTCATTTGTTTTGGGTGGATAAACTGCTGTATGTTGGTTCAATGGTTTGTCACACAACTATTAATAATTTGTGTACAACTATTATTAGGTAAAAACCCTGCAAGTAGTCCATTCTGTGTTGCAGTTCATAGACTTTACTATGACATTTTTTACTTCCTGAATATCATATAGTATCACAGTACAAGCATAAATGTAATTTTACTTATGCCCATGAAATAAAGCATGGTCTTCCCTGTGCCACTTTTCATGAAACTTCCTCAAGTACTCAACAGCATTATGTTCAGATATCTTATGCCAAATTTTACCAGTGTCAGAAAATAATTGTGGAAATTACAGGTACAAAAGTTTTTATTCCCCATAGATAAATTATAGCTTTTAACAAATTTTCACAAAACACAATCATTCAGTAATTTTCCACAAATGTCCCCTATACCAAACTATATCCCAGTCGGACAAAAAACGTAGAAAACATGGACAAAATTCCATTTATGCCCTGAATTAGAGTATGTCTCTCACTCCACTGAGTCTCTCAAAACTGAAACCCACTAAACGGCATCACATGTAGTTCTTCCATACTAAATGTCACCCATATCGATCATAAAATGAGTAAATTGTGGGTATAAATTAATTTACACCTTAAGTAATGTTCGACTGTCACTGAGCTGATTTTCATGAAAATGAAGCTTTCTTAACAAATTCTCTACATAACTCTTCTAACATTTTAATGAAAATCTGGCAAATGGTTTAATAATTGATACTAGGTCACAGTAATATGTATGGCCAACTGAAGGGGCGGAAGGATGTAGTCTCAAACTAAGGCATTCTATTTTAACTTTGTAAAAGATGCCTAAAAATGCAATAGTGTGTAAGAGTGTTAATGGTTTTATGAGAATAAACTGCACTGAATTCAAGTGAACTCAACTGGAATTCAGAGAAAACTTACAAATTTAAAATCATTGTAACTCACACTTTCCACATTTTCAAAGCTTTTTCATGCCCAGTCATGTCCTACCACATGAACCATCTGAGATCTGATTTCCCCATTTTTGCGAATTCCAGTATTATTTCAAAAACTGTGTGATTTCCTTATTTTGGTGGTTGAATTTATGCATGTCTATTGCCTACAAGAAAATATAATTGCTCTGTAACTGTCCTGAAATATATTCACAGTTTGGAAAGGATGTTAATTTTTATAGTAATTTAATACAATAACCAAAGATTGTTTTGAATTATTTACATGTTAATAAGCTTAATATGTGGGTTTGCTTGGGTTTCATCTAACAGCTAGTCAAATAATTCAGTTAAATCAATGTGGCATATGTTACAAACATATAAAACTGTAGTGTACGTGTGATTAACAAGAATGTCTGATAAACCAATAGCTCTCAAATTGATTGCTCAGTATGCATGCAAGCGTATGAGTGCGTGTCTTATGGGATGTGGTGCTGTGCCGCTGGGGAAGAAGTTTCCAGCGCAGTACAGGAAAAATTCTTCTTTGACTGCCTGACTCTGAAAATGAAGGCACTACAACCGTTCAAAACATTGAGAACTACTCAGACAACAACACATCATAATGTCCCAGAAGATTTCTCTCTTAAGCACTGAAACACTTTTCTGTTTTTAAATAAACAAACAACACTACTCTGCATTTGTGGACTAACACAGCAAAACAAAAAGCACAATACACATAATTCCTTAAAGCACACCAGCTGCCATATGCATAATACTTCAGCATTTAAAAGTGTGCACTTTTCCCACTGAGGGTATTCACACGTTTGTACAATTTTCAGAATAAACAACGATTGTTTCTCTAAAATAGTTTTAATAGATTTGACTTTATTATGAAGATGCAGTATTTTTTAGTGAGGGAGAAACTGAATTTTTGAAGAGTGCATAGATAAATCCCAAACTTCAAAGTATTAATGGGAGTGCATTTTCATGGCCGCTATATCTGTAGGTGAAACATTAACCATGCTAATTTCAGAGTACCATATTAGAGTTAAACATTTGTATTACACTGAAAATACTAAAGTACAGTGTGTAAATTAATAAGTTGTATGGCAACAGGATTTACTGAATTTAAGTGGTGCAGAAACTGCATGTCTCTATCCTACCATGTCATAAGACTTCATACATCATATTCTTCCCATACAGCTCGTTTGTCATACGTTTTATATCACAAAATTTATGAATTTTCAGTTACATTATAATCATGAACCATGTGTTATAATTTTTCTCTTTGCATTCTTTAACATAACTTCCAGTGGTCTGCTTGTAAAAATGTCATATCTGATGCGTGGTTTATTATTTTCTATACCAAATTGTCTGCTCTTTATCTTTCATGATAATTAATTTGTAATTTGGAGGACTGAGGTTTAAAATATAAGGATGAGAAGTAGTTAAAATTCTTGAGATATCAAAAAAGTTTGTTCCAGGAACAAAAATAATATTTGTTAGAAATACTGCAGAATTAATCAGCTGATGGTGTAAAGCTTTCACTACTAACTGTACCCCAGTGTTATCAGTAAGAAATCAGTTATCTGAGTGTGTTTTATCAACCTATGGGTCGTGAAGATCCTTTCCTTTATAAAATGTGAAACCTAATACACTATTTACTTGAAAATGTAGTGCTTAATAAAATTGTTGCCTAATTTATCCCATCATGCTTCAAAATAATTACCAAACATAATATCTGAGAAACTGATTTTCTGTTTTGTAATATAACTTTTTATAGATGTTTGAATGAATGTTGGAATAGCATGCACAATAATAGTTTAATGTTTTAAAATGTCCAATATTATGAAGTGAGTAATCCATTATATAAGATAATATAATGAGAAACCGAAGAATATCTCAATGAATACTTGAGAACGTTAGTCCAGGATATTCTAAATGAAATATACAGTTCATAATGCCTGTATGAATGAATAAGTTTTATTTATGACACAAAAAATTCGCATTCTAAATGGCAGGTGGTGTTTTTTTAATATTAGCCTATACATAATTTGAAGAAATGTTCTCATGCAATTGTAAATTTGTTAATTTATTCACACATTAAAAATACATTTTTACAAAGATACATTTTTATAACATTTTTGAAATATGTAACATGTACATCTAGTCCATTTAATGTTCAGTAATGTGTACATATTTAATATTTGGATTGTTTATTGAAGATAATTTTAAATAAACAATGGTTGTGCTTCTTTTGTTGAAACTGTTTTAATTTCATTATATGTTTTAAACAAATATAAACTTCTCCTCTTTTGTGTGAAAGTATTTTCAGTCATAAGGTAATGTAATATGCCCAGAAGTTTGCAGTAATTATGTTATCTGCTCAACACCTGATGCAATCATTCTATATGATCCAGCATTTCCTGTTTGCTATTCAGAATCAAATAAAATGACCTTACAAGGTAAAACAAAAACCCCATATAAGTTATGTTTGGGCAGCAGTGGACTGGAGCCCCGAACTGAGGGGAAGGAAATTTAACACTGACAATCAATTATGAACAACTAAAAATGAAAGGTAAATGATAAAAGAGATTTATACATGAAATGGGGTTCCACAATAATGACATATTTCAAAATTAAAGACAAAGTTTGCATGAAAGAAAAGATATTCTTCAGGAATGCTTATTCATAATGGTTATTGTGTCAAATCATACAAATTACTTAATCATGTTGTATCTGTGTCAAATGTAACACACTTGAAATAAAATTTTTGAAATATTAACTTGTCACCATGGAATCTCTTGTTCAATTCTTCGTGACTTATTGAGAGATCCGTGGTTGACAAAATGGTACTGAAGCAGATGTGTATCTGATTTCCCTCCAATAATCATTATTCCACAGGTGCTTTATAATTATTAACCACTACCCACTGCGGTGCAGTAGCCCTGACCAGGCACTATTTCTTCACACAAATTAGAGACGTTAATTTAATTCATCATATTTATTATTCCAGCTTTCTTTGATTTCAAATACTTTAAGATTGTGACTCTGCTGCAGTGTATTTCCATTATTCTGTATCATCATATTTCATTACAGACATGGACAATTAGCACTGCTTCAGTTTGTTGATGACCACATCTTAGTTTCACACACAGAAAATTAAATGAAACAGAATTCCTGTGCTGTATTTTTAATGATAAACAATACAACTGAGGAAGGTTTTTAAAGAACCAAGATTATTTGATAATACAAAAAATATCTTTTTGAGGAAGAACTGTCATCTCATTAAACATTCTTAATGAAGTACCATACTACAAAGGCACGCCAGAGAGTCGAGGAATAAATGCACAAATTTTTAACCTCACAGCTAGATGGAGGACGGAAGCCAGCTTCACACATTGGCTGCCTTAATTCTAGGGATATAGTTCCCATTACCTATTGAAGAGGAAGTTGGGCGAGCTCTGTAGCTGGCCTGGTTGCTTTGGAAAGAAAGAAATATCCTTGGTTATCCACTCCATAGTTTAGTCTTCATATCAAATGAGCTGTCTGAGCTCCCTGTCTATCTAATTAAACACTCATTTATCAAATAAAGTAATTTACAACATTAGGATATTCAATTATTTATGATAAATTGTAAAGAAAGGCTGAAGTTGTCTCTTTGCTTAATTAAGCACAAGTCAATTAAAACATGTGGGCAAGTGGCAAAATAACACTATGCATCAGTAAATCTGAATAGTTATATTAATTTCATTTGTCAGGTTGTATAAAAAAGAGTTACTTGTGATCACATCACCAACAATTCAACATTTAGCAGACTACATAACATATCAGAAACAGCAGTGACAATATTTGGATCTGTATCTTTCTTTGTTTCACCTGCTTGACATGTTGAGGCACATACCTGAAAAGATATAACACAGAAGAAAATAACTGATACCAACAGGAATAAACAACATGCCAGAGCAAATAACATTTTGATTACTGCAAACTTACTTGTGCTGTTTGTAGTCTTGCACTTTATGATGATTTTTCTTCTTATAAACAACTGCATTTAAATGTTCAATTCTTGTCTCACTGCACTGCTTGCTGTCATATTGTTGTTCCTGTAAAGCTGATGCATTTATATGTATTCATTCAATCACTGCACCACAGTTATGATCATTTTAAGAAAATATAACGGAAAGTAAATCGACATAAAAAGTAAGCTATCAACTGTTGAATACGAAAACAGAAGGCAAAATTGTAATTTTAGTATCTAGTTTTGGTTATTCAAAGATGTCTTCCTGGGTTGAGAGCACAACATAAACTTATGCCTTCAGATTATAGATATTAAACCCAAATAAGTTCAGCCAACTACATCCCTCTTGCTTGCCATGGACAAGAGGAATGGACCAAATGTGTAAGCTTCAGCAAATTGTGCAATGCCCTAAAAGTGCCCCTCCTACTTTCATACCTATGCCAGAATACAACATAAAAAATTCTGCATAATATTTAAATTGCCGCCATTTAAAAAATGAATTTCCTCCAAGCATGAAATGTGATGTTGTAGGGATATTCACCAAAATGTTAAATGGACATTCAGAAGAATACTCAAGCATTTAGACAACATCAATAAATGAAAATAAAAAAGTAGTTCATCATTCCTTTAACAACTCTAATTCTAAGAGCCTTATGGCTGGTGACAGATCTGTCAATTTCCTGGTTGAATATATGACATCTTAATTTGTACAGGACTCTTTTCATTTCCTGGCATCAAGGGCTATAACTGGACAAAAAAGTTAAATTCTTGCCACCTAATCAGAAACTATATCTTGGGCACCTAAAGAGGATGACGAAGGACAAGTACACTTACAAACTCAGGTGTTAAATAAGAAAAATCTAATGCACAGGTTTAACAACCTTACCCTAATTTAAGCCCTGAATCACAACAGCTACCATATCAAATACAGATTGCCTGGCATGGTGCTATGTTTTTATCATAACCAGCAGCCTGGGAACAGACTGACGTGGTAAAACTGTGTTGATGTCATGGCAGACCTAATGTATTGTAGCCCATCCTCCTCAGCTGCTAAAGTTTTAATTTACCGTATATTCTCGAATCTAATCTGCACCCTTTTTATAGTTTCAGAGGGCTAAAAAATCAGATGCGGATTAGTATCGCGTACAGATTAGATTCGCGGTCGTGAGCTGGATTTTGGAAAAATGACAGAGCCGCTGTGCGTGCTGTAAGAACAATACAATACAATAATTTATAATATTATATAATATTTATAATTTATTATTCATAGACTCGCCGTAATCACTCATAACTGAATCATTATCCATCACCCAGTCACTATCATCTTTATCTTCACCATCCTAACTCCCATAGAATGTCATCTTCGGATCAGCTGTGGTGCGTTTGTACTGCTGGCAGTTAAATGGCCACTTCACACAAGGCGCGTTAGTTGGATAATGGTTAAAGCATTGGTAACATCCAATATTATCCAAATCAGTCTGCCTTGTAGGCAAGGGGCAGTTGAAAGAAGGGTGCGGATTAGAACCGCGAACTAACTTTTTTTTCGTTTAAGAAATCGGCAAAAACTAGTGCGGATTAGATTCGGGTGCAGATTAGATTCGAGAATATACGGTATACTGTTTATTTTCAACGTTACCGTTTGGGCATTGTTCCTTTCCACTTGGACCGGCCTTGAAATCCCAGCTCAGAAGAATACTGCTAAGTTCTCCAAACTGCTGCAACTGTTGACAAAAACAATGCACTTGTCACTAGCACACTATCGCAAATAAATTTGAAATCACTGTGGTCACATACTCAAGCAGTAGGTGACCTGTACTCAGAAGGCTTCAACTTCAGATCTTGGCCTGGAAACCAGTTATCCTGAGCAGTTTTAACTCAGTCCCTCCAGACAAGTAATAAGATATTATATCTAATCAGCCTGCATGGGAGAAACAAGAATATTCATCCTACTGTACCAGAAAAGAGAAAAATGGGTAGCCTGGTTTAGAACATTGATTTGAAAATCGAAGTGGTCGAGGAGGGTCGTGGTAGGTAACAATGTCTCTGTGCAGGGATGATGCTACCATTTGCATACTTCCAAAATGTATGGAAACACAGAGACAGAGATCAGAGTTTCTGAAGGGGAAGTAGTTAATTATTAATGAGCAGGGAGCATATAATAAATCTGTGAAATATGTTAAGGTTACAGAACTTGACAAAACTATGAAACTGTTTATATAATATAAGAAATAAGATGAGGAACCAAAGTATAAAAATAGCACTAGAAGTAGTGGAAGAGATTGTAGTGTTATTATAATAAAAAAAAATACGCATAAATAAAGCATGGCAAGGGGTGATGGTTATGACACCTATTATGTATTTGCTGAGCACTGCTGAACGTTGATAGTGGCCCTGGTCATCTGTATTTTTGATTAAACTGATATATGTAAAAAATAAAAGTACGTGTATAATGGCAATACACCTGCTTCCTTTCAACTCCATTTCGTTAAACACCATTCTACCATACAGGGCCTTATAGTCAGACATCCTGTCAACACCGTTCATAAAACAACAAATACATTACAAGTCATGTGAGATTTAAGGTTCTCATAGCAGTGTTGACAGTGCTGATGCACATTCAAACCTTGTCCGAAATGGGGAAAACTAATCCACAAAGTGTCATAGTCCAGAAGACCTGACCCTTCAAATTGCAGTTAAAATCATCACATACACGTCCATTAAAGAAAGATAGGAAAAGAAAGAAAGAAACAAACAAACAAACAAAAATATGTACGTTTCCATGAACCTTCATCAAAAAACTGGTCATGAATGTTAACAAAACACTCAGAAACACCAAAGGATCATTTAGTTTACAAATATGTGGCAGGCCTATAAGAGTTTTTACTGACTGCATGATCACAACTGTAAGTTATATGATTATAATAACATGAATTACTCAGCCTGCTTACTTGCCTGAAAATTGGATAATGTCTGAAAACTTGATATTTTATTGTGTCTGATATGAAAGAATGTAGACATTGACAATATTCAGCAAGATGCATTTGGATTTAAGTTTCCTTAGAGGCATAAAATTTGTCTAAGTAATATACTAAATTTCCGTTGCAACTTCATAGCAAATGCAACTATTTGCTGTGGGAGTCATATAAAACCTATACATGTCAGACCAACACTCAAACCACAGTAACAAGCGATTGTATATGCAGCCACATAAACACACTGCTTTTGCAAGATACTGAAACGTCACACAGACTATACTGTATCACTCAGCAATGACCAAATAATATTTTAATCTAATAATTTTATGGAATTGCAATTTTAACAGTTTTAAATCTAAACACTTATGTAATTTAGCAAAGTACAAGTTTCATAACTCCCTGAGGATGACACAGAGGTGTTGAAACATGTGGGAGTGAACATTATATAAAGAAAAACTTTTGTGATATATATTTGTGCATTAGTTGGTTGTAATAAAATGAGGTATGTGCAACACATAGCGTCTCTTTAAAGTTAAAACACATGGTAGATACAGTCATCACTATACTTCTGAGTTCCAGTGAACTGTTGCTCAACGATTTTCAGGAAGCCCTTATGACAACCATGTTCTTCTCTTCATGATAAGCCTTTTTGGAAACAGAAAGGTTGTAAGTAAATATAAAGGTAATGGCAAAGATGCCCCTGTGCATACCATGAAGGCATACTGGGAGAGTAAAGGAACAGCTCTACTCATGCTTAACCTTGGCACTAGATGGAGGTGAGTGGCCAACTTCATACCTCAGCCAGCTTTATCCTCAAATAGCTGTCAGTACCAACCACACAGGTGGGTGGGTTGGTGGTCTAGAGAAACGGCCTGAATGCTATGGAGAACGAAAAATTATCTTGTGGTCTTTCAAAAATGGAACCCAATTCTTCGGTCCGCCAGCTACCAGCCAGGTTCGATTCCAGGTGAGTTATGTTGGATTTGTGGTCAAAAAAAAGTAGGGCAAAGAATTTATTTCTGCTTTCTCCTTTCAGTTTCAATACACCTAATCTACACACCGATATTTCATTCATATACCTCAGACGCTACATAATCGTAGCAAATGACTGTGTAGTGCACCAAAACGCTTCCCTCTCTATCCCTTCCGGTAACACTGCCTGTAGTCTAGTCATTATATCGACTGTATGATCTGTGGACTGTACCAACCCGGTTCAAACAACCGCTGTTGGACGGATAGATGGCACGTTAAGTTGGTCTACCCACGGAAAAAAACTGTACTCTCATCCGTGCTTCTAACCCATTTAGTTGCTCACATATAGCTGTGTCTCTGTGTACGTATAATCACAGATAACAATGATAGTTCGATGTTAGGGTTAAGCTCATGGTTTCTTTTAAGTCTAACGCGTGGTAATCAGGTGTGTTCAGTGCAATAAAAGGTCGTAAAGAGTTTTACGTAATGGCTCTCATACAAGATTTCATCAAAACATATAGATAAACATTTAGAACATCAACGTTCGTGACACTGAGATGAACGTAACCTAAATTTTTTTTTTTTTTTTTTTTTTTTTTATGGTTTTTTT
>Ga0123357_10003971_pt1 | contig 17190 bp, 12 predicted proteins | sample TergutEmb28metaG_FD_89873 | JGI IMG/M metagenome (GOLD analysis project Ga0123357, IMG submission 89873) | Embiratermes neotenicus P4 segment gut microbial communities from Petit-Saut dam, French Guiana - Emb289 P4 | ecosystem: Host-associated > Arthropoda: Insects > Digestive system > Gut ... | reverse complement strand
CAGATATTTTCTTCCCACATTCCGGGCAATTGATCAGCGGCATTTCGTGGTTCCATTCATGACAGCTTCGAGCGGCGATTGCCGTTTGATTTTATCACAATACCTTTGGACCCGGAAACAATGCCAGGAGACAGGGGTGCGAACAGGGTTGAAATGGTCAAACGTATGGCAAAATACAAATATCAATGCACCAGAGCTCACATTCGGATCCATCTCGGCACTTTACAGCTTGAACAACTATATCATCGATCATAAGCAGTACACGATGCTCGTCACATCGTGATCCTCAGCGCGTTTGTCCCAATGCTTATCGCGCAAAAATTCTTTGAACCCAAAACCGAGTAGGCAAACCAGTGGAAGAAAGTATAGAATATAAGCATGAAGTATAAAGATTAAGTCTGTCTGACAATGTGGTGTGCTACTGAACAGGCTGTAATTGGCTTCGGTCACGACGATCTGTTTGAAACAATCGTCAATATGATTGATCTAAATGCATACACGGAGCGGCAATTCCGCATGGTTGTCAAAATCAGTGTTGCGCTAGAAGAACAAGGAGATTTTATGGCAATTCTAATTGCAGACGGTTTAAAGAAAATAGATAAGGATGCCCTCGATTTTTGTCTGATCTGCGAAGGCGACATATATTATCACGATCTAAAGGGTGGCAAACGGCTTTTAAAGGATTTGTTAACCATCAATCCGAAATGCATAGTGACGGAAGTTGATGACGAGGAGCTTGTGGCGATCCTTGACGATGACGTTTACGAAGCACATATATTCTACGAGCATAACGAAAAAAAGATCACACTTGCTGTCATAATAGCATGCGGGTTGTTTGCGCTCGGCATCCTGATCGGAAAAGGGCTGAAGAATGGTTCGCTTACGAAAAGCCCGTAGCTTTTACCGTTAATCTTTCTTGTGAAGCTACAAATTTTTCAGGAGGACAATTGCATGGAATACAAACATTTAACATTGAATTGAGAAAACGATCTTCGTTAGCAATAGCTATCAAACTTGTATTTCCATGATTTTGTTAATTTTTCGAGAGCTTTTTCTTCAATTTGTCGTATGCGTTCGCGTGTTAGCCCATAACTAATACCAATTTCCTCCAATGTCTTCATCACCCCACCCTCGATGCCATACCTTTGCTGAAGCACCCCTTGCTCTCTTTCTTTAAGTGTATTAAGAGCTTTTCGAATCAAATCGTACAAGTCTTTACGCTCAATAATTTCATCAATGCTAGAATCATTGTCTGGTATATCAAACCAGAGAAAACCATCCTCATCTTCTCGTTCAAACTCGTTAAGAGAAATTGGTTCTTGCATATACCTCTTGAGTTCTGACACTTCACCTTCGGATATACTGATATAATCCGCAATTTCCGCTATAGAAGGTTCCCGATCGAGAGATAAACTAAGTTCATTGATTTTATTTTCGACACTTTTCAAAGATTCAACCATATGCACAGGCAACCGTATCAAGCGGCCTTTATCAGCAAAAGCTCGCTTCATATATTGCATGATCCACCACGGCATATAAGACACAAAACTTCCGTGCTTACCGCTATCATACTTAATGACAGCGCGTATTAAGCCTAACGTTCCCTCTTGTATTAGATCGTCTAGTTCAGATCCTTCATTTTTACGAAAATTAAGTGCAAGCTTCACAACGACACGCAAATACATATCGACGAGTCGATTTCGAGCGTAAAGGTTTCCATTTTGTGCTTGTGGTATTAAAATACGCCACTCTCCATATTGTGGTGGACGAATTTCATTCAAATAATCTATCAATGGTACAGTATTTGGTGATATGGAAAGTACTTCATTATAAATAGCCGCGTAGTCTGTTCGTGTTCTATCAATAGATTCATCATCGTCAGAAGGATACTCTTCTGCGAAAACAACGCCCATACCAAGCAGTATGCCGGTGACTTGTTCGATATCTTGCAAGGAGAGATTTTGAGCTGCCACCAAAGACAAGATTTCATCCTCCTGGATGAAACCCTTTGATTGGTACCTATCATTAAGGTCATCTATTATTGCTTTATGGTTGTTCAAAATCCTCGTCAATCAATTCTTTGCAAGTTGAATAAGATCCAAAATTTCATCCGAGTTCTGCCCATATTTTTCTTCGAATTCCTCCGTGAATTCATAGAGGTTTTGCAGATAATCTTCTGGGGAATTCGCTGATACAATGAGCTTTTCATATAGCAAGTCAACACCACCACGAACATACGATTCGTACAAGTCCTCATCTGATTTCGCTTGCTCAGTATCGTATAGTCTGAATGCTTTTTCAATGCATTGTTCGAAATCTGACTCATTATTTTTATCTAAGAGCATTATTAGGCGATAATTAAACCAAAGTGTCGTAGTTTCCTTGGACATTGCGTCATATAAAATATTCGTTGTTTTTCCTGTCGCGTCAAGGTCTGCTTTCCTTCCGTATAAAAAGCCAACGATCGGCGCAAGTAGATACACGTCAAGATTGCGATTGAATAACTTATTTCCTCTGTCATCGAAAGCTGCTGTCAATTCAACAACTCTATCGGCGTGGGTTCCACGAAAAGAATAATCTCCTTTGAATAACATTCCAATCAACCCCTTTCCTGAATAAAGGTTTCAAACTCATTGTGCTTGTAAAATTCTGCGCGACTTCCAATTCGGTCGCTCAAATATGCTTCTGCTATCTCGCCGTCAGTATCCTTGATAAAGATAATCACCTGTTCTGCAACATTCGGCAGAACATTGCATACAGTTTGGATACGAGTCTTGTCAAACGCTGATAACGGGGCGTCCATTACAAGAGGGTATGGTTCAGAAACAAGCATTGCGTTTTCCGGCTGCCGACTTGCCCTTGCTATCTTGATTACTCCCGCGATGAAAGCAAAGATGATAGATATACTTTGTGCAGTAGATGTTTCAATATCCTCAGTATAGCCTTCATAATCGCTCACCGTGACTTGGACATTGTATTTCTCATCAAGGTTCAAAGACAAACCGCCGTTGTAGATGGCACGGAATATTTCACCAACTGCTTTGCTAAGTTCATCGCGAACACGTCGTTCTTCTTTTGTATATTCTTCGGCAATGGTAAGCCACAGATATTGAGCATAGGCCTTAAAAACTTCAATACGTTGATTATTTTTATCTTTAAGCGTCAACTCATGACGTTCGGTTTCCATGCGATCACGGTTTGTCTCTTTACTGCCCTTTGAATTATCGAGCTGAGATCTTTCGTCTTTTAACATACGTTGTTGGCGTTCATATTTTGTAAGTTCAATCTGTAATTGTCCTACATCCTTCATTCCTGTGAGACGTTTCGTGATGTCACTAATTTCATCTTCGTTTGCAGCATACTCAAAATCAAAAGATAAAATGCTCCTATATTTTTCGCAAAACTCATCAAAGAATGCCTCCGTGCTTTTTACGCTGCTTTCACAGGTTAAGCGAAATGATTCGATAAGTTGACCAAGGGATTTTGGCGGAATATAGTCACGCAACTTATTTAGTGTATTGTATGCATCATTGCCGACACATACTTCTGTGCCGCAAATACATCTGCCGGTCTTGATTATGTGGTCGATTGTCCGTGCGTGTATGTCAGGGATACCCTTATCAAGATTTTCCGTTTTGGAAAGCAAGCGAAGACTGTCCCCCATCATTTTTTTTGCAAAATAAGAAGGTGCATTTTTGTTAAAAACTTTCAACAAATCAGACATTTGCGTCTTCTGCCGATTGCTTAGCGTTTGTCGCCGTTCTATCAATTTTGCCTTGCGATCAGCTAAATCCCGGCTCGCCTCATTCTCCTTGATGCTGCCACTCAGAGCATGGATCTTTTCCACGACTAATTCTTCTTCACTTTCCATTTCGAGTAGTCGCGTGTCAATTTTCTCAATCTCCGTACTAAATTGTTCAATGCGTTGTGTATAGTCAGCTATCCGCTTATCGCTGGTAGAATCATATTTTTCATCATAACAACGGATAACAGACTTTGAAGTCCCATTCAAATGGGAAAGCGCCGCCGTGAATGCCGACAAACCAAGTAAGCTTCGCACAGCATCAGCAAATTCGCGGCTTTTTCCTCGGCGAAGCTCTTTACTCATGTTCCCAATGCGTTCGCCATCAAAAAAGAAATACTTTGAAAGCTCGTTCGGGAGTATTTCCTTCATACGTAAATCAGTCTGCAAGTCGGGTATAAATTCTTGCTGCCCGTCTTTGCTTTTGTAAGCGATTACAAACTGCCGCTGGCCCACAGATTGAATGCCTCCAGTGTTGTTCTTTTTATAACGCTGCTTACTGATGATTGTGTAATCGGTACCGCTGTGTGTTAGTTTCAACTCGGCTTGTACGGTTTCTTCATCCCCCGGAAGCATGGTTTGTGCGGTTGCTTTGCAAAGAAGGATTGGATCTTCAAAATCAGTTTTTCCATATAGACACCAAGTAAAGGCTTGGGCAAGTGAAGTTTTACCGGAGCCATTCTCTCCTAAAATAATGGTGACATTTTTATCGCTACCCGTCGCAAAATCAATCGTCTGCTCACCTTTGAACTGCCGGAAGTCTTTGAGTTTAAGAGAAGTCAATAGCATTGCACAACCTCCTCAATCTTTTTTTGTATGGCCGCAACCATCTGCTGGTCGTTTTTCGCCTTTGTTTTGGCATTGTTCTTTTCGATGAAGATGAGCCAATATAGCAACTCTTTTGCTTTTGCTTCATCAATCTCAATACCGCTGATAATCGTGGTACTTGAATCAGCCATAGATGTAATCCTCCTTGTCAATAGCAAAATCGTCTATCGAATAAGCATTCTTAATAGATTCAATTATTTGTTCGGCTTCGGCCATGTTCATTGCTATACGGGCGAATTCTTTTGCTCGCCCAAGTTCGTTTCTTACAAGTGTCAATTCGCGTTTTACCTGCTCATCGGTCAGAGACGGAACTTCACCAAGTGGCCGCGGAAGTGCCAGAAAGTCATAAATTGCAGCATAATCTTTCCCTTTAGCCAATCGAAGAACACGTCCTCGCCGTTGTATATATTCTTTCGGGTTCGTTGTGCTTGCTAAAATAAAAGCGGTTTTAATGGCAGGTATATTTACGCCTTCGTCTAAGCACCTAATTGCTATCAACGCTTGGAGATTATCTCCGGCGGCAAATTCTCTTTTCAACCGCTCACGTTCTAAAATATCCTCCCTGGACGTAAATTGTGAAACACTCATATCCAGTTGATTTCCGAGCAAATCCGTGACAGCGTCAATCTGCCGAATATCATCTTCTGATATGGCGGAATAATCTTGGGCATTAGGCAAAGTCATGGTGGCTCCACAATAAACCAATATATGTTTATCATGAATATATGGAACAATGGTTTCGGCAAGCTTGCAGAGCTTGTCCGCAATACCTGCAACGAGCCTTGCTCGCTTCAAAGCAAGTATTTTCCCCCTCTTACTTAAGTGAAATTTCTCATCCTGTCCTTTAACCAAACACTTGCCCATCTCAAATGTCAGTTCGGAATAGATGCTCATTTCATCATCATTTAATGTAGTAATTATGGGATAATATTTATATCTTGTAAGTTTGCCTTCATCAATAGCTCTATCCAAAGTGTACTCTATACACTTTTCACCAAAGAAATCATAAAGCTTTGCGGTGCCCTCTTCATCGTTATGACGATTTATCGTGGCAGATAATGCAAGACGAAAATTGTACTTGCTGTCCATCAAATCGCTGAGTCGTTCAGCCCCAAAATTATGAGCTTCATCTACGAGAAGTAATACGTCTCCTCGGATTTTGTTCAACTGAGTTTGCACTTTGGGTGTTGCGAAAGTAGCATTTGTGCAGACAAAGCAGAAAAACTCCAGGCCTTTGACTTTTAACTTTTGATTTAAAATTGCTGCTTCAAGACGCCTGAGCCAGTCCGTTTGGGAAGATGCGCTATATCCGATTATGGGCTTAATCCCAAAAAGCTCAATATCTTCAACCCATTGCTCTACAAGGTGTTGATATGGACATACAACGATGACGGAGAGTTTTCCGCAAACGGCTTCATATAAGCGGACAATAGCCCCGAGGCCGGTGAAGGTTTTACCTGTTCCTGTTGCCATATCAAATATACCTCGGTATTGTCTCTTCTCCCACTCGTTAATCGCATCAGTTTGGTACTCGTGCAACGTTACACTCTGCGGAATCGTCGGAACATTCTTTTGCGTTTGCGAAGTGAAGATTAGGCCAATTTCTTCTTTTGCTACTTCTCCATAATTTGTTATTGGAACACGTTTGTAGCGATCAAGGATTTCCTGCTTTAATTCAGGAAAATCAATAATTCGAATATTTGGTTCCGTGTCATTCCAAATAGAATTAAATGCTGCGTTTTTCGTTTCAACCTTACTTTGCTGCTCAGAACTTTTCCAAGAACACCAAACATCAATAACTTCATAATTGTCTTTGAGTGCGTTCTGGGATTCATTCATGGAACCAGAGAATGCAACAATATTGTCGTTATTATCGGAAATAATCCCCATCTTCTCATGGTACATTCCCATTTGGGAACCGCTTTCCGTGAAAGCAATTTTGATATCAAGTATGCCGTCAGCTATTAGATTGGCAAGCAGGTTTAACCTTTTTTCTTCAAAGCTATTTTGGGCTTCATACATATTGTGCAATACTGCTTGCCGAGCTATATCGCGCCATTCATATCCCTTCCTTATTGCCTCAATATCTTCTTCAGAAAGATACGGAGAAGCTACTATCTGTATTCTCCCTCCATTTTTAGCAAGTGAGGCAACGCCATCAGCAATTTGGCTTAATACAGTCGATGAAAAAAATCCTACCGCGCGTCTATAAAGCGTGGCGACGCTAAGAAGCGGCACATAGAACTCACTTGTTACATCATAGAGTAAGGAACGGTATTCGCCTTTGATTTCAATATCCGTAAGATTCATAGCTATATCTCTTTGTTAATTGTTACATTACAAATATTTTCATATAAGATCCTCGCCGTTTGTGGTCGTTTATTTTTGTGATATTTTAGAGATCCTAAAATTTCTCTGCAAATAGCCATGTCATAATCACAATAGTCTTCTTCTTCAATCATCCCTAATGGATAACGACGTGTGATTATAAACCAGAAAACCGCACAAAGTTGGTAAATATCCGATGTTTTATCTATTTCATTTTGTCCAAAATAGACCTTATCGATAGCTTCAGGAGAAAGCCAGTATTTCGGTCCAATCCTATCTTGAGGTTTCGTTATGTCAATTCGTTCTTCATTGTCAACAGCAGTACATAAGCCAAAATCGCTCAGTAGCCAAGTTTCGCCTCGTACTAAAACATTTTCTGGCTTAATATCTCTATGTACTGCGTATTGGTGCAAATGTGACAACGCGTCTGCAAGTCCTCTGATTTGTGGTGCATAAACATCATAGCCTACAACATCTGTTCTCCTCATATAATCCACAATATTCATATCGGCCTTTTCCAAAATAATATAAGGGATAGAAATGAGTTTTTCGTCTTTAGCATCTATAGCATCGGTATGTCCTATGTCGACGCACTTGATGATATGTTGGTGGTTCATCTTTTGCAATACATCGGCTTCTTGCTTAAACCTCACGCGAGATTTATCACTCAAGTTGAGCAGAAATTTAACAGCCCAGACATTACCCTTTCGATCAGTACATTCATGAACCGTAGCATTCCCCCCGACGCCTATATTCTCACCTATGCGATAAGTTTCGATCTTAGTAGATATATCTTCATCAACTTTATAGAACTTGCTATACTTAGACTGCGGTTTGTCTTTCGTAATAAATATCATGTTAATCATCCCCCTCCATAGACGGAATATATATGTGTTTCAAATATTCATTTAAGAATTCTTTCCGCCATGTTCGGGTTGATATTGAATTTGCGTCAGAAATACACCTAATGGCATACTCCCGCAACCTATCGCTCTCCGAGAGTGGAGCAATTTCTTTATCGAGCATAGCCAATTCGCGCCTTACCTTATCAAGTTGATTGTTAATTATTATTTTGCCAGCGCGTTTGAAATCAATAATGCAACCGAAAAAACTATAAAAATCAGCGTGTTGTCTAAACCGAGTTCCTGATAAACTGATGCCATCCGCAAATATAACTTCAATATCATCTAAGACCCCTTGAAATTCATCCTTGATTATATTTATTCCTTGCGGAATTAAAGAATACCTCTCACAAAAATCGTCGAGACTATCCTTCTTGTCTTGCTCTCCTTCCAAGACGATACATAATAATTCTTCTATATATTCAACATCGAGCATTCTTCTTTTTTGTCCAGATGAGAAAAGTTTATTATCAGCAAAAAATTCTAAGTCAGATAAATCTTCAGCCAGAGAAAGAAATTCTCCAGGAAAGTCAGCACGTCGTAACTCCTGTTTATTCAGTTGAACCGTGTATTTGTTTACTCTTGCATATAAATCACGTAATTCTTCGTCTGATGGATCTATTATTTCGTTAAAGTCAATCTTGTATGAAAGAACTTGGGTTTGTATATCATGTGGCAAAGAATCAAAGGTCATCCCGTCGTAATCGTGGTTTGAAATATGCGGTGTTTTCAATTTTAGTTTGTTCTCTAAGAAAGCGAGAATGGCAGTCAAACGTTGTTGCCCGTCGATAACAATACGATATGTCTGTTTATTCTTTATTAGCGACTTCATGTAAATTTTCGGAATGGGAATGTTCTTAAGTATGGTATCGATAAGAGCAATTTGCGCTGCTTTTGTCCAGACTTCATTCCTCTGAAAGTCTGGCTGTAATTCAAGCCTATTGTTATGACTCCACTCCCATACATCTGAGATTGGATGTGCTCCCGAATTCCATTGCATCGTATCAACCTCCATAACTCAGTCACGAGTTCTTATAAATATATACAAGTGCATTATTTAGTATTTCAAAATCCTCGTCTGAATTGAAATAACTTAGGCCAAACCTGACCGTCCCATTTGGAAATGTGCCGAGAGTGCGGTGTGCATCTGGAGCACAATGTAATCCTGTACGCACGGCAACGCCTTTATCACTCAGGATTTGCCCAATGCTGTCACTACTATATCCATCAAATTCACAAGACACAACACCTATTGAGTTGATTTCTGTTTTCTCCGGAACAATTCTAATATTTGAAAACTGCTGAAGTAGTTCAAGCAAGACTTGATGATTACGTTTCTCTTTTGTAAAGATGTTTTCTATTCCAATACTCTGAAGCCATTTAAGCGAAGCATTAAGTCCAGCGATAGCCACAATATTCAAGCTTCCAACCTCGAAGCGTTCGGGGACGGTTTCAGGAAGCGTCCTGCTTGCAGAATTAATACCTGTACCGCCAAACAGTAATGGCCGCAATTCCGAATCTGCCGCAGAAATAAAGCCTGCAACACCAAACGGCGCGTACAGCGTTTTATGCCCGGCGAAGACGGCATAATCAATGAAAGTAGTATTCAAGTTAGTATCAATAAGCCCCATCGTCTGACACATATCAACAACCGTGATTGATTTGTAGTGCTTCGCCATTTCAAATATCTCTGCTATCGGCGCAAGAATACCGCAGACATTACTCGCATGGCTTATTATGACAAGGCTTGGCGGGTTGTCAGAAAACTGATACCTGATTTTCTCTATGTCATATGCAAAGAGTTTTTTGTTAAACGCAAGGGTTATGACGTTGAAATTATCTTTTTCACTCATATGATGGAGCGTCCGCATGACAGCATTATGCTCAAAAGGCGATACATATACGTTACTCCCACTATGGAGAGCAACTCCACGCAGCACAATATTTAGAGCTTCCGTAGCCGTAGGACAAAAAACCACTTTCTTTTCTGGACAATGATTCAATGCAAGTAATAACTCCCGCGTTTCGCTGACTAATGTAGAAGCCGTCGCTGCGAGCTTATACTGTCCACGTCCAACATTAACCCCACAATTTCGATAGAAACTATCCATAAAAGAATAGACTTCATCCGGCTTTGGGAAAGTCGTTGCAGCGTTATCAAAATACGCAATCTTTTCTACGTCTATCGTCTCCAACTAACAATGCCTTTCAAGCAATTCCATCAGCACTTGCCGTTTCTCCTGTTCGGTGATGGATTGTCCCATTTCTTCAATCGCGCTTGTGATTTCATTCAGCAAGAGTTTTGCTTTGTCGCTATACTCGGCTTTGTTAAATATCCTTGTGACTTCATTACCGTTTTCATCTGCATAAGATATTTTATAATAATCTAAGCCGTTATAATCGTCATCGGTTTCAGACTTTGCATGGCCATCGACAGTCTCTTTGAATGTCCGCAATTCTTGGATGAAAAGTTTAATTGTATCAGCATTCCAATCTTCTATTCTCAATGATGTAATAGTCTTTCCCAAACGCTGTATGAAAACAGATTCATCATTCGTAATAGTTGTCATTAGGCTCAATATCTGATTCTCATTGTCGGGGAATAAATACTGCTTTGTGCGCTCTGGCAATGTTTCTGCCCAGTCCTTTATGGCAGACGCTAAACTTATTCTTTTATTATCAGCAGCGAAAATTGACTTTACATCTTGCGCTAAAACTTTAATCAAATTGGAAACTGCGTTGTCTCGTTCGCTCTTGATATCTCGAATGACTGGAACGACATTTTCAAGAATTTCTTGTTTACCGAGAATATCAAAGACTTTTTCAAGCAAGTATTCTCTTGAATTATCATTAAGCTGTTTTAGGCTATTAATAAATTTTCCCCAATGAGGATTTATATCATCAAACCGTTCATTACCTCGATATATTTTATTTAACTCTTTAGCGTACTTTGGCAAATTCATATACCATCTATTCATTGCAAGCAAAACGTACGAAAACCTATTGTAAGCCTTTTCATGCTCTGACACTTCTTCGCCAAATAGTTTTTCAAGTCCTTGTAAATAAGCCGCTTTATCTTCGTTCCAATCGTCCAAAATAGTAGAGTAGTCCTCTGGCGATTCGTTGATTTCATTCAATAAGTCAGGAGTAATCCTGACTTCGGTCGAAGCATATTTTATGACAAGGTTTTGTTTATCTTCTCGCAATACTGCCGCAATATAAATGGGAATAATTCCACGTTTTAATCCAAACCCGTGTTCCGGCGATGTCAATTGCTCATACAGGTTGCTAAAAGCACTCCCTCCATTATCTACTGCACCATGAAAAAAGTCTTGAATAGTCCGAAGCATGGCACTAAGATTTGCATTATCAGGTTCAAGATTAAGAATAGGCACATTATCCGAATTAAGTAAAATCCCGGTTTGAATCAAAGTGCTTCGCATGATAGAAACATCTTGGCCGGTTCCTGTCAATCCCAAATTAGGCAAGAGTTCTCCTGCAAGCAATCCGGTCAATAGCTTTGTCCGGCTATTAATTGCTTGTGTTGGAAGCACATTCTTATTGATAGATTCGTTATTGATTACCGGAGTGTTATGGAAAACATTCTCGCAGATTTCCGATAGTTTCTCGGATAGTTGCGACCGACGATATATAGGGCATTCCTCGCCCAAATAGTAATATATTGCACCGCCGTTTTCAGGTCGCGCAAACGTATTAATATAGCTATTCAGTACTTCTGTCAAATCGTCAAGATAGATATCATATTCATCGACAAGTAATTCATCGCCATCGGCAGCAGTTCGTAGCGTTTTGATGGCTTCATACTCAAACGCAATCTTCTCGATATCGGAATAATTTTTGGAGACAATAAAAACTATTCTCTCTACGTCTTCCTGCCTTTCAGACAGAGCCTTTCGTATTTGCGCTATGTTTGATTTGTTTTGCGGGATTATTGCATACACAACGCCGTCACTTTTGCTATCAGAAATGCGTCGTTCCCAGTTATCCACATCGAAAAAGTCCGTGCTATCTATGAACGTAAAATCAAAGTAACGCGTAATTTCAAAGTCATCGTTGTACCTTGTCGGATATAAATAGCTTTCGAGTGCAGACTGATTAAGTATGTCTTTCACATGAAGAGAGGCTTTATTATTCTCAATAAAGTTCGTTATCGCCGCTGGAATATCAATCCCGCAACTTTCTTTGATTTTCAAATAATTGTTGCTACGTTTGAGATAAACAACACAGTCCTTTTCAATTAGTTCGGACAACGCAACGTTAATGATTTTTACATCGTTCACGCCATCAAGAAAAGCGTCGCATACGATATTTACCATTGGGGGCAGTTTTTCAAATTGCTCCACTAGATAAATGAGTGCAATGGTTTTTAGAATCTTTGAGCCAAGCGAACCCTCCTCAACCTTTTGAAGTACATTTGCCGTCAACTTGTAGATTTTATGTGCTTCACTCGTATATGGCTCTTTACGCAGTAACGGTTCGAAATAATCATACAAATAATCCGGGGTCAAAAGCGGAAAACTGTCATTTGCCGTTTTTAAAAACGAAGGCAAAGTGTATCTGTCATCAGATGATAAGAATGTAAACAGAGTTCGTTCATTTTGTGCCACCTTTTCCGACAGGCGCGGCAATATGAATGTGGAAATAGGATGGAGAGGATAGCAACCGTGAATAGCATACTCTACTTCATCGATATTATTTGCGTCTAATAGTTTATTAACCGTGAAGCGTTTCATGAGGTCGTCGAAACGCTTTTTATTGTCTTTCTTATATTTGTTCCAAAATCTATCGTCTTTGATGATAACTTCCGAGATGATTTCATACATTTGAGCATAATTGTTGTGTAAATTAATGTGTTTAAAACGACCAGATACTCCGCGCCATCCATCCACTTTTTCTTTTGGCAGACCACCATCAATATAATTAGCGATATCTTTATGGCTTATTAAAAGCAAGTGCATTTGAAGCGCACCGCTACGGTCGCATTTCTCAGCAAAATCTTGGAGCATTTTTATGTCGCTGATTGTTGCATTTGCAATACTTGATTCAAGATATTTGCTAAACTCATCATAGACAACAAAAATGCCATCAAAGCCTTTGTCCTTTATGCTACTTGCAACACTCTCATATAGTTCAACTATGTCAAATCCGATGAACGGGTTAAACGCACTCCCAGAAGTCAGTTGCGGATAGAGCATGGAAAATTTGTCATAAGCAGCAACATCATATTCTTTTAGCGATATTATAAAATCATCAATTGAGCATGGGAGCATAGCCACTAATTGCTTATAGGTATCAGGAAATGATGCTTCCCATCCTTCGATAGTGTTTATAGCCGCTTGGAAGTGTGTTTCTGGCATCACATACATCATGCCCTCGTCATTTAATGTTGTCTGCAGTGCACCCAAAAAAGACGAGGAAAGGCTTGTACTACTTCCACGCACGACAACTGGTAACAAGCGTCGTTTGCTCTTCAAATACTCAGTCGTGTACTCATAAAGGAACGGGTTATTCTTTTGCATTTTGGCAAGCAACATCTTAAACAAAGACTTGTCTTTCCCTGCCAATAACGAGAGCAGTACAAGGATGATGTGAGATTTTCCGCGTCCGTACGCGCCAATAAGAATCCTCGCTCTTTGTGTGGAATTTGCCGCTGTTGATAACAAAACATCCTCAATGATGTCAAGGCTTGATTGCGTCGGAATAAAACCTCGCACTTTATCTGCATTGTTCATGTCATACGCAATGTTGACGGCAGTTTGGAAACCTTTCGCAACATCAATTTTTTTCATCAACATTGCTTCACCTTACCGCCCTATCATTTATGCGGTGGTAGTACTCTCGTACACAATCTAAAAACCCCAACTCTGCTTGTATCTCTATCACATCAAGTCCAGCCGTTCTGACAACTTTAATAAAACCCATCAACTCAATCTTATAAAGCAGGGTCGTGAGAGCAATAATATCAAGATTAAATATCCTCCCTGCATTGCAAGGGTCATTTTGAATTTCAGAAATACGAATAGTATTCTCGCCCTTTGCTTGGTCAAGAATTACAGCAAGAAGAATCAACGGATGAAGTGTATCTTTCTGCGGGGTGCTTTTTTTAAACAATTTAGTCTTTCTGTTTACTATATCAATCAAACCTAATTCGCCAAGAGGGCAATCTATGTTTTCCTCTGGACTGAACTTCTTTGGATTCAATCTGATCCGAGGCACATAGGTACTGATGATACAGTTATAATCATCCTCGATCGACCGCTCAGCTACATCTTCACCTTGAATGCGAATATAGCTATCAATTTGGGTGATGAAATCATCACGAGTAAACTCAGTTGGTTTGAACTCATTAAAGAAGTAATACCATGCCGTTGCGTCATTCTGGTTAGTTGCAAGACGATAATGCAACAACCAGAGCGTCCCCAATTCTTCTATGTAAGGGTCATTCTCGTGGATTATCGTGCCAAGGGAAGTAAGCTTTTGCTCCCTTTTCCCTTTGTTTAGTTCTTCCGTGATTCCCACAGCTTGCAACCAATAACGTAAGGCTTTGACCATATTTGCGCCGATACCAAGCGTATCCATTGGATTCGCCTCACGACTCACAAAAACAGCAGGATCAATCAAGACGTTTTTCACGCCCTTACGCAACCACCCTCTGCGGATGAAAAATGTATCGTGCGCTCTAAATCTCATATTTTACCTTCATGCGCTCGCCTTAGTTTTCAAGTACTTGTCCATCAGGCAACCGCCTTCAAGATACTTTGCCGTCACACACATCTTACAATGCTGACAACGTTCTGCGCTAATACTGTACACGTCACCAACAATTGAGATGGCACGATATCTGCAAAGCGATTCACATTTCAAGCATTTCCGACAGGCATTATACTTCTTAATCTGATAGCTAACCATGCGTTGTAGGTCACCATGTTTCGCAACATTCATGGTCTTTACTTTTACGGAATAATCATATCCTCCTTGCGAGAACGGTTGAATAGACAATATCGGCACATTGGTTTTCACATCTACGACAATAGTTTCGTTGATTAGTTTTCGCCCAAGTTCTGGAGCGATTCGCCCAAACGGAATGAACAGTTCAATAAAACTATCATCCATCGGCCTATAAAGCTGATAAACTTTGGCATTATCCTCGGTCGTACAATTTGTGTATCGTATTTTGATGTCCTGTGCGGCGGCAACGCCGTTCCCGCCTTGCCGCGCTTTCCACGCGCCGGAATCAATATATTCTTCCGGGTCGGGCTTTCCAAGGCGCTTAGCAAAACTAATGAGAAAGTCTCGCCACTTCTTGAAATCTTCCCGCATATATATTTGCGACAAAAATTGTGCTCGAATATTATTATTCGGGCAACACCAACAACCTACGCGGTCATAACCCAAACGGTATGCGTCGTTGAAATCAATACTCTCTCCGATGATATAAAGCCATATATCAATATCTTTCCATAGAAAAATCGGCGAGGCCACTTTCTGCTTTTGAATTTTCACGGCTTCGGCATTGTCTTCAACGCGGTTGTAACGGCTTCGGGATACCGATTCGCATTTCCGAATACCGTAAAAGGTGAGTATATTCTTATCACCATATAACCTGTTCAACGTCCTGGTTATCGGGCCCGTTTTGAACATGGAGCAGCACCAACGGAGCATACGAGCAGGTGGCCCGATGTCATCGCAAACTTCATAAAAGTCCTGCTCTTTGTTTTCAGCAATCTTGAAAATCGCTTTTGGATTATCTTTACGAAAACGACGCGTATATTCAATTGTCATCGGAAACTCTAACGTTGTATTTCCGAATACGTGGACAAGACTTGGATCACCCATCGCACGAACGGTCAAGTCAGCAGTCACAGTTGAATCTTTGCCACCAGAGAATGAAATGACCACGTTTTCATTTGGATAAGATGATGCTGTTTCTTGTATAAATCTGTGCGCTTCATCAATAATTTCTCTTAGTCGCTGTTGATTAGCCTCTACGAAATGCTCCATCATTTCGTCGAACTCGACATAGCTATTTTGTTCTTTGTACTTATCAAGCAGCTCCACTATCATTTCTGGCGATAACTTTTTATAGAAAGCATTTCCAATGGCGATTGGCTTTCCATCAATGTAGTATCTATTGGAGGAAGCCCAAACGCTCTGCTTAATATAAGCCAATGGTTTTCCTTGAATAATCTCAAACAGAAGCCGTTCTTCTGGAAAAACTGGTCTCAAATCCGTACACAAATAAGAGAGCGTGCCACCACAGGATGGGCAGATATCAACGTCCAAAGCGTTTGCATACTTGATGATAGGAACTTTACATTCCGCACACCAATATACTTCAAGAGGTATTTCTTGCTCAGTCTTGGCACCGCAAAGCTCGCATATGTCTTTTATCGTTTCTCGCTGACAATTCTTGCACCACATAAAGAAATCCCTCCTTTCCTTATGGTTTTCGCATTACATTCACAATAACAAACACCAGCACCTCTCAAATATCACTCACGAAAATATCTATTTATTTTAGCATAAGAACTGTCATAGAGTGTGTCCCAACCGGCGTAGAATTTAAGATAAAGCAACAGCTACAAGAGGCCTATAATAATTGATGTTGAAACGCACATAACTCATTAGGCAAAGAAAGAACTGTTACATTGAAAGTCTATTAGAAAAGAGAAAAAAGCGGTCAAGGAAGCAATCATTATTCGGGAGTCGGAGATATCTCGATCTCGCAAGAGCCGGGCTTTCAAGGCTATTGACAAAACTTGTGATAGAGGTGATACGCTAGATTTTCTATTCCGAGATATAGTGGCATACCAGCCTGAAAGGTAAGTACGACAAGGCACAATATATTAATCGCCATGGCATAAACGATGCCAAACCATATTAGATGGCGTGAATGTTTCGGCGAGGAGGCCTCGTGTTAAATCAAGAGATAATCATACAGAAATCTTGTTTGAAGTACTCCTGGTAGAGGGATTCTGATCTTAACGTAAAAATCTCACCAAATAACGACTACAGAGAAATAATAATAATAATAAAGTGTATTAAAAAAGCTTGGATCCGTGACTGTTTAGCTGTCAACGAAAAATGATTTTATCTCTAAAGCATGCGTGACATAAGTGTCGAAAAGAGCTATCGCATTGATGCTTGAGCCCAATTATCGATTATAATGGCATTGTACACAGGCACAGAAAGGAATCACCTTATGTCAGACTGGCAACCAGATTTGTATTTGGCGTACGGCAAGGAACGGACGCAGCCGTCTATTGATTTAGTGGCGCGAATTGATATCGGCAGCCCCGGAAGGATTGT
>Ga0123357_10003970_pt1 | contig 17193 bp, 14 predicted proteins | sample TergutEmb28metaG_FD_89873 | JGI IMG/M metagenome (GOLD analysis project Ga0123357, IMG submission 89873) | Embiratermes neotenicus P4 segment gut microbial communities from Petit-Saut dam, French Guiana - Emb289 P4 | ecosystem: Host-associated > Arthropoda: Insects > Digestive system > Gut ... | reverse complement strand
TACAAAAAAAAAAAAGAAAAGAAAAACAGAAGCGAAACAAATTTATAGCTGAAATTAAAACGTTGAATAGAGCTGTGTCTTCCTTCCACATAAGTTTTAACTTATTGTTCACTGCACTTATAAACAAAAGGTCTACAGACGGATTTATATTAGTTTCATTAAATTATAAAATGTTCAAATCGGGCGGCGAGGCTGAATGTCCTCCCCCGTCCTTTTGTTCTTGTACACTTTTCACAGCATAAATATTTGAAAGAAGGAAATGTACGAATAGTATCAATTGTTTAAGTATTATTAATGCTGTCTGGTTGGAAGGAGATTTGCATGCTTCCCCAGAGTTCCGTTCGGCGCTTTACTTTAAGTGTTTCGTCCCAGAGCTTAAGAATAATTAATTCGGTGTAAAAATATCCCTGCTCTAGACACTTCGTGTTCTCCGCTGATAGGCTGAGCATTCTGTAGTTCCTGTACAAAGATTCATTGGCTGAAAGTACATTGCTAATCTGAAAGTAATAAACTGAAGGCGAATGTGCATTATTTAGTATTATTCTAAGAAGTAAACATACTAAATAATATTCCGAGATGTTCGGTAGCAGAAAATGTTGAAGTATAAGAGAAATAATACATTAAGTGTGTGAGTAGTTTTCTCTACATGCAGCGCAAAATTTGAAGATTTTATCAAATTCCTCGCATATTAAATTAAAAATCTCCTGTGTTTTATTAATGACGTACACACACTTCAATGTGCGGTTTCTCTCCTGCCACATTTCGTTACTAAATGGACGTGAGTGGTTAGCTGCACTTCTAATCGCTCTAATATGAGAAAGGAATCCTCAATACGCATTAAATAGGAGGCCGTTATGGGCATAGCTGTAGAGGGAAACATTTCTGCCCGACCGTCCGACCGTCAAGCTCACAGTCCAGACACTATGTCTACTTAGCAACCTGGCATTAATTTTTCTCTCTCGACTGTAGTCATGTCACAAGCAACAGCCGTCGTTAGTGCTCTGCAACGTTAACTCCTGAGACGAACTGGAAACCAATATGCTGTCATCTAGCAATGCTAATTATAACCTGTGTTGTAGTATTCTCTTAATTTTGTTTGTTTAAAGACGCTGTTAATTGCTAACGTTATTTGGCGTTGTTAAGACACGAATGAATGTGTATTGAATATTGGGCTAATGATCGGAGAAAAACCTGTCCACTGCAAGTCACACATAGAATGGCGTGGGTTTGAACCCAGGATAATGCTTGGTTAAGGCATGGCCCCCATTTACTTTCTACTGCACTGACAGGCTGAAGAATGGAAGGCTAGTTTCTCCTGGAGGCAAAGAGCAATAAGGACCTTGAATAAATAGAGTGAACGGAAAGTGTCCAGACGAACTGCAAGGGGTGAATCTACATCGAAATAAGGAAACAAATGCCCAGACATAGGTCTTTCAAAGCGTGGTGTCCGAGTTCCGGCCTCCCGAGGATTATAGAAAATGCCCAAAATGTCCATATTTGAGCTTCCAGGCAGGACGTTGCGTGTCTTAACAGTGGTTACCTGATACGATGGAAAATTCTTTGTGTCGTACAAATCAACTCAGATCCATTTGGTACTGGTTTTAGCAAGCCCTGTACGGCATTTACTTACGTAGCATAAATTGTACTCTTTGGATGATCCAGGAGATAAAAAGTCTGAGAATCTAGCCACAGTTTTATTCAAATGTGTGGGCAGACAGGAGATAGACTCTGGGACCCAACTTTCCTGTCACACCTGACTGGAGCTGTTTATCAAGAATTGCAGAAAAAATAAAAATTTCGGAAACATCGCAAGATACGGATCTGCAGATTAGGATGCATTTATTTTTTATATATCATGATGACGCACCACGTATGTGGACCAATAGCTTAGCCTCCTAACACCCATGATTTAAATTCCGTGTGTTTTACCTGCGGGGTCATCTAAAGGCTCGAACCGGCTTCTCCCCATATAAAAGTCAGAATCGTTACTCTTTTAGCCAGCCTGGTACTGAAAAAAATTCAATAATAGTTGGGAAGAGAATAAGTTCCGAACACAGTATTATTATTATTATTATTATTATTATTATTATTCCGGGGCGTGGTGCTGATCACCCACAACTTCTAGCGCCGACGTAGCGAGTGGGTTGCGACTAAACCAGCGCCTCCCCTCAGTGCCTCCATAGGCATGTCATGCGGTGACATTTGCCTATGTTATTATTGTTATCATCATCATCATCATCACTTTTATTCACGGTATTAACAACTGTATAAATGAAACATATCATGTTTCTAGGGTATATAATTTTGCAGCTCTTCCTGTTGATTAACATTTTGTATTTTACGTCAAAACTTCCCGAAGTACGTGGGCAGTGCCAAAAATATGTCGTATGTAGTTTCTAAAATCGTGCTTTCCTAGTATATTACTCGAATACGGTCTGCGTGATTTTGAGATGGTTCCAGTTTCCGCTATTCTTGTTTTATCGCTTTTGTTTTTACATTCCTCGTAACGCTGAATTTGTATTAGAGGATCTTCATATTTTAGAATCTTTTCGGCTTCTTTCCTAATCACATTTCTATCTCCTGAAATTGCAGTGTGTATGAAGAAAAATGGTCGTTTTCCAATGTCACGGTTTATGACGGCCAGTTTACTGTTAGGGCTGGGTCTGTCAGGTTTCACTTGTTGATTCTATAATATGGTTACATATTTTATTTGTTTCTGCTGGTGCTGGTGCTTGCCCAATCCGTGTTCATTGTCTGATTTTACCCACGTTTCTTTGCGTAAGTTAAGGTATACATTGCTTAACACACACACACACACTATCACGTCGCTGGTATATACTGTTCTTCTGCCAGCACTGGACATGCTGATGTAATATGGTCTACTGTCTCGTCACATTATTGGCGTAGCCTGCATTTGCTGTCTTCTTTCTGATCTTAGAATATTTGTTGAATTATGTTTGGTTTGTAACGCCTCAGTTTGTGGCGCTATTATTTCACTTTTCAATTTCTGCTTTCAGATCTCCTCCACGTCCAGAAAAACGTGTCTTTTTCACTAAGAAGCTGTCTATGTTGCTTGTGTATGCTCTATGTCTTCCTTTTTGGTCACTGCTTGCATTTATTTGGTTGATTTCTTCTTCAGACTTCGCTACAGTTCTAATTGTTGCATTCTTATTCCGTTGACTGTTTTCGGTTGATTTTACACCATGTATACAAATATTCTGCAGCATTGATTAACTCTGCTTTGTATGTCGCTTAGATTAATAACAAGCCTCTCGCTCCTCCCTTCCCTTTAACATATAGCCTATCTGTGAGAGCCTTTGGGTTAATTATTTTGTACATTGTTACTATCTTTTAGTTCTCCCGTCCATTATTATTATTATTATTATTATTATTATTATTACTTACTCTATGGAGCACAGTCCTTCTTGAGAATCTAACCGATTCTCAACAAGTCAAGACATTCCCCGCATTTTATGGAACCCGAAGGTTCATTACCGCCTTCACAACTTTCCACCACCTGTCCCTATCCTGAGCCAGATAAATCCAGTCCATGACCCCCACCCCACTTCATGAAGGTCCATCTTAATATTATCCCCCATATTATTATTATTATTATTATATTCCGATATGAACTGTTATTAACACATCTACTTCCTAAATACTTACGAACAAGACACAAAAACAATTTTCCAAGTTGCTTTGAGAGGATGTGAAATATGATGCACTTCTCTGAACGAAGGGGAGGGGAGGAGTAGTAGTCTAAAAGTGTATCTGCCAACAAAGATCCCAGTAAAGTACTTATACATAAAATGTATTAACTAGACCAAAGTGAACAGTTTGGGGATTGGGCCCATAAGATGTTGGGACTTGGTGTTTTTACAGTTCATGTATTAATCTTAGGATGAAAACATGTGCGAGGTTACGGCTGGCTGGGAATATGGGTAGTGTGACGAGGTAAGGAATGCATGCAGTACTTCCGAACAAACGCGCTTGAAAATAGTTACTTGATAAATAGGAAAATAGATTGTGATGAATGGATATGGATGAAACTGGCGCGGGGATCGTGTCGCATTGCTGATTTTGGTATTAACGGCGTTGAACATTCCATTATATCACCAGAGTTAGTTGCTTACATCTGTAAAGCTTCGTGTCTTCAAGCTAAACGTATCAATCAAGCGAAATGGATCTGTCTTGCAGGTTCAGCTAGTCTGAGCCATGTACTGGGATTACTGGGGAAACGTTCCCGGGTATGGAAGCAAAGAACTGTCATATCCACAGATGAAGCTGTCATTAATCTCCAAGAGGGAGCGCCTCCTTCCCTGCAGGTACCAGGCGGTGAACAATCCACTAAATCTCGTCGTAAGGCTCCAACTACACTCTCGATAATGGTGTAGGCACTCCCCCAAGTGTATAACAGACCTATATTCGAATCGTTCAAAATGACACTTGGTTTCATCGCTGTTATTTTTTATACTAGAGGCAATGGTCAGAATCTAATTTCGCACTTCAGCGGCTAACAAAAACTCAGTGTTCGAAAGCACCCAGGTTCAATCCTAACTTCTGTTAGTTCCGTAACAGTTAATTATAATGTCCGTCCATGTCCAGCCTAGGAAAACGACGTTAATTGCTTTCACCTGTTGTTAAGAAAAGTCTTATTTATTGAGATTGTATTTCTGAGTAGAGCTTTGACATTGGGGCTGTGAGTTTCGACACCCTCACTTTCTGTCACTCATATTACAGTTTAAAATTTTAAAGGAAATTTGACCTATTGGCAGGACTGCATAGGCCTAACAGGTGTTTGTGAATTGACTTGTGTAACATTCTGTGTGTGACAACACATTATTATGCAATTCATTACGTAACCTGTAACATGCAACATACAAAATTCATCCGCGAACTTTCTTAAGTTTCTCTCTCAAATACCATTAATGCACTTGGGAGCGGCATATCTATAGGTCAGCTTTCATTTTAATCTCCGTGGTTTTCATGTCACAAATTCTTTATGGCGATCTGCTTGCTGACTCCCCCATTGTTCGGAAAAGTTGGAGGAGTTATATTTCTCAGTTAGTAAATGCATTTGAAGTGAGTGACATTTACTTACTTATTCCATGGTGCAGAGACCTTCTTGAGAAGCTAACTGGTTTGCAGCTAGTCAAGAAATTCCCTGCATTTCACGGGACCCGAAAGTGTGGCTGGTTGGGGTGGTATCCGTGTGGCAGGCTGAAGCATGCCACACGGATACCACCCCAACCAGCCACACCGAAACTCCAACACACATCGAAAAAAGAACACACAACCGATGTGGTGATACAATAGAAACATCGCAGGCTCCTGATGATTGGTGTATTAATGTCCGAAACATGTTGAGCATAGAAGAAGTGAAATAAAACTTAATAAATTGTGACATCAAGTTGGTCTCTTATTCTTCAACTATTCTGTTTGACTTTGGTATTTCCACGAAACTAGTTTCTTTTAAAAAAAATATGTTCCAGTGTAACGTGTACTACTGCCCGTGTCAGGCGAATATTTTTCTGGCACATTTACCGATAAAAGTGGGCTGAAATAAGGAGACGCTTCGTCGACATGGCTTTAAAACTTTGCTTTAGAACATTTTTTAAGAGAGTTCGAGCAAACCACGGGATGTTGCAATTGAATGGTGCAAATCAGATTTCTGTTCACGCTGATGATATCAATTTGCAGGGTGATAGCACACAACTATAAAGAAAAACACGCAAGATTTAATATTCACTAGTAAGAGTATCAATATAGACCTAAATGCTGAGAAAACTAATATATGTTTATGTCTCAGATCCTTTAAGAATGTGGTGAAGTTCAGATATTTGGGAAAAACCACTAACAAATGAAAATTATATTCAAGGAGAAATGACGAGCAGATTGAACTGGGCGAAAGTTTGTTACCATTTGGTCCAGAATGTTCTGTCTTCCTGTTTCGTGTTCAAAAATACAGATTAATTTTAGAAAAACTATAACGTTGTCTGTTTTCGTACTGATTTGAAACTTGATCTCCGATATTGACGGTGAAACACAGGTTGAGGGTGTTTGAGAATAGGACATTGAGGAAGATATGTGAGCCTAATAGGAACACAGTAACAGGGTAGTGGAGAAGGCTAAATAGCGAGAAATTTCATAATCTGCACTCTTCAGGAAATATTAGAGTGAACAAATCAAGAATAATGAGATGCGCGGAACATTGGGCACGAATGGAGAAGAGAAAAGGTACACACAGGGTCTTGATTGGGAAACATGAAGGAAAGAGACCACTTGGCAGATCTGTGAGTAGATGGGAGTATAATATTAAAACAGATCTTCAAGGAATGAAATGGACGGCATAGAAGGGATTTATGTGGCTCTGGACAAGGACAGGTTGTGGGATTTTGTGAATACTGCAGTGAAAATCTGGCTCCATACAGTGGGGGCAATATGATAGTGTATGATGAAATATGATATATTCGTTAACTGCAGTTGAGTTGTCATCCGGTGGCAGTATTACAGTACACATTTACACACAGACAATACATACAGCAACACAAATAACAACTAATTTGGAAGAGTGCGGGCCGTGTCCCGTTTTTGCTAATTTTACCCTGGCATTTGCCTTACATCTGAGGAAAAAGCAAGGAAAAACTTCAGTCAGGGTATGAAAACCTCAGTCAAGGAGAAAACCTCAGTCTAGCTCCGGAACTACTGCTTCTGAAGCAGAACTGTGCAGCATGGAGTTAGGTAGCTATTGAGTTAATTGTATAACTTCTATTAGAATAATTTGAGACTGCCTTATCAACGTCAGTAATATAGGTTGTATGTTTGTATCATATCCGCACATTTTACTGTCCCCTGCCGAATTTGTGCCATCCAGCATTGGAAAACATGCAGTGCATAACGAATTTCTGCTCGGATCTAATCACGTCCCTTCATTTCAGTAAAAAAGAACGGAATATTGTGACGTAGTGCTTTGTTTCATCAGTTCTTGTTTTCTTTTGTTTTTGTTTTTGTGCGTCTCTATTTCTTTCGGCTGTTTAACTATTCCTTTCTTCATTTCTTCTGTTACGTACCTTTTGTAGATCCTGTGTTCATCAGCAAGCGTTATCTGAGGAGAATATTGATTTTTTAAATAACTATTTTGAACGTTTTTCTGAAGGGTCTGACAAACGCGAGTACCTGAGTAAAGTAAGAACCTTGTGACCTCCCAAATACAAGTCGGCATAGCTAACCACTGACAGTCTTGCGCATAGTTCCTGAGCTACTGTATACGTAGCGTTAGGTATAAATTTAGCTTTGAATTTGGCGTATAATATAAACAAATTTATCACATTCCTATGTTCGTATCGCCTTTGCTTGATTCAGAGAATTCTTAGGAGAATCAAGCGTGCCTGCAAAGTGGTATTGAACTGAAGGTGCCGTGTACCTTATGTCCCTCAAACATGTCAAGCAGTTGTTCACCAGAAACATAAGAATTCACCAGAAAACACAAATCGGGGCTTTTAATCTATATAATTGGCTGTCGGGTGCCTAAGGCTAACAACCTACCACCATCCTGTGCCGTTGTCACGAAATGTGGGAACCGTAACTTCCTGGAACCCTCTGGGTCCTTCCGGACCTGTAACGCGACTGGTTTTTAATTGGCTGTCGGTTTTTCTCTCTCAAAGGTAATGTCACTCAGTTCTGTCCAAAACTGAGAGTTGGAAGTGAATGGAAGCTGCTTTACAGAGGGTCATTTGCCAAGAAGTGCCTCCTCTTCTGCCAATTTCTAAGTGAAGAAATGTCGTCCAAACGAGTAGAGATTCTAGAACTTCTACAAACTTAGAAATACGTTTGTCAAAGGCAACATAAAAGAGCGTTCGTTTCATTATAACACATTTGAATCTCTCGTGTCGTCAGTTTTCAGTCCTTTGGAATGAATTTAATCTCCTCTTTGGATCATCAGTTAGTTAAGGCGTACTGTACTACAGCAGTCAACAATTGTCAAAAATGAAGGAAATGGAAATAGAGAGAAAGTAAAATAGACTAAAGCAAATAAGATCTAAAATTTAAGAAGGGAAATATAAAGAATGAAAGATGACAGAAGGGAATAATAAATGTGTTGACATTCATCAACAATTCTTCTTGCAGCATGAAAACAAAATGAGACACACAGAGGTGTAAAAATTGTTTCTAAAAACAGTCAGAAAGCTGTAAAATGACTGCGACTTGGTGACTCGTCAGTAATAGCGTGTGAAGGGGGAACGTAAAAATATCTCATTCCGTTGTAAGCGAAGGTGGATGACTCTGAACATATTATTTTTATAGTGGAGAGTAAAGTGCCGACCATTGTCCATCTTCCAAGGATTGAGAGTGGCTTTTCTGACGGGTCCGATAAGTCGGTTTCTCCTTCTATCTAAAAAAGCAGAAAATTCAATCTCTAAAACGTTGTGTGTTTTATTCTGCGACGGCAGACTTTGTCCAAACTTTTAGTCACTTCGTGGTCATGTGCAAAAGTCACAATTTGTTTGTTACATTATGTTTAGTTGTAGTGAAGCCTTAGGACAAGGAACGCATAATTATAAATACGTCTCATTGTTATTATTGAGAAGTGGTTTTACGGGAAATAGTTTGTGAAACTTTATTACCTTCAGAGCTAAGTTTCAGACTTTGGTCTTCCAGGTTCTTACGTTGTGTGGTGTTATAGTTAATTTCGACGTTACAAAGGGAAGAGCTGCCTCAATCTCCAGAGTGACAGATTTGAGTTTTTTTTATACAGAAGTTGCTTAATTTGAGACATACCATCTCCACCTTTGTCGTGGATTTCACTGGCCATAATGCTTACGTACGTACCTACGCAATCAACATGTTTCCTTCACATGCTCCAACATAAACAACATAGGCTACACCGGAATCTAATCTTCACCCTGCAGGTGGAGACAGTACTTCCACTTCTAGAATGTGTAGTAACACAGAATCCATCCCTTGAAAAATACATTCCGTTAAATGCTGAGAATTTGCAATTATAAATCAAAGGGTGTTAAAGAAATGCGAATATGAAATAGATGTCCTTTTGGTTGGAAACATGTCTACAATGAAAAGGCAGTGAAGTTGAAAATATTGCATATAAAGACTCCAAGGTGGTGAGTCCGTCTTGGGAAACAGACTCTTCCTTGGATAGTCCAGAAATTTCCTGCATTTTATGGAACCTGTACGTTCATTACAGAGGTCACACCAGTCTGTTACTGTTTCCTATCTTGAGTAAAGTGAATCCAGTCTGCATCCTGCCATTCAGTTTAAATATACATCTCTATATTATCCTTCCATATGTGCCTAGCTCTTCCATTCCGTCTCCTTCTTTCGGGATTTGCCACTCAAACCCTTATGCATTCCTCTTCAATTCTATTCGTGCTACGTGTCTTTTCCGTTGCGTCCTCGCATCATATGAAAAATATCTTGCGATTGAGGAAACCAGACCAGAAGGAAAAAAAGTACCAGAGTTTTGAGATCATATCTGATATATTATACAAGAAAGGCAAATTTATCAAAGTCCTGAATAAATGTGTGCATTTTGCTAAAAGTATACACATTAGCTGCAATAAAATTGTATGGATGACTTATAATGTTTTCAAAACGGTCCGAAGAAAATGTAGATGCTTTTATATAAGATGGGTTTTGGAATGTCATAGGTAGCTAAATGATGTGTGCTGCAAGCGTTTAATGTGTAAGACGTCTTAAGTAAAACAACGTGATGTAAAATATAATGTATCCGTTTGATTATCACCAAAATAGCATGTAATGAAAGTAGATGTTTCACTTTAAATGCTGCCCAAAATGAAGGAGTTTATGCTGATTGTAATTGATATTCTTACACTGTACTCCAGCCACCTGCACCCTCTGCGGCTCCCTCTTTAACGGAGTGGGCCAAGTGGGTCGCCGAGCTGTTCTAAACAATACAGTGACGAAGAGAGTTTAAGTTCATGTGAAATGTGTGACACTCTTGTAATTAACATCAGTGGAGTGATGCGCAACAAGGCGTGTGATTACCTTATTGTGACTACAAATGACTAACGATAGTTGTGCTGAGAATGCAAGGTCTCGGTTCTTACAAATGTTTAAAAAGCATGCAGGCTATTAGACATCTGTAGCCTGCTCGAAGTGCTAGTGATGCTAGGAATGTTAGCAACAATAGTATATGTACTTACTTACTCCATGGCGCAGAGTCCTTCTTGAGAGGCTAACTGGTTTGCAACTAGACAAGAAATTCCCCTCATTTCACGGAAACCGAAGATTCATTACCGCACTCACAAGCGTCCGCCACCTGTCTCTATCCTGGACCAGCCCAATCCAGTCCATATACCCACATCTCACCTCCTGGAGATCCATCCCAATATTATCCACACATCTACGCCTAGATCTCCTCTGTGATCTCCTTCCCTCCGATTGCCCAGCAAGACCCTATAGTATATGTACTAACAAATAATAAATTAACAATGTAGTGATAAAACAAGAATATTGTACGGCGCTAATATCCAAGGAGTTCTTGGCTACGAGCCCGAGATGTTTCTATAGGCGTCATGCTTTAACATATATGTCATCCTACTATATCTTCTTCGATTTTCCCAATCAGACGTTTTCCAAAGCACTTCCCAACAGAATTCCGTACTCACTCCCTGGCTGTCCAGTCCTAGCTAAATCCTATGTTCATGTTACCTATATTGACAGTGTGATGTCGAGGTAGTAAAAAACGTATTATCTGAATTAGACGAATTGGTTTTGAGTCGCCCTAAATATAATTTTTCTCTTACAATGTGTAAAAGTAGAAGGTTAGGGAAATGTGGTGTTTGCTGTCGTTATCTGACGGCAGATATGTGTCAGTTCTAATTTGCAGAGCACGTGACGTTATACATAAATCTGTTGTGTATCTGAGAATTAATTTTCATCTTTCAAATTTAACACCTTCACCTACCATGCAACATGAAGTTTTTTTTTCTTCTTCTTCTGGCATTGCAGTCCGTGGTGAAACTTAACCTCTACCAAAGTTGTCCTCCACTGCTCTCGGTCCTGCTACTTAAGTCTTCAATTCCTCACGCCCATATGCTTCAGATCTTCCTCACCTGACTCACGTCACCTCAACTTAGGTATTCCTATATTTAGATTGCTTTCTGGTTTAAGAAGGCTAAGCTTCATGCTATGACCCAGCTATTGGATTCTAAAGAGGTGTTCCAGCCACCTGCATCTTCCTATTTTTATCACTTTGACTCCGTGCAGTTCATCATAGAACGTATAAAGCACACTGCTGTATCTTGTTCTCCGTATACCATTATCGTTCACAGGACTCTATATCGTTCTTAACATTCTTCGTTCAAAGATTCAGTGCAAAATTCCATCCTTCTTTGAGAGGGGCCAACATTCCCTTTTATATATAAGTGTCGGTCTTGTAACGGTTTTGTGTAACATACATTTACTCTGACGTTTCACATTCGGTGAGTTAAGTTGTTTCTGTAGCCCTTAGCTAGTTTTATTAACTACAGTTTTTAGTTATTGGATTTCTATTTCTATATCGTTATCTTCTTTTAAGACTACTTCTGGACAGTTAAATAAATTCCTTTATCCTCTCATATTCCTGGTCATTAATTTTTGACATTTTATTATTTTTGGGTTTTTTTACTTCCATGTATTTTGTTTTCTGTATGTTTACTGTTAAATCCCATTACTTGTGCTGCTCGCATTAGTTTCTTCATTTTTTCTTTTACTCTCTCTAGAATCTTTCTACTGTTACTATATCTTGTGCATAAGGAAATATCTGGGTTCTTTTATTACATTCGGTTCCTTTAAGTTCTATCTGCTGATTAGCTTCTCCAATGCTAGATTAAAAATTATGCAAGGTAGATCATCCCCTCGTCTCCATCATATTGATGTTTCTAATTTTTCCGAAAGTTATTCTAAATTTTAACTTTACATCTAACATGTTTCGGAGATTATTTAACCAGTATTATTAAGTTTTTGTTTTCTTAATTTCCTTTAACTTCACAGAATAATAGATTTTATGGGATAATCTAAGTTTAAATTTATCAAAGAACAAAATGGTTTACTGCGTTGATAAGATTCAATAAATAAGTATTGTCTAATATAAATAAAATTCCGCAGTTACCCATCAATAGCTGTCGTCTGCCATAAATTGATATTTTGTTAACTCGTATTACACTCTGTTTTAGCGTGTAGTTGGTAGCTCCGACTACAGAGCATCAAATAGTGGAATGATTAATGACTAACAGAATTTTGCAGAATTAAAGCGAACGCAGAATATATTTATTGTCTGCAGAGAAGTTTTGCTTTTTCTTACCTGCTGTTTTCTTCAGAACTTTGAAGCTAATGCCTGAATGAGATTTTAAAACATCTCTTGTACATACAGTTCCTACTTACACATGCATGAGAATTAAACAGTTGGAGTCAAGGAAATTCAATCTTTGATCCTGCATCAGTGAAACTTTCAAACCGCTGCACGCACAATAAACATGCAATATTGAAACCAAAGAGTCGTTCACTTCAAATAGCTGATATATTGGCACAGCTTGTGCAGATAGCCGAAGATCCTAACTGAAATTAAGTTATCGTTTCGGTACCAAAAGTTGGTACCTAACGTCACCCGAAATGTAAAAAAGAAGAGAAGTATTAAACTGTTGGAAATAAAGAAGGGGTAATTGCTCTTTGTGTCTTTCCATCTAAAAGTAATTCCCCATATAGTGTTCCACTCTTTTTTTGTTTTAAAGTAATCTACACACTACGTTTCCGGCCCAAGGTTGGTGACGTAACGCAAAGCACATTTGAGACGTTCCAGGCCGTCACTGGCTCGCCATCTTTTGTTTCCATTTACTGACAGTAACTCGAGTGGAAGGCAACTGGAATAATTTCTCGTGAGACGACAAGTTCAGTCTAAGGCACAGCCCTTTTTGTCTACTTCTGGTCCAAAGAGAATATCTAGGATAAAGCACATACAATGAAAACTGATCCTTTAGATCTTCTATCTAAAGTGGCATTTTTTAGAAATACTGAACTCGGGAATTGCTGTTTTCTTCAGATTTATTTTTGGGTTAAGAGAAGGCCAAAAGCTGGGCTTAAGCTTGTACCGAATAACAGATTATGGTAAACAATGAGAACTGCTGAACATATTTTAAATAGCTGGAAGTTTTGTGTCGAAACGAATTTCATTTAAAGGGTGGTTTCCTGACCTGTTTATTCGAGTAGTCTAGAGGTTGGCAACTTTGAAGGAAACCGAAACTGTAATATCGTTTTCACGGAATTCCGAGATTGGATACTTTTCCTGAGAATTAGCAGTTTATTCCACACTTTCATATATTTTGCTGTATGATCCATTTTATTTGTCCCCTTATCTTCACCAAAGCCTCTCAAATGCCGCCTTCCCTTGAGGTCACCGACAAAAATTGCGTACGCATTATTGGAAAGGGGGGAGGGGAGTTAGGGGAGCGCCGGAGGAAAGATGAAACTTAATTTGCCAATCTTTCTCCGAAATCAGCGTGTTTGAAAAGCGATCTCTTTTCCTGGCTCCATTATCTATTCACTTTAACACCCATTTTAACACCCTTTGTGTTAATCATGTATATTTCTCCTATTGCTCTTCTCATTACGGACGGATGAGCAAGAGTTTTGGAAGGAAATGCGATGAATTGAAAAGACATTTTGTTTCTGCTGACTGGGCATTTGTGTGTCAGTAAAGGAAGTGTTTAAAAATAACAGGGAAGTTACTGGAGCATTGAAGCAGCAGTTTGTTGTGCCAAGAGTCCACACATTTATCGCATATCTACTTCTGCTTCAACCACCCAGTCTGAAGGAGTGTATCTTGCACCCGACACACATAGAGCCTATGTTTGTGTATATTATAATGGGTCGAGCTGTGGACATGTCTCTGGTTAAGTTGTGTTTCACCGAGGTGTGGGATTTGTACAGGGACCCCCAGGAACTGCCGGCACCGATACAGCTGTTTATGCGAAGGAATGCTGCTGGACTGTGCTGGTGGTAGCAGGAGGATGGAGGGTCAGGAATGAAGAGGGACACGCGGTAAGGGGGTGCATGGACCGTGCCTGCCGTGTGGTGATTGTTAAAGAAAGGGAATTTGTGATTAATTTCAGTTTCGAATGTGTGTGTACAGGTGGGGCATAGGGGGTAATACAGTCGGATCTCCGACACAGTGGGTTCTGATATAGTAGTCATTGTCGACACGTCTCTGTTCTGAACACCAAATATCGTCCCGTGCTGGTAACAACCATTAATCACAAGAGCTAAGTCGAGCAGTCTTGGACCACGGAGTGTAGGGAATTACGTTCGTATTAATCATCAGCCGGTTTGCAGCAACTCAAGATTTCCGGTGCAATCGAACCGAGCAGATAAGTCCGGTTCAATTTTGGCGCTCATCCTGAAGGCAATAAAACATACTAATCGCAGGACGTGACAAGCAACTGGCCTTAAAATAAGCGACACCAGAAACAAGGGACCGTAACTAGGTAAAACCGGGAACGAGATAACAACGACATTAATGTTGGTGGAAATTATGATATAAGAGGACAATGTAGACGCGTAGGACATTACGTTGAAACAAGGAGATGAATAACCCAAAGCAGGTAGATAATATACGAAGAGAGAGATAGAGAGACGTACAGTTAGAGGAGGGGCGGAATAACGTGCAGGACTAACTTACAATTACCATGTGGCCAAGAATTGGACTGTAGGGAAGATAGAGCGGGGACTTTATGAAGGACAAGAGACATGAGTAATGTGAAGAATGGCAAGGAAAACGCGATAAAAAAAGAGCTGGGTTAATAAAGAAACTGATACACCAATAAGCATCCTTTGTGAAATTCAGTACAATAATGAAATGGCGGAAAATCTGACTGGGACATTTCATCAGAACACTGAAATAATAGACGAAACTTGGAAGGAATATAAGGAAACATTGGAGGGATTGGCTAATAGTGAGGAAAGAGGACAGATGTTAATCAGAATCGCGTTCAATATACAGAATCACGTTAATAAAACAGTCATTGACCTAAGTAAAAATGTAAGAAACCTGAGTCGAGAATTGTGTAGAACAGCAAAGAAGTGGTGGATTCCATGCGTACATTTTCCGAGGATTTGAAAGGAATATATGAACAGAAAATCAGTAGATGATAGTGGGGCTGAGGATAAGGGCAAATCCGCAGATAACCAATTAAAAAAAATGACGCAGACGTCGACACTTTTCAACAAAACTTTAAGATGGATTTAGGCAATATGCCGGCAGGTTTGGTTACTTTCGCAAGGCATCAAACTAACCAGCAGAAGGACTTTGATAATAAAAGTAAAGTTTTATTAAATAGCTACATGGGACAGGTAGAAGGGAAGTTAGACGCCTGTGAAAGCCGGGTGAAGAATGAGATGGCGCAGCTTAAAACCACAGTGAATACACTAGAAGAGACGTTTGCCACCTAGGAAAGTAAAGGAAAGAGGTGAACCCTAGTGAAATTAGAGGGCACCGGGATGACAAGTAAAACTCCGGTCCGACTGCCGACGCGCGCCGTAGCGCCACACACACGCGTTCAAACAAAATAATGTACCCAGGGCATTTTCTACGACAATCTTTGGTCATAAATTTACCGGTTTTGAAAACTTTCTCTACCAAAAATGCCCGAGCTCATTTGGTAGCATTATCTGAAGCAATGAATACGAAAAGTATAACCCAAAATATGAGACTGTTGGTGGGAAAATGATAACTTCGTGATTCATTGTAACTTCAAACGTGATAAGCAGCTTCGCGGATTTTCAGAGAGTATTGAAGTCCTGGTATTGCAGTGAGAATATTCAGACTTAATTGATGGTGGCCATTTACCAGGGACGGTATATAATTTGCATGGAAAGCAAGGTTACGTGGACTGCTTACTCTAGTTCGCTGTCAAAACAAAATACCTGAAGGCAAAGACGACGCCTACAGAATTCTTGGGAGACATATGAAGTCACTTCTCACCCCAACTATAACATGTATGGAGCACCACCAAACCAAAAGACCTACAGGAATCTGTGACTTTCTTGTCTGACATGGAGGCCTTGGAAGAGAACGAAGGGGGCCATAGTTCAAATCCCGAAGCTCGGCAGAACAGGACCAATGAAAATAGGCACCTTGATGACCGCTATGGGCATATCAGCGACGTCCGACGTTTCGTGAGGAGCGCCCAGGTGACCACAGAAATGAAATCGTGGTATTTAATTCGTACCTCGGTGGGAAAAATCATTGCGACTTCCGCTAAACCCGAACGCTCTAGATTTCCACCGCCGCCCTAATGTGGAAGGGTTTGGGCCAAGATCAATGCAGGGAAACTAAGAAACGATCCGGCTCGAGCGGGAGCGACGTTACTGGACAGAACAGATAATGGCTGTGTAGTAATGAAGAGTAGTGGAGGAGAGGAACAGATAAATTGAAGGCAGTTCAACGTTTCGGTAGAAGAGAAACTCAAAGTGCAAACCTACTTGATAAAGGCCGGAGAACCTAAAACTTGTCCGCACATTTTGATTCCTGTATAAATCTGTCATACAAAGTTGTGTGCGTTAGCAGCTCACAGGTGTCACTCATTAGTGAAGATACCTTCAAGGAACTGGTTCGAAATAGGATGGGTATCGAGACCCTAGCCGTGCAATCCGCAGTGTTATTAAGTGCTTTTGGTCACACGACGACCCGAATTAACAGGCAAATGTAGGTGTATGAGCTCGATGGAGAAGAGTTTGAAAATATTTTTAGTGATTGTTGGCAATTGATGAGCGCCATTACACTCGGGTCGGATTTTCTTTTCAATTAGGGATTTTACGTGGATTTCCAAAACTGGTACTTTACTAAGAAGAGGACGAAGAATGAGATGGGAAGAAGAGACTTTGGAGGAAACAGAGGGAAACACCAATGAGCGCAACATTGAAGAAGTGACATTTGAAATGAATGAGGATCCTTAATTTTGAGTGAGAGTGTCGAGACCAGCGGAGGTGATGATGACTAAACGGGTATCCACGGAAGGTAAGGACTGTCCAGGACAGGTAGAAAGAGTAGAGAATGTCTATGTTGCGTCGTTAGGATATTAATATTCAACAACTGTAAGTTCTGCCCACACTGTATTTATGTGTTTTGTATTTATCTGAGAACAAACAGCGACTTGTGCCACTTACAGCATAAACTGATTG
>Ga0123357_10003967_pt1 | contig 17203 bp, 13 predicted proteins | sample TergutEmb28metaG_FD_89873 | JGI IMG/M metagenome (GOLD analysis project Ga0123357, IMG submission 89873) | Embiratermes neotenicus P4 segment gut microbial communities from Petit-Saut dam, French Guiana - Emb289 P4 | ecosystem: Host-associated > Arthropoda: Insects > Digestive system > Gut ... | reverse complement strand
TGTCTGTCGCGGTTTCGTTTTGTCCATTATAAATCCCAGGCTTTCATATGCAAACCACGAGCTTTTATACACTTCATCTCTTGCTGTAAAGAAAAGTAAAGTATTAATTAGTAAACTTATTTTGTATGTCCATGTCATTACATGAAGTCCTAGGCTTCAAAAATAAATAAATATTTGTAAAAATCAGTGGACAAAAACGTGTTTTCTTTAAAATATGTTCTGAGACCTTCATTTACCTGATTGTTTTTCACTCACATGTAATGAGTGTGCCTAACAGCTTGTAGAATGTAGTTGTTTCATGTGACGATAAAATATAGGCATTGCCAAAGTACATAAATAGTTAAATTGGAAGTACTCACCTTTTTCTGTTCCACTGCTTTTCCTCATCTTCACTTTCTCCCATCGGAGAGATGAAAATAAGTTCTTCGTTTTCTTTTTGCACTCATCGATGGGTCTGTTCATTTCTTTTCCCAGTTCCTCCCATGCATCTTGCTTTCTAATTTTGTTAAAATGCATTGGGTGCTTTGGGTCCCATATTATTTCTTTTCTTTTATAAAGTTCGATTAATTCTATGACACTTTCCTGAGTCCACTCCATTTCACAGTTACCAAAACGCTCAAGAAACCGCACAACACTACAGATTCACACCACTCTTCAAGACAGAAGCATCAGGAGTGAAAAGAAGGGCAGGGGAGCGGACGGTGGTGACATATCACGCTGCACGTCCACACTTGCTCCAGTCGTAACCATATCATCCCTTTGATGTGACGGCCAAATACCGACAGCGCACTGAACAAGCCCGTAACGTGACCGCGTAACCAGCTTTTGATACGTTACGCGGTCATGAGTCCCGTTCACACTGTCACGATACGGTGTTAGTTTACGCGGTCATGAGTCCCGTCCACACTGTAACGATACGGTGTTATGTTACGCGGTAACGTTACAAGTGTGGAACCACCCTAAGGGTTTCTGTCATTGTATTGTAGCCATTTTCATGATCTGCAGTTCCCATTTGTCCACGTGGGGTTTAGTCTCCTCTTTCACATCCTGGGCTCTAATGGGTCACTTCTTCTATCTTCTGTAACATGTTCTATTCCCCTTCCTATACACCAAATCAATGGAGGCATTGTGTTTTTTTAAAAACATTGATTACTTACCAGGCTTTTTGGTGTCTTGTCAATGATGTAAACGGTTATAATGTAATTCTTTTGATAACTTAATATTGAGTTTCTCTGAATCAGATCTTGAGGTAAGAGTTGTGTTAAAAAGAATTTTTTGTCAACAAATGTCGACCATCTTGTTTATTTTGATATTTACTATGTCTTTGTTTGTTCGTTGACACATGAGCATTGAATTTACCATTAAGCATCAGCCTGGTGGTCACAAGCTCTGTATAGAGAATGGCTTAAAGTGGTCAGCTGACCAAATTTCATTACAAAAAACATGTTTTTTATGGAAGAGCCCAAAAACCCATATGTGCGTACTACACTTACATGCAGATTTTAATAATTAATCTTGATCTTAAATGTTGGATTGTATCCATAAAAATTAAATCCTGTGCATAGTTCTTCAATTTTTAAACTGCTAGGAAAACATGGAGCCTTTGGCAATGAAAGGATCATTGTTATTTTATTTATTTGAAGTTTATTTAGTGACAAAGAATCTTAAATTGCACAGTGCCAGCTGATAAGGCGATTAATGAAGAATGAATTGGAGAATATGTGAAAGTAAGCAGTAATGTTCTAATTAGAGGCATATCTTGGCATTTGCATGGAGGGAGTGACTAAAACCACGAAGTCCTCTGGATAGTCTGTATCTGGGCTGAGATTTGAATCTGGGGCCTCAAAATACAAAATGGGAATGTTAGTCAGTCATGAAGTTTGGTGAAAATGATGTTAATGGCAGTCATAACATAAGACCAGTTGCAAGGGACACATGGTTCAGAATTACTTGACTAAGAGTAAAATGACAGAATTAAACCCACAAGTGTGTATTTGACTGAATTAAATTATTTAAGTGTGTCTCATTCTTCTATGAAAGATTATCAGGGGGCTTGGGGAACTGTGTGACCAGAGAAAACATAAACTTGCTATCATATATGATGTACCAAAGAAATGAGATGTATGGGGCAGTGGATGCATAATTCCATGTATTCATAATCTTTGTACTATATGGAGGTGAGTGGTCAGTTTTATGCCCATTTCTCCTCGCCTGTGGGAAAGACTCTCCCAGTACCCGACTGGTTGGGCTGCATTTCTAGTCAAGTTGCCATAATGAAGAGAACAAGTACTTATCATGTGGGAAATGGAGCACCAACTGTTCAGCCTGTAGCATAGTCACTGCGTGTACTGAGCTGCACAGTTTACTTTTTGAACCACTTATGAGTCAAAATAATGAGTATCACAATTTATTACAGATACAAGAAAAAGTGGCTGGTTCTTTTATTAGCCTTACATACTATAATCTAATCAATGCTGAAATGAAAGTATAACACTGAACATTTGTTGTCTAATAATCATATGAGAATAAAATGTTAATGAAACAGAAATAGCCAAAAATCACTACCACTTAAGTTCTTGCTAAATGCAGATGGAAGTCAAGTATTCAGTTGCATACACACTTATCATCCTCTCGAATGTTGATTTCTTTGACTGTAAATGAACATTTGACTCCAGTTATGTGTGCCAGACAATCAGAAACTTTCAAGTTTGAATCCAAAACATTTTAACGTTAACAACAACAACAAAAGGAACAGCAGCCAGAACAATAATAAGAGGAATAGTAATAAGCCACAATAATGTAATGATAACACTTAAAACAATTTGAAAAAACTTCCAGAAGATGTCTTCTTATTAAAGTTGAACTGAAATCCATCATTGGGTTTTCCCTTCTCAGCTACATCATTGACATTGCCTTTTCCAATGTTTAATGCACCAAAATTGAAAGTGAAACCTGTAACATAATGCAAGTACTTCAGAGAAAAGAGGATGGTATGTATTACATTTTATGACTGGGTCTTGGTACCCATGGCATGAGACAGACAAACAGTTATGAAACAAATTCATCCCAATGCTGCAATAGAGATGCCTAACTCTGCTGTTATGGCGACCCATAACACTTCACCTCTGATTTAAATGTCCCTGTGTGGACACAAAACATATAAATTACCCATTTTATGCAATAAAAGTGCTTAAATATGTTCATGAGTCAGATTAGAGCAACAGAAGGGGGAAGATTTTGAGGCCACATATTACAGATGATCATAAGTGTGTAACTAGGAACTAGCTGTCCATGACCAAGTGAAATAAAGGGGCCTGTACAATAGTTTACAACATCTTGAGGCCATGCAGATGTTTGCAAAGGAATTCAGTAAAACTTTCTCAGGCCCACTTGGGGTTCTGGCAGGTATGTAGATGATGACCCAGACTGGAATTCCAGGTATTCAATTCCCTGATTAAGAAGACAGAGATGGTTCTCGAAAATTGGTTTATTTTTTTTTAAAGAGGGCATCACAAAGTGCTCTAATAAAATAAATAACAAATTGATTAGTACATGTCAGCACAACAAATATTTATTGGAGTATATAGGCTACATGTTTCGACCTGTTAACAGGTCATCATCAGGCCTCTAGCAGAATAAGTCTCAGGTGCTGTCTAGATTTTGGGATCCCAATATTTTTACAGTTGTGAACGTACATAAAATTTGATACTAGATAAAATGTGAAACATTAGACAGTTAGACATTACATGTTTCACATTTTATCTTGTATCATATTTTATTACGTTCACAGCTATAAAAATATTGGGATCCCAATATCTGGACAGCACCTGAGACTTATTCTGCTATAGGCCTGATGATGACCTGTTAACAGGTCGAAACATGTAGCCTATATACTCCAATAAATATTTGTTGTGCTGATGTGTACTAATCAGTTTGTTATTTATTGGTTTATTTACCATTTTACCACTTGCTGTGGCTGACAGCCTGAGAACGTTTTATTGAATTCACTTGCCATGAAGACTTAAATTATATATTTGCAAAGGAAGCTTGTCAGAAGAACTGAGTGGGTTAAATGTGTAACACAGCAGCCTATTGCAACAGGTACCAATGAATTCGGCATAGCAACTTTGTCATTTTATTTGCTGCAAAATGGGTACAAAAACCTGAATGATAGAATAATTGCAGATACAATGATGTGTAATATCATTGCATTCAGATGAGTTCCATAATGTTACCATATTTCTAATTTTTGACATGTTAGAAGCATAATTATCTCCATGGTAAGTTGGCACATCTGCCACTAAAAGTGCGTTTATTATTGCCATAAAACAAAGCTGAATATACCAGATGTCATATAGCTGTCAATTTTTTTAATTTTTGTACACAAGAATTCCATTTGATTCACACAAAACCAGACAGGTGCCAAACTGTCAGATATTCTGGATTATCAGAGGGTACCTATACTAACATAAATTTGTATAGGTAATCTTTTATTACTGCTCCATTACTAGGACTGTACAACTAATGAGAGGAATGTTCCACTTGGGTATCTCCTTCTTTCATCTACTGGTGCAGAGTCATCAGGATCATATTCTGTGTGTTCTGGAGCTTTATAGCTGAAGACGTTGATGGCCTGTGAGACAAGGGGTCAGGAGATACCACAATGGCTGATGTGCAGATACTCTTGGAGGCTTTTCTGAACAAGTCCTTGAGATCAGCCCATTTCATTGATGATGTCTTTTTCTGGTATAAATTAAAATTCCCAGTATTGGGACTAGTCTTCTCAAGTTCTAGATTGTCTGGATTTCTGAATTATCAGATATTAGATCAAAGGAATTTTGCTGTATGTTGTGAAATGTCATAATATTATGTATGGGTTCTGACAGTGGCATATTACTCGAGATTACCAGGTATTTGGACCACTAACTGATTTCAGCAGTTTATAATGAACCGATATGAGTATATGTCTACCAAATTTTTAATACTGATCTTAACAGATTGTTTCCAAATTTTCTGTTCTGTGTGATTATTTGAGGCTTCCACAGCATTGGTGTTAAGGAATCTTTGCTTCTTGGATGTTATGCAGTATAGCATGGTTAATTGATTCTAACTGTTTGACGGACAGTAGTGGTGTCATCTTCAGTTGTTTGTTCTAGGACTCAACTACTCTCGAAGATAAGGCACTGTGGGCCATTGAAGCACTGGGATCTGTTCTCTGCTACACAGTGAAACATCACAAAAGACCAGAACCTCAGTGTTCTGTTCTGTTCAAAATATAAGACAATGTATAATAGTTAAAAAATTCAGTAATCCAAAGTGAGGTACACATTTAAAAAAAAATACCGTGCCATAAAAATGTTGTGGCCTTGCATTAAGTGTCATTTCAACTTTGAAATTTGCATAGCTGTCTTGTTGGTAATACTAATAGTAGTAAAAATTCGGGTAGGTGAGTTGGTTGATGTGCTTACCAGCTTTGCTCTGTTGGTTGCTAGGTGCCCCAAACAGGTCATTATTTGTTGTAGGGATGTTGGGTGATATGACAAATGGAGGGGATTTCAAAGCAAGTGTTTCATCAGGACTGGTCATCAAGTAGTCTCCTTGTGGCGATAAAGGAGAGCATCTGCCTTCAGGACTTGTACTCAAGTGATAACCCTCTTGACACTGGCCCACTTCTGATGACTGATCCATCACTGCAAAGGAACATGAACTCATTTTTTTCAATACACTACCAAGAAGTACACATATGAAGTTACATCTATCCTATGTGTATTACTGGGCTGTTTGTTATGTCCTTTAAATCTTTAGTTTTCTGGTGTGAAATTTTGTTAGTATATACAGTATGAGAGCAGACCATTTAGCTTTAGTGCATCCTACTAAGTGTAATGCTGCAAAGGACTAATTCAATACTGTAGGCGAGGTTGATGTATATGGGGGTTGCATAAATACTTTATGAGTCCCAGTAGTTTTAGTCATTTAAGTGGTTACAAGGTGCATAACTGGAATCCAGTTCCTCCAGTTTCTCTTATTGTCAGCATGTCTGCACCAATTCTAGGGCCCACAAATCTGTCCAATTAGTAACAGGAACCTACACATATGCTCTTAAAAAGTACAGTCTCACACATTTTGTGTCAGGATTGGGGACAGACAGTAGCTGTCACCACTGGTGCAGCTTGTGGAGGGCGGCTGCCCCAGGCATCAGAGTGCAAGGAGTGGTAGTGTGGGCAAAAATATATATTTCACATGAAAAACTATGATATTTGCACCAACAAGTTTTAAATTATGGAGCTAAGTAAAAGGTAATTCAATAAATAGTTGCAATTTTTTTAAATTAAAAACTTCCTCTTTGGGAAGCCATTGTGCTTACTCTTCCCAGTTGCCAAAATACCTAGCCTCCAGTGTTGCAGAACTCTCACAATTGATTGGAAGGTCGCATTGATGAACCTTCAGACCATAATACATAGGAGTATTTTGTGCAGTATTTTCAAAGAAAAAATATGTGTTGTATGGTCCATGATTTACGGTTTTTCAAAAGACCTATAGAACAAAGTAATTATTTACTGAGAACATTCAAACAGAATGATAACATCCAGCTAATTTTTAATTGCTCTCAAATAGACACACCTGACATAGATTCATCAGTAACAGGTGACAGGTATTGCGCATCATCAGCACTCATGTCTGTGTCACCATCGTCGTTAGTTGCTGGCTGAACTTGAGAAGGTGGCAAATCATTTTGAATTGTCTTCCCAGAACACTCCTAAAAACATTAATCAGAACCATTGTAATCAGTTAAAGCATTATCTCCAGGAAATTGATTGACATTTTTGATGAATATGTGACACTAAAACAGTTCATTCATTCATTCACTTTATTTTCCATATATCCATATAGAGGTAAAGTACCAAGAATGTGGAAATTGTCAAAGTAGTTGTATAAATATCTGTTAAAATACAGATGTCAAATGCTTAAATATAATTATAATAGAATGGTAATATAGTTATTAACAATTATAACATCAGAACAATTACATTTAACTTGTGTGAGTTGTTACTAGTATCACACACTATTAACAAGATTAAATTAATTAAAATTAAGATGGGTGTTGTTATCATTATCGTATACTATTAACAGGGTTAAAATAATGTATCAGTGAATCGGCCTCTTAAGGTTTATATTCTTCTGTCTTCCTTATATTCATAATTTAGTTTATTATCTTATATCTAACCCAGAGGCCTTGGGGAAATATTGATAATTTATTAATTACCAATTATGATTTTGTGAGGATTAATAATAATGGCACTGTATCTGACAGGTTATATACACCACCTTTTGTGTATCATTAACAGAAACATGGACTTCATTGAACTGGCTCAGAAGACAGTCAAGTGGCAGGCTCTTATAAACATGGTAATTAACTTCTGGATTAGAGAAATTACAAGGAATTTCTTAACAGGTTGGGCTGTTGCCACTTGTAAATAATGATTGCCCCCTAGAATTAGTGTGAGAAACATTTAGAACGGCTTCATCGGAAAAATTCTGGGATCTGTCCCTAGCACTGTTATGGATTGAACCATTGTGCTGCATATGTGTAGGAAGGACTGTTGTGTTTTGTAGCGTATACTCTTAAAACATCAAGTTTTTGGATGTGGAATTCTACAGTAAAGGAAAAGAAAGAAATTTGTGTCTTGGATGAATATTTCTTTTAAAAAAAAGTCATATTTATGTGTGCATGGTAAAGATGCGGCAGTTGAGCAAATTGTGATGGTTGACAGAATATTGGCAGAGTAACCTATTTGTTTCTTATCAACAGTGAAAGCACTAAATGAACATCTGCCAGTTGCAAAGCATACCTGCTTACAGCTTTCATGAAAGTCATCCTGTTGTGTTATATGCTGTGTACAGAAAGAGAGTTGTTTAGGCAGCTGCATTATCAAATAATCACAGATAAATAAATAGGTAAGTAATGGGTTAAATTGTTGACTTTTATAAACATAATGATAATTCTTCCAGGACCCACGCTGCTGAGCTCTTTTTTTTTATAGGAAGGGTTGACAGTAGCTTCAAATAGAAATAAAATAATGTTTGTACAAACCATGCTTTCATTTGCTGGACAGCATTTGTTGCCACTACCAAAATTGCTGGACCCAAAATACTTGCTACATGTCTGAAATGGGTGTGGTACAGACTTCATCTCCTGTTTCTGGTTGGCAGACTGAATCATACAGTAAGAGTTTCTATTGTACCAGACTTTTTTGTACATTCTATAACAAGTTCTGAAAACTTAGTAACAGTCACACTTTATCTCTATGTATAGAAATCCTGTTGTTATATATTCTGTACATGATGCTTGTAAAATGAAGAAAGTGTGCATTTCTTTTATCACTGTCCTAAGTATAATAGTTTTCATAGAATGATCCAGCAGATATGTGCCTTCTGTGTGATGGAGCTGCCATGCTTGGTGCAGTAATAAAAGGAAGACCCTCCACATGTCTGTTTATAATTTTGTAGAGGGTGGAATCTCACCTCTACATGCAGTTGTAAATGTTCACTAAAGTCCTTAATACCAACTTGTTGCACAGTTATTAAGTGTTATGTGTGTAATATAGTTGCATGGAAAATATAGTTTTAAATTCTCTAAAGTCTTGCAATTAAGACCTGATGATGGCTTGAAATATAAGCTGAAACATGTTGCCTAATTAACACGCAATGTCAAGTTGTGTTCGACTTTATACTGAATATGTATGTATTTCTCCTATATTTTTAACTGTGCTGTACTCTTGACATGTTTCGGCCATTATACATAGTTACAGTCATAGGCAGTTAGTACAGAAATATGAAGAGACTACAACAGTGACACATATAATAAACAATGAGTAGGATCCGTGAATTTGTGAATGAAGTATAGGGTATCCTAGGAGGGACAAGCAAACGGGGGAATGGAGGAGAAGGCATAACGAGGAACTAAATGACTTGTACACCTCACCCAATATTGTGCGGGTGATAAAATCGAGAAGAATGAGATGGGCTGGGCATGTGGCACGTATGGGTGAGGAGAGGGGGGTGTATAGAGTCTTGGTGGGGAAACCAGAGGGAAGGAGACCACTGGGGAGAGCTAGGCGTAGATGGGGAGATAATATTAGAACGGATCTCCAGGAGGTGGGATGTGGATATATGGACTGGATTGGGCTGGCCCAGGATAGAGACAGGTGGTGGACGCTTGTGAGTGCGGTAATGAACCTTCAGGTTCCGTGAAATGCGGGGAATTTCTTGACTAGCTGCAAACCATTTAGCTTCTCAAGAAGGACTCTGCACCATGGAGTAAGTAAGTATAGGGTATCCATTATTTGTTAAAATAATGTTATAAAATTTTCCCAGCATGTCCCTGTGGACTACATCATTCCCCCATTCTGTCTCCACGGTCATGTCCTACTTTTATGATGTGAGTGCACAGTCTGTGCATGTTTGTAAGTACGAACATACATATATGTGTGTGTGTACATACATACATACATATTTATGTGTGTGTGCAGGCATGCATGCAGGTGTGAGTGTGTATACATTTGTGTGCATATGCATGTGTGTCTGTATGTGTGGGTGGGAGGGCTTTGTGACAATTTAATGTGTTTAATATTCTGTGTAATTATGCCTTCATAAATTATATAGAATTACAGAGGGGGTTAAGCATACTACATTCTCACAAAACCACGAATATCGTATATCTGTTCTTACTGCATACACTCATGATGTGGAAGTACTATATGATCATGGTGATAGAAGGGGGGCATTGATGAGATCCCTAATTATTTACTAGGAAAATTTTATATCAAGTTGGCATATAGATATAGTCCAGCTGAAATGAAGGAGAGATTTTATCCACAAATTAACTTTCAAACATAAACAATTTTATATCTGATTCTCTACTTTAGTTATGTAAGTCTGGCCCAGATGTTACCTTGCAGTGTTGGAGTTCCATAGACTGCCACCAGATGGGAGGAGACACCAATACACAAAATTTAGTTTCATGGATGCGCAGGTGATGTATAACAGAAACCACTAATTGAGGTTTCTACGGTAACTACCTAGAGTGTTTCAGGGCTCTAATACTAAAGCATAAGACACATACATGCACATTATTTGGGTTTCTGTGGTAACAACATGAATGAGTGTGCCTTGCCCACCTGGGTCACAATATTTCCAAGGCAGCTATGTATATAAGTGTGCCTAGCCAGCCAGGGCTGCAGCAGACTAGTATAAAAGTAATTTTAACATTTAATAATTATTGTCTGCTCCATTGGAGGTCTTATTGATCCCACTGTCCATTTGTTTCAAATATGTGGCATTGTATACTTATGTCTTACAAGTTGTAATTCTGTACTAACTGCCTGGTGATGGCCAGACATAAAGACCAAAACATGATGCAGGAAACACAGATTAAAATAAAGGACAGCTATTGTTCCAACTACATATGTGTAATTTATTGTGTCTATTGTGATTAGTTTTCTAATAGTGGAAATCTTTGTCTGAAAAATGAACATGCAGGCCAACAGTATGTATGTCAAATTACAGAAAAAGAGTTTTGAAAATATCACTATTGTCACTAAACCTTCAAATTGCTTTTATTATCATCTTTTAGATGAAACATAAGAGCACATGAAAGTAGGAATAAAATTTAACTTTATAATGGAATCCCAAGCTTGTAATATGATATACTCTTTTCTTATTATCAGGTGCAATGTAGGAACAAAGAAAGGACTCTGTCTTTGTATACAGACAGAGTTTCTTTTATTTTTGTCACTGAAAGCCTATTCTGTGAAATATGCTAATCCATCCTACTCATCCTGTGCTGCCACATTTCTCTTCCATTTCTAACCAGTGACTGTGATTACCTACCTGGGAAGTCAAAAATGTGTGATCTGATACTGGCTGATTGACATTGCCCACTGGTGCTTCTTGATAATGTCCATTATGCCCCTTGGGTTCCAGTGTATCCATATCATCTGCTGAAATGAAATACGTAAAAATACATACTAAGCTTCACATAAGCCTGAATTGTTCCTGGAACATCAATTTGTGTGTGGAATTCACAGGACCACCACCACCACTACTGAAGACTGATAATTGTATTGATAATTTTTGTGCATTTGTGACACATATGGCAAATACAGTGTCAAGAGTATAAATAGGAAGAGAGAACAACCTCTCTTCCTCTTTATACTTACATAAATGTTGCTAAGTTTCATAAAAGCAGTCCATTGGTGTCCTGTTGTTAACATAGATTCTATAAAAGCAGAATGACTAAACCATTCAAAGTAGACCTTATACCATCAACTTCCGTATACTTGTTGCAATGCTTGTTACAATAGGACTGCATTGTCAATATTAGAATGACAAATTGCATCACTGAACATATCCTTGAGAAAACTCCATCCAATTCACATGATTAAAACCACTGAAATCACAGTGGTTAGTACACTTACTACTTGCTTGGACATCAGAAAGCTCAGTATTTTACCCACATAGTGTGCGTACATTTCATATGATCCTCACAAGAAAGTGTAATTATTCTCTGAACAGACTTAACTGTTCTGTCCTTACAAATCAGATGGAACTCTTTGTTTTCTCTGAAGGAATAATTGAATATATAAATTATTGTTTACATAGGTTTTGGGCTTCAAATGTTCATGGTAACTTTTTATATTATCCTTCGATGTTTTGGTCTTCTATGTGATTATGTCTGAAGTAGTTTTCCCATAAAAATGTGAATATAACAGAATATCTCATTAATGTTTAATACTTTCAGATGTGGTCTTTTATACATTTCTCACCTCTGCCCACCGCAGCAAAAGTGAAGAGCCCATTTCTGCTGTGTGGGATCCTATGTCAAACAACAGTGCTGTCACTGGTGGTGGGATTTTAGGAGGATAATCAATGGCAGAGGGGACCTAACTATAATGTGGGCTTACTTTTACAGAAGTTAAGAAAGAAAAATTTGTCCTGAACCCAACCACTTTCAAACTTTTGACTTTTGTATGTAAATCCAGCTACCCATTATACCCTAAATTTTTCTCTGTGCTTAATTGAACACTACCCTGTAATGGCATACAAGTGAGTGAAGGGTAGCTGAATTCATTCTTAACCTTGGAATTGGATGGAAGTGTGTAGTTATCTTCACACCCCGGTCAAGCCCCAGAGGAGAAGCCTTCAGTAAAGACCGCATATGAAATTGGTTAGCCCCACAGCTGGTGTGATTGCTAGGGAGACTAGAAATATCTGTTAGTTTTGCTGGAAATTGAAACCCAATTCCTGAGTTGTCCAATCATTAACATAGTCACTATACCAATTAAGCTGTCCCGGTAGTATTTTTACTTGGTATGAAGGTAAAACATTAGACAGATGAGTGTACTGTAAAACAAAGTTGGCACTAATATTTCATTTATTTCCTACAATCGGGCAGAACTCAAGGTGTTCAAAGTTCTGGCTAGTCCTGGCTATCAGTCCAGAACTTTGAGTGCATGAGGTTATATAAAAAAGCCAGTCTCTTCATATTTTATTTTCCTATTTTTACGTTAGTTTATATTCATAGTATGTTGCATGTTTACTTTTTATGTTCTGTGAGGGATATTCTGTCCCAGCATACAGACAAAGTACCTGACAACAGGAAATTATGTACACTGAACAAGATCTGTAAACTACTTGTACTATTAATTAACAAAGCGAAGTTCATCATGATAAAAGTAAGGAAATCATGACAAAAATAATTAGTCACAATACTGTAAAAAACAAAATCACTACAGTTCCAGTTACATTGTGCAACACATTTCAGTTTTATACAGCTTAAAATGCTTATTTTTGTAAATATGAAACCGAAAGATAGGTTGAAAGATGTAACTTGTTCCCATAAGTTAAAATAAAAAATTTGAAATGTATGCTTCAAAAATGTCAACCAAGTCATCTTGCAATCTATTTTTCTTTTTGGCAACAGAACCTACCTTAATGGGCATATGTAGTCTTCAGTACTGACACACCCCTAACCCCACCACTACCTCTAAATTAACCTCAGTAATTCATTAATTGCATTCGCCATTAGTTTCAAAAACCATATGCTCCAAAATTCACGCAATTTGACACTTGCTTGTAACATATTTACCTCTGATGTCTACAACCTTAGTAGTAGTAGTAGGCCAAGCAGTTTTTGCTGCAGTTTGGTGTGTTGAAGAAACAGGAATTGTTTCTGCTGCAGAATCATCTGCCTGCATTGAACTTTGCTGACCAGTCTGCTCTTCGACAGATGTAACTGCTGATGTCTGATCCATGTGTCCTTCTGAGGACAATTTTTGTTGCATTTGAATCATAGCAACAGCTGGAATTGGATTAGATCCAGGCCGTGGGGACATACAGAAAGAGTGTATCTCATTACTGTTGTCTTCAATAGCTGTCAAATCAACTACAGCTTGTGGTGACTCTTTATTTTTCTGTGTTGGTTTATCTGCAGAAGAATCTGCTGGAAAATATATGTATACAGATATATGACATGAGTGTAATGACAATAACAGAATTCTTTTGAGAACACCACAAATTAAGGTGTTTGTTTTTTATTTTTTTATTGTACAAACCTTGAGTTACTACCGTGGATTTTGGTAATGAAGATGTAGTCACCTCCTGATTGTTTTGTCCTCTAATTTGAAATCCGAACACTGGATTTAACATGTCTTTTTCACCTGTAGTCATTATGTCAACAATGTTTTGACTTGGAACAGAAGTGTGTGTACCAGTGTCTGCAGACCTTGCAGTGTTTCTGGACCACTGCTCAAGACGTGAAATCTTTTTTGGAGGAGAATACCATGATGGAAGCTGAAATTTTAAAGTGAAATGTACAGGATCTTTGTAAGAACCACCACATACTAATTAAATGAAACTGATTACCTATACATCAGTCACTTGCAAACTGAAAATATCAAGAACCTTCTGTTTCAATCCCATTTTGCTTAACATTATTCCTAGCTTTTCATATTCATGGTTTTTAATATTTGTACAAATGGAAGAAGTCACTAATTTTTGTACTAAGGAAACCACATTCACATTGTTTTAGAAAGGGTCTGATGTCAGCTGCAGAATAGTTTCTGGACACCTGTGTACTAGTATTGAATATTGTTGGACCAAACTTGTCGGTGTAGTGGTAATATTCAACTTTTTTTGATACATTTTTAATCTTAGACTGTCACTGACTATGCTGACAACAGGTTTTAGTCGCCTTCCAGGTAAATGCCAAGAGCAGAAGTAAAGTTGTTCCTTTATGTGCCATGAAGACATGGAGGTTAGAGGTTTGACTGACTGTATTCATTCTTTGAGTTGGTAGGAAACAGAGGTGAGTGGTTAGCTTCACACTTCTACCAGAAAAAATGAAAAATCATTTGGCCCTGCTGCAAACTGAACTGTGTTTCCTCACCCACGTACTTTGAAACAATGTATGCATAATTATCATCTGCCTTCAATGCTGAACACACATATGAGGTGACAGACATTGTCTCCTTTCATGACAACATCCAATAATTCTCACAATCCTAGAAAAACTGCACTCAACTTCTGAGACTTTTAAATCAAGAACATTATGCCCTAGACAGTGTGTCAGTACTGTACATGCAACACACACCTGCAACTGAGGAATGCTTGGAGATGGGATGTTTATGATGAAGTCTGGAAACAGAGTAGACATAGAATCCTGCTCAATGTTCCTTTTGCCTCTGTCTTTGGTCATGATATACATCAACTTCTGTTTCTCAGTCATCTTAGCTTTAATTTTATCCCTTAATTTCCTGCAATGAACCACATACAGAAATCATTCCGTGAGTTTTAAGACACAAAACATTTGTTGATTTTTGAGTGAAGCAGTGAGGATACAAATTTATCTCCCAACTTTTCTGGTGTCTCTCCACCTGGTACATTTGACAAATGCATCCACAGGTCAGGATTCCTTTACCTCCCAGTGGTGATGAAGATGGTGGCCATTGCTGGGGACTTCTAGCTCACCATTAGACTCCATGACATTGGTTAAGTTTGGATTTTGTCATATTTCCAAACATCAGGATAGAATAATGTTGGAAAATTATTAGGTGGCATGCTGGGAAGACAAAGATGGAGAGGAAGGAGGCAGGTATGAAAATATTTACCACTTCAAACCCTATGTAGTATTATGAAATTTTGCATTTCCAGTTTCTTTTTTTCTTTCACCCCACATGTCCATGAAAGTATTCTGCACAATGTGGAAGAGTTAGGCTTAAATTTTTCCATCTGTGACAAGAAAGTTTGTTTTCAAACAAGTCATACAAGCAGAAGCAATAAATGTGCAAGCAGACTAGTTTTTAAACTTTTTTTTTTAATTTTGGATTCCCATGTTTGTATTAAATGTTTTGTTTTCTGGGCTAATTTGATTTTTTTCCTCTCTCTGTGGTTGGGAATGTGAGATATTTTCTTATAATTCAGTTTTCTGTTTCATCCACTTTTCATTTTAGACATATTCTACTCTTCTGTGAATATATTAATTGCTTAAATTTATATTAAAGTAATTTCACTGTTTAATAAATAATTTAATGTGTGTACACTTATTCATGTATTCATTATCATCATTTTCCCATTGTAAATGGGATTATGTTTGCAATACATATTGTAAACGTTTATTGTTCCTGTGACCATACTTACTGTAAGACAACCTGGAAGCAATAAACCTGTAAAAACTTGTGATAGGCAAATGTCAAAGTATTTCAATGGTTAATTGTCAGTTGTGTTTGACCATGGCAGAACATGATGAATGTAATGGCAGATTTGGTCATTGATACTGAATATTTTAATGATCCTCAAAATGATAGTCATTCAATTATCTTCTTTAGAATGCTCATCACTTACATTAATGGTATATTACTCTGCAGTGCTTCATACCATATGAGTGCATTAATTTGTATATCTACTTCCCTTGCTAAATTACCTGACTTCCTGGAGCACTGTAATGTTCTTCTTGGAGAAGGCTTCTCTGTCCTTGTATGCTTCTGCCAGTTTCACAATTGCTATTTGCTTCCTGTGTTCTGCACATATTACAAATCCAGTGTTTTACTTTCAATAATTACAAAGAAACCAGTTAGGATAATACACAAGTTGAAAGCATACACAGCAGCTTGACACAGATACTGTAGAGCTAAATAAGTGCAAAGTATATAGATGTCTCTCAGTAACTTAATGTTGCAAACAAATAAGTAGTGCTGAATTTGAGTGCCCTTGTCTAGAATTCTGGTTGTTTGGAACAACAGAACCTGACAATACTAACAGAAATGTATTCTCTCTCTCCTTTCATAACAATACATGAATTTCAGTTAAGGACTGGTAACTGTAGTTTATGTGTGAATCTGCCTGACTCCTTTGACTTGTGTGTATGAAGTGACAGAAATATAATTCCGAGAAAACATATGCACTTCTGCTGAATAGAGAAGAGAAACTGTATTTCATAAATTGCCTCAGTTCTGATGCAGTACTAGCCAGACCAGAGCATTAGCCACTTAGAGACTATTTATAACTTGACTGTCTAACGCAACCTTTATTGCATAAAATATATGTTTAAGAGATAATTAAAACATCTTGACAGCTACATGTTTCGGCTTTCTTCCTAAAGCCGTCTTCAGGCTGTGACTTCGAGGATTTTTTGGTATACAATTCACATTGTTTTTCGTATATGAAATCTCGTTTACAAAAATTATTTTTAGTCTGCTAGGATATGAAACATAAAATTTGAAATTTAATTATAAAACTACATAAGGTAATAAGACAAAATAATATAAGTAAAATAGATATTATTTTGTGGGGATTATATTGTAATTCTTGTGGACGTTGTTTGTTGTGGACTACTTCTCGTACGTGGTGTAGTCAATAAGTTTCTGGACTGAATTTTTTGCGCTCGTACGGAGCGTAGTTACCACACCAGCCGTTAGAGTTATTATTCCCAAGGTATCGTGGGCTAGTGTCCTGAAAACCAGCTTTCTGTGTGCATCGTGTGTGATGCAACTCTAGCTTTTATCAAGAGGTGCAACGTTCTCTCTGCGATTATCGAGATGGCGGATTTCCGTGAACAACGCGCTTGCATCAAATTCTGTTTCAAGTTCGGGAAAACTGCCATAGAATGTTATGAAATGTTGAAGACAGCTTTTGAGGAACAAGCTAT
>Ga0123357_10003966_pt1 | contig 17204 bp, 9 predicted proteins | sample TergutEmb28metaG_FD_89873 | JGI IMG/M metagenome (GOLD analysis project Ga0123357, IMG submission 89873) | Embiratermes neotenicus P4 segment gut microbial communities from Petit-Saut dam, French Guiana - Emb289 P4 | ecosystem: Host-associated > Arthropoda: Insects > Digestive system > Gut ... | reverse complement strand
GGGGGGGGGGGGGGGGGGGGGGGGGGGGGAATTGAACAGGATGCAGTCCAGTGTGAAGGGGCCATGTTAAGAGGGAGGTTGGGAAGGTCTTGTGATGGGTGTAGGTAGGGAAGGAGGTGTTCTTGAACCATTCTTCCTAACAGAATGCCCCTTTCCCTTTGGATAGCATTGTGCTGTACATGGCCACACTTCTCATATTGTAGGAACTATGTATTGGTCAGTTCCTCCATTTGCTTCCATTCACCCAAAGGATGGCAACGTACTGTACTCAGAAATGTTGCAACAGCTTCAACATGCTACACAGCTAAACCCAGAGAGTCAAAGTTACAGTAGTGTACCAGTGCTGAAATTATCATAAAGTAACATTTGAAATTGGGTTGATTAACACAGCACTGCCTGGAGTTTGAGCCATTAACATATACTTCTTTCTCATCTGAATGATGATCAGTATCAGTGCATGTTTCCATTGGGGGGAGGCTAATTTCTGGAGGTGATGAGATAGCAGGTAGTGTTTGTGGTTATCAGTTGAAGGGCTGTACAAACACCTTTCTGTTTTGTATTATTTGACCATATTTAGTTCTGGAAAATATTCCCAATGTGCTGATTTGCTTGTCTGCACTCTCAGGTTGGCCTTTGTGTTAAACATGTAATGTGACTGAGTTGTTGATAAAATTGTGTAGTCAGTAGAAATACACATCAACACCGGAAGGAGTGTGCGGAATGTTTTTATTTCTCCTGGCCACAACAGATGCAGAGAATCATGTGCAAAAACTACTTGAAGTCTCTTCTGTTTAAGATCCTGCGGGCAGTTAGATATGTTTATCTTGATTTGTGTTACTATACTTTTCCACTAACATGAGCTGCCTATAAGCCACAAGCACATGTAGCTTCATCCATGCTCCAGATTTTGGCAAAACCTTCAATTTGTCTGAGGGTTCAGCAGCAACATTTATTCAAGTATATTAAGTATATTTTTCATAGAGTCTAGTGTTGTGGGATCTTAACATAGACAACATTTTGCTAGAAAATACTGGCAATACTTATTTTTCATCATCCACTTTTCACAGAGTTAAAAAACTGTATTCTTGGAAGAAGGTAATATTTTCTTTGCCAGTGATTTTTTTTGAGGCACTCCCTCATTTTCTTGCTATTGCTTTTGCTCTTGGGGTTGAATGTTGTTTCAGTTGATACTTTTTCTCACATGGAATGTGTTTACTATGCAGCAGGAAATACATAATATTACTGTCTTGCACTATAAGGTTTCCAAATTATGCTTAAAATGTGAATGTCAGAGTGATGTGATGAAGACTAGTTTGGTGCAGACAGGAATGTCACGCACTATTCTGATTTTACAAATAAGTTTTTCTTCACCGTGAACTGATGTTGAGAATATCGTGTGTAGTAATGAATGTGTGTTCTTAGTGGAATCATACACTAAAAATTTATCCTGCACTAAATTTCATTATTTCCTGATGTTGATGTACCCTGCAAGTTAATGATGATTAGTAAAAAGTTCATAATGTGGAATAGTGTCAAACGTAAAGAACAGTACGAGATGGGCATATTAACAGGAGAAAAATGTTGAAAGACAAAAGGATGTGTTAGAACTTATTACTAAAAAGTAACTAGGTCAGAGTGCACAGGGTTGAAAAACAGGAAGAAAATATGTAGTCATGTCAGACATTTTTAAAGAAATGCTTTATTAAGTATCTCAAAATTTATTAATAGGGGTGTCGTTTTGAACACATTTTGTGTTGTAAGAACAGTTAGTACGTTACTGAGTAGTAGTGAGGAATAGTCATAGTTGTAATAGGAAGAATGGTTTACAGTTTCTCTGTGGGTTTGTCAGGGGAACTTCAGATGGGCTTATGCAGTGTCATATAATGAAAACTGTGTACAGTGTAATATAATTGTTTAGAATGTGTATGCACCAAGTGAGGAGAAAAGTAATGATTCAAAAGTCAGTTTTTATGAGGAATTAGAGCAGGTTTTTTTTTATCATTTTCCTAAGTGTGATATGAAAATTCTGTTAGGAGATTTTAATGCAAAATTGGAGAGAGATGACATTTCCAAACAGTTGGGAATGAGAGTCTACACCAGGATAGTGATGATAATGGTGTTAGAATAGTAAACTTTGCCACATTAAACAATCTAGTCATTAAGAGCATGATGTTCCTGGACTGAAAGATTCATAAATACACCTAGACCACTACTGATTGGAAGACTTACAACCAGATTGATCGTATATTGGTAGGTAGGAAATGACATTCGAGTATACTCGATGTACAGTCTTTAAGGGGAGCTGACTTTAATACTGATCACAATATGGTAGTTGCAAATGTTAGGGAAATATTGGCAGTAAGTAAACAAGCAGCACAGAAGTTTGATGTGGACAGATTTAATGTCAGAAAGCTAATGAGCTGCAGGTTACGAAACAGTATCAGATTAAGATCTCAAACAGGTGTGCAGCTTTAGAGATCTTAAATGGCAGTGAGGACATAAATAGACCTTGGAAAATGTTGAAAAAGAATATCAAAACTTCAGCTTAAGAGAGTGTAGGTCTGTATGAATTGAAGCTGCGTAAAACATGGTTTGATGAAGAATGTTTACGATGTTTGGATCACAGTAAGCAGTCTGAAATGCACTGGTTGCAGGATCCCAACCAAAGTAGTGTAGATAATCTACGCAATGTAAGATGTGAAACTAGTAGACATTTCAGGATTGAAAATAAGGAGTATCTGAAAGCTAAAACTTATGAACTTGAAACTAACAGTAAGATAAAAGACATCAGAGACTTGTATAGCTGCATCATTGACTTTAAGAAGGGCTAACAGCCTCGAAATAATATAGTAAAGGATGGGAAGGGTGATTTGGTTACAGACTCTCACAGTATTTTGGTTAGGTAGAGGAACCATTTTTCTCAGCTGTTCATTGTACTTAGGGTTAGTGATGTTAGGCAGACAGAAATACATAGAGCAAAACCACTAGTGCCTGAGTTGAGTGCCTTTGAGTTTGAGATGGCTATTGAAAAGCTAAAAAGACAAATCACCAGGTATTGATCAAATCCCAGCACTTTTGATTAAAGCAGGGGGTAGAGTAATTCGCACTGAGATTCCTAAGCTTTCGTATTAATTGTATTTGGAATAAGAAGGAATTGCTTGAGTAGTGGAAGGAGTCAGTCACTGTCCTATTTATAAGAATTGTAGTAATTATAGAGGCATATCATTTTGTCAAGTACGTAGAAAATTTTATTGAACATCCTGTTATCTAGGTTAACTCTATATGCAGAGGAAATTTTGGAGGATCATAAGTGTGGATATTGACGCAGCAAGTCAACTGCTGATCATGTATTCTGCATTCGTCATATACTTGAGAAAACTGGAACACATTGAAGCAGTGCATCAGCTATTTATAGATTACAAGAAAGCCTATGATTCATTTAGTGGGGGAGGTCTTGTATAGTGTTCTCATTCAATGCCCTCATGAAACTGGTAAGGCTAATAAAATGGGTCTGAATGATACATGTAGCAGATCCGGGTAGGCAGACATGTTTCCTATTAGGAATGGTTTGAAACAAGGAGATGCTTTATCGCCATTCTTTTCAACTTTGCTTTAGAGTACGCCATTAGGAGGGTTCAGGAAAACCAGGATGGCTTGAAATTACGTGGTACACCATTTTGATGTGTATGATGAATATGAATGATAAACAATACCTGGTGCACATCAGCATTTGGTTTATGCTGATGATATTATATTGGGCGGGAGCGTACGTAACTTAGAGAAAAACACAGAAGCTTTGTTAGTCGCTAGTAAGGAGATGGAGATTGGTATAGAAGTAAATGCTGGTAAAACTAAGTACATGGTCATGTCCCGATATCAGAATGCAGGCCGAAGTAACAGTATAAAGACTGATAATAATAATAAATAGGTGGAGGAGTTCAGATATTGGGAACAACCTTAACAAGTCAGAATTCTATTCAGGAAGAAATTAAGAGCAGATTGAAGTCAGGGAATGCTTGCTGTCATTCGGTACAGAAAGTAAGGGTGCATACAGGACTTTGGTGGGGAGATCTGATGGAAAGAGACCACTCACAATACCTAGGCGTAGATGGGAGGATAAAGTTAAAATGAATCTTCAAGAAGTGGGATGGGGCATGGACTGGATTGATCTGACTCAGGATAGAGACAGGTGGCGGGCTGTTGTAAACTCGGTAATGAACCTTCGGGTTCCATAAAGTGCTGGGAATTTTTTTGAGTAGCTGAGAACCGGTTAGCTTCTCAGGAAGGACTGTGCTGCCCTGAGTGAGTAAATAAGAAAGTAAGTATATTGTCAATCATTTACAGTCCACTACTTTAACAAATAATTTACATATGCTGGACTGGGGAATTTTTTTTGCGATATGAATAAAAATAACTAGAGCAGTAGAGAATACACACTCGCAGACCCCTTTACACTATTTTAAACACTACATTCTTTGTGCCGTACCATGTAATTGACATGACATTAAAAAAAAATTCGTGCACTGTGTTCATACCATATTGGAGTAGACCAGTTAAGGGCAAACAAGTTTTGCTAAACAAATTCAGCGTTTACAAAATCCCCAGGCACTTGTGACATAGTGTTTATTTTCCAAAGTGACGATCACGTCGACCAAGAAATCAGAACACATCAGGGATACTGATCTGCAGTAGCCAAAAAAACCAAGGCCAAACATGGCATGATATTTGGCAAAATATAAGCTGCATCCCCATATGGCTGTGTAAGACATGGACACCTCGCACGCCTTCAACCATAAGGGCATGTGTTAATGAGTAAAATTCTGGTTTTGTCTCTTTTCCGGAACCTGTTAACATCATCCCTTTTCCATTGTGTAGCGGTACTGTGAGCCAAGATTAGGCTATGGGCTGGATGGTCAGGGATTCGAATTCTGGCAGGAGCGGCGCTGGCGGCTACGCATCCTCCTTTTCGGTGGGTGCTGGGGTTCTTTGTGGGTGGGGATTAAACAACCGGGGCATGAGACCATGGTTAAAAATGAGTAGAGCCATACCTCTTCTCCACCTATATGCTTTCATGGTGTGGATGGGGACATCTGTACCTTTCCCTTTCCCTCTAGACTTACCCACCCTGAAGGTCGCCTGTGCAGTGCATGCCGGATTGTTGGATGAACTTCAGCACATGATAAGACTAAACCCCAAACCTGACGTATTTTAGAAGTAGGACGTGAGAGCTTAAGTACACAAATAACAGTAAATTGGTTTCTTGCTACTGCAAGTGTAGGCATGTGATGAACTATTTTTGTTATGTTGTTGCATTACACAAATGCCGTTACACTACGGCTTCAGCTTTTTACAACTGTGAGGATTCATATTGTGGTCTTTGTGTGTTATGAAAATGTGTATTTGGGTTGATGGATAAAATGCTACAGCACTGTGTGTTAACGCAGAGGACAGACAGCCTGAAATAACAAGTTAATCTTGGTTTAAAACTTTCATAAAACTTCAAATGTAATGACATTTTAAATTTATCTGTCTTTAGGATTATGTTCTTTTGGTATGACACCTCATAGAAAGGTATTAATGATTTGGAGAAACCTGTTGTCGTCGGCTGTAGGGTGGAATCTAAGATGCACTTGGGAAGACATTCCATAACAAGTATTAAAACTCCTACATGTTTCGGCACCGGGTTGCCATTCTTAGGGAGACCCATATAGCAAAGATGAATATAAGCCACAACACATTACTGTAGGTATTACACTGCCCTTATTGAAGCGCTTAAAATGTTTAAATTCTAAAGAATGTAAAAAATTGATAGGTGCAATAATTACGGTATTGTGATGTTAAAATTATGTAATGGTGATCAGTTCCAAGTGTAAGTCCGTACTTGTTTACGTTCTGTACGGAGTTTGCGCACAAACATCTGCCTTGTTCTTGTGTGTTGCGAAGGGATGTCCAGGTACAGCACGTGATGCGTGTCGTATCTGGCGGTGTTGTGTAGTGTACTCGTATTGGACGAGATCCCCTCGGATCATATAAGAACTAGGCACTTGTTTGTGTGCGTACTCCATACATACAGATACAGTTTTCTCTTGGACTTTATCTGTTGTGTAACAGACATATAAACACTAAAACACTACGTTTCGGAAGCCGGCTCTGCTTCCGTCTTCAGGCACGAAGCATCTAATCTGCTGAACCCCTTAGATCAAGCTAATCTCGAGTGACTGAGAATAGCTTAATATCACAATATTGTAATTTTTATGCTCATTTTTTTACGTATTTTGGAATTTTGATATTTTAAACATTCCATTGCGGGCTGTGTAATACCTAGACTAACTGTTGTGCTTACATTCCTTTCTTATGCACGTAACTCCCTGAGAATGGCAGCCCGGTGCCGAAATATGGAGTTTTAAATAATTGTTGCTCACTTATGATGCATAATATTTAACTGCTTTTCCACGTAAACAGTGGTAAGGCAAACGCGCTTCAGTGTTACGTATGCCTGTCTTGTTCCAAGTAGCCACAGCAGTGTAGTCTAGACCTTATATTCTACATAACCAGATCAGTCTGTGTATATCCATATTTGGGAAATAATTATTTTTGCCATGTGTACTATTGAGAGTGTATAAACACAAGGAAACTGGCAGGGCTCCAGAATTAAACTTTTACCCACTCACAAGGTGCGAGATGGGTGGAAAGTATAAAAATACATAAGATGCACACAGCTGAACTACAGAGATTGAGTTTCGTTAAGCAGCCAGTAAATTTAAATTGAAACTCTGACTTCTGTCATCTTCAGCTTCTGCTGTCAGACTCTTATGTCTCGATTGTTACATTACGACACTGATGCGGGGAAGTAGATAGGTCACAATATTAAACATTTTGTTTCGTGGTTTTAGTTGTCTTGAAATAAAGATAGGAAAGAAGATTAAGGCGGACCAGGGGCTGGGTTGTTCAAATCAGTGAAGACTGAACTAGTTTGTATTGGGTCAGTTTGCAGGATTTTGTATTAGTGATGTTGAAACCTGGTTCTTGTACCAGAGTTACAGTTGTATCATCACTTATAACTCGCTCTTTGATACTAGTTACATCTGGCCTGTATTTAATTAATTAATTAATTAATTGTTTATTTATGATTTCTGTAGTGGTGCTGTCAGTAACCTAGGCTGTATTGCCATTAAATGTTACGATGCAGGATTTGACGTTTGGATACTGGTAACTGTGAAGGTCTCTGTCGTCTGGGATGTTACACTGTGTAGTCATATGTGTATGGACGTTTCAGAGGAACGTGCTGCTTCCATATCATGGTGGAAGAAAAGGCTCTGTATGACAAGTCAGGAACGTGTGGTAGGGGAGATTAGAAGGCACGCTAAGAATGGTGTGCGTGGTGTGAGTCTGCCTATGTTACTGAATGGTTTTCTCTTTGTGGCCAATTCGTCACTGCTGATTATTATGGAAGTAAGAGGTTTCTCGAAAACATTAGTACACATACCAAGCTAGACGGTGTCATAGCAGAGGACAGTAATCATCAGTCGATAGGCTGTTAATGAATCATTTGGGAAGGATGTGAAAAGCGGAGGTCAAGACTTAATGTGAGGTATCGCTCCCCCACTTTTTCCTTGGTGGGAATGAGGGAAACCAGAATAAGGGTTGGCGAGTCTGTATGCTGAGTTTTAAACGTGGGACCTTCAAAATATAATGCATCTGTTCTTGCTGAGCCGTCAGGTACATCACCGTTGCTGAAACAATTCGCCATTAAATTACGTCCCAAGTTGTACCAGCTGACATCTTCACGGAACTTGTCCTGGAAATTCAAACTGAAAATGTAGTGACAGTAGTAGTAGTAGTAGTAGTAGTAGTAGTAGTAGTAGTAGTAGCAGCATAGTTCATGTGATGTAGCTGTACATGTCATTTGTGGACTACACACACATTATTACGTCAGAGACGAATATTTGATCTGAAAATCCCTTAAAGTTACTCTCTTTAACCGTACCTGTCAAGGTTACGCAAATCCCGGGCGTCTGATCGCCCAGGCGAAGAAATGTTCTGCTTTCCCAGCTGATAGTTACGGTATAGGTACTGCTTTTTTCTTACTGAAATAACAAAAGTACATATCAGTTAACGTGCACCGAGGAGAAATTTTCAAGATAACAGAGAGGTTCACAGTTGGGTCCTGTGTATGGAACTTGCTTCATGTCACCCTTGTGGCTTCCAGAATTTGGAGGTGGCTGCTAGATAATTGGAAACATTTATGGACTGCTCTCTGTATAGTTGAGGCGCACAGGGAGGTTCTTATTTCCGTTTTTTTGTATTGCATTTCTGAGATGATTGCGGACACCAGATTCACAATTAAAAAATCATGCAGTCTGGTAAATTATGTATGCATGTGTGTATGTATGTATTTATGTAGTTTATTTACCCACTTACAGATTAGTTAGATTTTTGTAACTTAAAATTTCGACTGCAGTTTCATTGTTGTAGACGGATCAAAATGTATTCGACTTTCAGCCTTGGTAGCCTGTAGTCTGCTCTACAAATAAGTTGTCCGTTTGAACGTACATCATCACCAAGAACCTGCACTTACCTTCTCTTTTGTATTGTTTGGTCGTTTGTTGAGGTTCCAGGTACTGGTGTTTTCTTTATATGTTGTCAGTTGCCTATCGGTATAGAGGCCTGTACGACGTTACTGTTGGGGCCAAAACTACTTTAATAAAGTTCATTACTTACTGATGTAACTAAATGATGAAGAAATTAATATTACTGCCCGCTAGGTTGTGACTCGTGGTTTGATGGATATGTATAGTCCGTGACTCATCTCTGCGACCGCAGAAGCGGGGGGAATTGTAGGGTAAATGTCAGCTAATTAAGTCCTGCTCGCCTTCCATACACAGTCGCAAAGCGGGGTCCAAAGCGTGTCATTGTTTTGGAGGAAATTCCTTCTTCTGTCGTCAGTGTAGAAGTGACTTTTTCTTCTACAACAGCACGTAAATGAATCGGTCCCCTCCGGAACGTTGTTAATCTTTCTACCAGACTATGTGGTGCCATACTCAAGAGTCATGCGTCTCAATGCATTTTAGCTCACGGAGCCCCAAAAAGGCGACAGAACTTACTGAGGAACTCCAACCTGTTTACAACACTCGTACGTCGCATGTAAACTTAAATACCTGCATTTGTTTATCTTTTTACGTTACGTGTAAAAAATCAACAGCTAACCTAAAACTGATCGTTTCGCCTGACACATCGAATCTGTCTATGGTGAGTTGTGCTAGCTGACTTGGCTATAGAATCTGGAATCTTCTGGATTGAAGCAACGGTTGATTGCGTGTTACCAGTGACGGAATGGTTGGTGTCGAATGTCGCCACACAAATTTAGGACCGCCAAGAAAACACTTCCGCCATTACGCATTTTCGTCTGTCGGAACCACTGAAACCCCTTTGTGGAACCCAGTTTGAGAAACACAGCTCTAGCTACGATTTTATCTTCATATTCTCTGCTGCCATAATATTGTGTCTCGTGGAATTTATTATCCAGATGTCATCTTTATTTTAGATTAAGAACAACTTATCCGTAATATTTACTAAACCAAAAATAAATATATACCAGTTTTTCATATTTTCTCGTGTCTGTAGTACATTGAGGAGGGCATTGCAATTAAAAAAATTCTAAAAGTTTTGATGGATAACTGCATTTTTAGTAGCCGTAATAAGTTTGTCATGTTTATGTGCCCTCGGTCACTTTCCTGACAGGTGTTTATTAAACTGTAACGCGGACCTTACTGATCCGCCTCAGGGTAGGGTTCTGATGGTGGGATTGTAACAACGCGTAAAATTAAGAACATAAGAACTGTGTTAATAAAAAGAAAGTAACCTGCATTTTGAGGTTTTCAGAGCAGTCTGTTTTATGATTCCAGTCTAATGGGAAGTGGGGCTGCATTACTGGGTAATCGGTTCCCGACATTTTGAAAAACGAAGTCCGAACCTCCAGACAGACCCTTGAAGATGAAGGCACTGCGTTTCTTAAACACGTCGAGAACCGACTATCCAATGGCGGAGCCTCGTATGCCAAAAGAACTGGATCCTTTGCCACACCGCACGTTATTTTGTGCTTATTAAAAGTTATTTTTTTATTTTACGAACTATTACAGCCCGTAAACATGCACGCTTGTTACGTCACTGCATGTAAAGTGCAGCACTGACGCGGTGTCTTGAATTACATGCCACTGTTTAGTACTTGCTTGGAATTTTAAAATTGTCATATATATGTGAAATATAAACAACGTTTAAAGCAAGCATTTATTCGTAGAGAGGATACACAGGCACAAACATCATAGTAGGCATTTTCGGCACTGTAAAAATCAGCGTAATTATGTCAGTATGAAACATGCACGTGATTTAGAATTTTTTAATATTAATAGTGGAAAATAACAGGCTTTTACGTAAACGCCTGATGTCGTCTGATCAGACCCCGCTGTACCTGGAATTGTAACGGGTTTACAGTTATGCCAGCTACTAAGTTGGCTCAAGCTGTAATTTTTCTGTCATGTTTTCCGTAGGTGCCTGGTTGGAATCCCGACCCTGACATGGACTGTTTTGACAGAGGTGTTTCGTGAGTTTCCACAGCCCTTCCAGGGTATTTCCATGATTGTAATCATTTGGGTTACAACTTCTTTCTTGTGACATTCTCCACATTGCCTTGCGGTCATACGAAGCAATATTCCGAGTTACTGGCAAAATCTTTATGTGAATGATAAATATTTTGGCAAATAATATGATTGCTTACAGTAACCGATAGAGGGGTTGGTAGCTAACACTTCTGCTTCGTATTTGGGATGTCCCGGCTTCATACCTTCTCCCTCAGATCGTCTCTTCGTGAGACATTTCGTGCCTTCTCTTTGACTAGGCTACTCGCTGGACAGCCCGATGGCTCGGGTGTTCAGATTCTTATTTGCTGTACAGACCGGTTGTCGGACCCAACCAGCCGCCTATCTAGTGGATCCCCGTAGCAGACCGACAGGGGTGTTGGGCTTAGCCCTTTGAGAGAGAGAAAGGAGAGATATTATTTGACTGTTTTAATTGCCAAAATCGCGTGGCGTCGATACTAAATAACTTGAAATGGGGAGCGTTGATGGAATGATACTGACATGGAAAAGGTAAGAGTTAAAGTAGCACCCTGTTCGTGTTTTGAGGGCTTCCAGAGGGGGTAGAGGTATAGCTCCGTTTATTCTTGACCTAGATTGAGGCGTTGCTAACGTTCCGGCCCTTTTAACTCCGGGCGAAAGTATCTCCGGTACCTATCGAGTAGGAGGCTGGTTGCACATTTTGGAGAAGAGAAAATCAAACACCAGATCCCTGACCCTTAGCCTGTGTACTGACTACGCTATCCCGACTCCCGGAAAGCTTGAGTGGTCGTAAAAAAGATGTCCAAGTGCCACTTTGTCCTCCACACTTCCCGCATGGACTGCCCTTTGAACAAACCCGGGCCTTAGCAACCTAATGGTAACTATATGTACCGCCACTTGTCGTAACATAAAAAACTGCGTTTTGCCCACGCAGGGTGTTTATGAGTGTCCTTTATTATTTAACTACAGCCTGTCACTAATGTTATATAGCGCCAGTGTTGATTGAATGAGTATGGAGAGTAGATGGAGTGACGCCGACAGGGGAAACTGAAGTATTTGGATGGAAACCTGTTTCATTCCTACGTTTTCGCCAAAAATTGCACATGGACTGCTATGGAATTGAACCCCGATCTTTACGATGAGAGACAGGGGACTAACCCCCCAGCCATGGCACGGCCTTGTTTGGTATAGTTCTCGCAATGAGCAGTGAATGTCTCTGTACCAGGGTCTACAAATTATCCGTAAATCATCTTCAAAATGCTAAGCGCCGAAATTTTGGCTGACATGAAGCAAGTTTCACACCGAGGACCCCCAGTTCTGGAGCGACCTGTGGGCCTGTTGTCTGGCGCTTTCTTCTCGGTGCATGTGAACTGATAAACAATGTGGTATGTAATGGAGCAACTGCAAATATTATGCTGAAAATGTTTGGCGCCAGTGCTTAATCGTCTGGGCGACCAGACGTCCGTGATTTGTGCAAGCCTGTCCGATACAAGGACACGGATAGCTTAGTCGGAATAGCGACTCGCCACGGACTGGACGGTCCGGGGATCAAATCCCGGTGGGAGAGGGGGGGGGGGCGAGATTTCAAACAGCAGTACTCTTGCGGACGTTGGGGAGCATTGGCTAGAAAATTACTTTCATTTTTTGTTTAACATAAATCCTGAAATAATTCTGATCGGATTCAACATTCCTGGCACTGGCCCAATGTCGGAAAGTACCTCACATTATGTTACGACCCACCTTTTAAAAATACGCAGTATGCAGTATGCAGTGAAAGCATTTTAAAAATGTCTCGTTGACATTCCCCAAGTTGTTTGCTCACTATGGGTGCCGCACTTCAGAAGGAGTATTGAGTCATGTGACGTACAACCGGAAGTAATTTCCTCGTAGCGCATTACAATGTGCGCTGTGACGTCAATATAGTCACGTGTTAATATTTACGCTACCATTCATTGTGCACACCGTACGGGGCCCTGCTTCCAGACTGCTCCCACAACGGCCCCATACTCTGCGCCAGTTCATTTCGAATGCTTCCAGTTGCTGGGATTTATGAGTTTCGTTGCAGTTAGCCTTTACTGTTGAGGTGTTCCTGAGCATTTCTAAGTTTTTATCTTCGAATGTACGTATCGTTTAACGAAGTTCACCTAGAAAGGAAATATTCTCACGTATAAAAGGTGCTATGTATTGGGCGGACATTATATTCTGGTCAGGAACGTAATCACAATGGCCGCCCCTAACTGAAATTACGAAATAAAAAAAAAATTTATGTATTTAATTTCCTTTAATTTAATCCCAGATTTAGCGCAAAAATTCAAGATTTTCATTCAAAGTATTTATTGTGCCGAACGGGGTACCGCACCAACCCTCTCCCCCTCCCAGCTACATCGCTGGTTCTGATAAACCTGAATAGTAAGTTTCGGATGACCGGGCTCGAAGAGGATCAGTGACGTTTACAAGTTAAAGTGAAACGATACCTAGCCTTTTAAAGCCTGAAGTCCCTGTAAACGAGGCCTGCTCATGTTGCCCTCGGAGATACCAGAAGTGAGAAAACGTCTTTTAACCTTTTCCCTGGCAAAGCCTAGGTAGAACGCCGAAGTAATTTTGAAAATGTATGAGCTGTTGTATTTATGTGGACATACATTACGTTTCTAATTCATTTGGTAAAAAAGTTCTAAAAATAGCGACACCCTAGCCTAGACTGTGAATTACCTTTTAAAATAAAATTTTCCTATTATATTTTTTTATCGCGTACGATGTAGTTGAAATACCCAAGTAAAACTATGCATATAGTTACAGTATTCTTACTTTGTCTTTATTCTTTGTATTGAATTTTATGTTGCCCGCATGCAGACGAACTATTGCCGAAGTTGCCCGCGCCGCTTACGAATAAAAGATTGAGCAGGCGTCATGTAAACAGTGCCTAAATGTTTATTCCTCACAAAAAAACGCGCTGTGAATTCTTTAAAGAAACGAACTGGTAATCATGTACGTTATTCTGAAAACATAGGAAATAAAACAAATCTGTTGGTAAAATTTGGAAATTTGCAGAGGGCTCAAAAGTCAACTAAACGGATAGTAGAGTGTACACTTAAATACGTTGTCAGTTGCATTATTCCATACTGCGTTTACAGAAGCTATTCGATATGGTTCTCCGTGTCACAGTGCACAACTAACTACGCTGAGATACCGTTTTATAAGCTGAAAAATTGGCTGGCATGTCTCTGTTTGAATATTTCCGTTTAAAGTTTTCGGTTTACCTTTGTGTACATTTTATATAATGTTAAAGCAGTGGTGCATGTAATAGCCGCTGTACGTAAAGGAGAATGGACTTAACATTTGTAAGCTGCTGTCACTGGCAGTCGGACACCAAGCAAATGTAATTAGGTTCAAACTAGCAAGACACAGTTACGTCGAGCACTGGCCATGTGGAAGAACATGTAAGAAATTGTGTTTCATTTGAAGTGTCAGGCCCAGAAAATGCAGGATTTAATAAGTCGTGACCAGTTTGGGACTAAAATTGCCTGCACTTTGATGCATTAAATGCTGGAAGTCATGGTAGAATTATTGTGTACGGAAATTTCATTAAACGAGCTTAACAATGTGCACGTAACGTTATAAATAATAATAATGGAGCATTTGCTGTTGTTGCTACAAGACGTAAAGAGCCCTTGCATTTAGTTGTCTAGACAATTGCTTTCGCAGATTCTTTGGCTAGCGGAACGCTTTTGGCTTCGAAAAATAACCATTGATCCTCACATTCTTTTTGGCGCCAATTCAGAGTGTGCGGATGATAGACATCCAAAATTATTTATATATCAAAACCGATTTTAGGTAGCGTCCTATACAATGGGTACCGGGTCCTTACCGGGGGTAAAGCGGCCGGGGCGTGACGTTTACCACCCACCCCATCTAGCTCGAGGTTAAAGAGACAGTAGAGCTATACCACCGCTCTCCCTGGTCCGTCGTGACCTGTTCTATAGTGAGCTTTACCTTTACCTTTTTTTACGAAGACATGTCACTTGTAGAATACGTAACAATGCATTGCATGATTTGACCTCAGTGAAGCTGACCTTGGCTTTCTTCGTTGGTGCAGCGTTTTTAAGTAGATATTTTTAGTGGCCATACGAAATAAACATATCGCCAATTAAAGGAGTTCCGCGTTTATTTTTTCACGATACGTCACTCCTTTGTTTAGAAAAGTAAATAAAACTTCCAAATAGTCTGTACAGAAATTTATCCACGGATCCCCTGGAGCTAGTCAGGATCCGTGGTGCAGAGGATGGGAACCACTGATCTAGACGATCGTCACCCTCAGCAGGGAAAGTCCGTCCAGTGAAGTGTGTGCCTTATTTTTCTCTTACAACTCCTGTTAGAAACATTTTTGGCTCCCATATTTAGCAAGTTATGTACGAGGTGATTGCAGAAACAAGTGTCTTTGTGTAAAGTAACATTGTTGTGTGATTTATAACTACAATTAAAGTAAAAAAGTATAGTTCCTGCCCACTCCATAAAGACATACGGGGAAGTCCAAGTAAAGCTCCAGTATTTCTTAACCTCGGCACTAGATGGAAGTACATTATCAGCTTCACGCCTCGTCCGCTGTATCTCCGGGAAAGAGCCCTCTCTGCCCATTGAATAGGAGGCTGGGTAGGCCATAGAGCCGGTCTGGACCCTGTGCAGAACAGAACAATTTCAGACCAATGCCTGGAGTCGAACAACGGCTCCTCGGTTATTCTGCCAGTAGCCCATATTGTGTTGATGATAAATTCTGTAGAACTTGCCGTATCAAATTTCGTAAGTAATCCATGTTAGGTTTCAGATTCCCACGGTGGTAAATATTACTGTCGTCTTGGACTTAACACAGTGTGGATATGACTTCATTTGAATCGACCATCTGCTGAAATTTTGCTTGGAGGAAAAGAAGGGAAGTTCATGTAGCCCGCATAGGAGGGATTAAAGTGAATGCAAAATTTTGTTTGGAAACCTGAAGGGAAGAGACGTCTTGGGAGATGCAGGCTAATATTAAAACAGATCTTAAAGCCGTAGGGTGAGAGTGTGTTAACTGGATTTTCTAGCTCAGGATAGGATATGTTAACAGGCTGTGTTGAACATGTCATTGATTCTTCAGGTTCCATAAGAGGTGGGAGATTTTTTAATTAGCGAGTAATTTGGCCCTTAAAGAGCTGTAGTCTATGGATTTAGGCCAGATCACCAAGACAAGGTCGCGGAGGTGCAGCCTAGTTCCAGAGCCGTAGTGCTGCTGCCTAGAAACGAAACCTGGTCGCTTACTCTGTAGCTAGTGACTGGTGTTCAAAATTTGTGTCCACTCCACTGAATGAGTATGGAAAACTTTGGGTGAGAAAGTTTGTTTAGTACCAAGGCATGGGAAGTTAGAGCTAATTTTAGCATGTCGTAGTTAAATTAGAACAAGCCAGTGGAAATATAGAGGACCTTGAGGATTGTCTAGACCAAGGCTGGGCATCGCTTCTAAGCCGGCCCACTGCAACGTGTTCGCATTACGACAAAATTTTCTAGCCCTACAACTATTGAACTTACATTATAAATACCGTAGAGGCCCGGGTTCAGTCTGAGAGTAGTTCGTGTGGGATTTATGGTGGACATAGTAGCACTGCTGCAGGATTCTCTCCGAGCACTTCGGTTGCCCCCGCCAAAATGCTTCACTCTGGTCTTTCGACAAGGGTTGATGCTGTAGGCCATGGTACCGGTCGTACTTCCACGTTATAAATATGCCGTTGTTATTACGCTATAAATGCATTTTATTGGGTAGTAAAACTGAATGTTAAGGAAAGGCGCTCTTTTTTGGGCTGTGTTGCGCGGGGCCCAGTTTAAAGCTGTTTCAAGAAGACGGTGTAGTTGTTTTAGTTCTTGGTAAGGTACCCCGCTGTGATGGCGTGTGGGAATTAGGAGGTGCAGCTCCACGCTTTATTAACATCTGATGTCGCTGGAGTTGACCATTTTTACGTTCTGGCCACTTTACCCGCCTGTCGTTCAGTAGAAGGCTGGGTTGGCGGCATTCCCCGTCGATTTAAAGTAGAGAATATTCTTTTGTCTCTGCCGGGAATCGAACAGTGATTTCTTCGGACTTCCAGCCCGTAGCTTTGTCACTACATCACCTGAGCTATTACTGCTTGTAAGCTGTTCTGATACAACGTTTCCTTAATGTTCTCACTGTTGAAATGGTTGTCATACAGTAAACATGACAGTTTATATCCGTAAAGTTTTTAGGTCTGTGGCCCGCGGGCCATGGAAGTTGCCGTCCTGTGGAGGCATGCACAGCCTATCTTCATTACAGCGGCCAGGGCCGGTTTGGGACATCAGTACCCAGTGCAAAAATAAATATAGTGGCCGCAGTGTGGGCACATCAACTGACTTTATGTGGAGCATTGTAGGAGTTTACGTACATATGTACATTTGAGAGGTGTTAGACACGGAGTCCAGAAAACAATCAGCATTTTCAGCTCCCCCCCCCACCCCCCCCCCCACCAACATTCCCGCCCCCCTCATTTACAACACCCACCAAAAACACCACACAACAAACACCACACACCAACACAAAACTTAGAGCTTTTC
>Ga0123357_10003965_pt1 | contig 17209 bp, 12 predicted proteins | sample TergutEmb28metaG_FD_89873 | JGI IMG/M metagenome (GOLD analysis project Ga0123357, IMG submission 89873) | Embiratermes neotenicus P4 segment gut microbial communities from Petit-Saut dam, French Guiana - Emb289 P4 | ecosystem: Host-associated > Arthropoda: Insects > Digestive system > Gut ... | reverse complement strand
TTATTGTGGAAGACTAATAAACGCCGACTTGAAACTACCCCACATTGTAGCGTCTTTGTGTTCTACCCTGTGTGCTTAGTTCTCCCACGTCAATCCCTGAGAAATAGAATTTCACCGGACGACTGAGCAAGCTGGAACCTTACCTAAACAGGTGATACTTCGGTAAGGTAGGACCGGATATAACAAGATTGCCGTCCCACCGTGGAGCGTGATCAGTGTCACATTTAATCACAAGGACGGTAATACCCCTGTGTTGGCCTACCTAAATTTCGATTTGCCATTTATCATTAAGACGGATGCCTCAAAGGTAATGCTAGCTGCCATCTTGTCTTAGGTACAGAATGGTGTAAAGCGGTGTAGAGCTTACATTAGTAGACAGACGAACAAGTTGGAACAAGCATACTCAGCCACAGAAGCCAAGATGCCGACACTAATGTGGGCAACAAAATATTTTCATTGCTTCTTATATGGGAAACAGTCCCTAGTTAGGGCCAACCATTCAGCCCTGTTGTCCTTGTGTAACTTTGCAGACAACAACAACAACAACCACTTGATAAGGTAGTGTCTCCTTGGGTAGGGCATAGTTTGAGTCAGAACTATCACTGGGAGGCACTACAATAGTAACATGTAACATGTGGAATGCAGGCTTGGTTATGTCAATTGTTTAGCATTCAAAGTGGAGAATGTAATCCAGGGTATATAAGTTGTTTAGCATCCCAAGTTGAAGCATATACATCCGGAGCTGGATGTATATTCTACAACTTTGAATGCTAAACAACTGACATAACCAAATCCACATTCTGCATGTTACCTGTTACTACATAAACAGCATAAAGTTTTTAAACATTTTATTATTTAATTATCATTCAACCATCGGCGTACATGCCACATCAAAGTAAGCGTTTTTAGTGACTTTGGATGCCACATGAAAGGGAAGTGTTACATAAATGTGGGTTTTAACTATTACTCATCATAAGTGACCTTTGCAAACTTGAAAAAATGCATAAGTGAGAAAACCATATTTTACCATTGCATTAGGACAAGTGTTTACAAACAGTTGATGTGGTGGAAATCAAAGAGTTAAATATGAGGCTCCCTGTAGATGGCACCAGCGTGTGCTGAAACACGTATGAGAATGTAATGTTATGTGATATGTACAATAAGTGCATTAAATGTTGGTTTAAATTGTGACAGTCTGTTACATAGATATATAAATGTACCTTTATATTCTTGGTATGTAGCATCCCATTGTGCTTCCTGCTGAATCAAAAGAAATTTTTATTTCACCAATACATCATTAGTAAACAATCCCATTTATTTATAATTTTTAATTAAATGTAATAAATACACCGGTCATAGAGATAAATAAAGTAAGTAACAAATGTGTTAGGGGTAAGATCTCACTGCCATTTTAATTTGATATGAGGTCACTTTTATACAGGGTGATTCAAGAGGAAAGGTCAATATTTTGGTTTGTGATAGTATCAGTCATCATGAGAGAAAAAGTTCATACAAACATGTGTCTTTTTCGGAATGGTAACTGAGGTAGAACTGTTTGAATTACGAATACAGAAGTGATTGTTAATTTTATTTTAATTTAATGTTTAAATGACAAAATTTATACACAGAAATGACAAATTGGGTGCAGTTCACAATAAATGTTCAAAAACTCAGATGAAAAGAACATGATATTCACACTTGATTTGCAAAGTGCCTTGAGGTTGATGGAATTTTTTTATCTTTTTTGTGAACTATAACAAATTTGTCATTGCTATGTAATGAATTTGTCCTTTAAACATCAAATTAAAATTAAATTTATAATCTCTTTCTTTATTATTGTTCACAATGGTTTTGGATTTGGTAGATTAAAGAACTGCATCTCAGTAACCATTCAGAATTAGACACATGTTTTGTATGAAATTTTCTCCTCACAATGATTGATACTATCACCTCCCCAAATAGTGATCTTTCCTACTGAATCACTCTGTATTTGTACCTGTTTTACAGTGGTTAGCCTGAGGATGGCTTTACTACAAAGCTAAAATATGTAGCTAAATTAATTGTCAACAATGAAGGATTGTTTATTACTATGTTTTGTTAACAGAATAAAGAAGTTTTTTTTGATCAAATTGACAGAATAAAAAGCTCTTTTGATTCAATACTTTTATATATTTTATGTTTGATATTTATAATTGTTATAAATAAATGCATAATGTATGTAATGAGAGTGCATATGAATTTCAGGTGGTAGCAGTGCTGGTGAGAGATGTCAAATATCATGTTATAGGGGCTGAACAAGTGAAGACTCTTTTGTTGTATGCAGAACAGGATATGTATGACTTCACCCGCCAAGCAACTGCATTTGCCCTGCTCAAGGCTGTGTTAGCCCGCAAGCTTGTGGCCCCTGAAATACATGATGTTATGAACAAGGTGGCAAAACTTAGTATCATTTCAGAATTTGCCCACATCCGTCTACAGGCACGACAGGTAACTTTGAAATTCATGAGCACGTGAAATATGATGGTCACAATATAAGAAAACACATTACTTCAAGAAAGTCCTGCAACAAAAGACTGTATTTGTGTTGTAATTGTAATCTCCTTACAAACAGTTGTGGGATACTGTGGGATTGTTAAGTGACAATCACAGTAAAGCACATATGATATTATTTATTTAGTGAGTCGTACAGTAGGTTACGTAAGTTGCATAGTGATATGTTCGGGTAATTTCGCCTGGCCTCGCTGATGCGGTCTGCTTAGGATGACGGCTCGAACGTGAGTGTGCGGTGTGGAATTCAGGCAGGTGGCACCATGGTCTGGTCAGCTGTATCAGTGGGCGACGAGATGGCTGGCAGTCCGCTCTCGGGGTGCGTGCAGGACACTAGTGCGGCCTGTAGAGAGACGGCAGCTGACAGCCCGGTAGGCCCCTGTCCCTCGTTTGGTTGCATGTCAAATGATGTTACTCTTTCCTGGACTGTCACCGACAAATTACTCCTTCTTGTGGTTGCCGACAAATTACTCCTAATATGGAACTGGCTGTCCGTCTTGATGTGTTGGGAATGTACTGGCCCTTCTTGATGCAACGAGCTGCCCCTTGATCTTGATGCTGGCTAGTCTTTCTTGAGATTGCTGCTGGCTTTCTTGATGTCGGCTTGAATGGTTGTTGTGGATGTGTCTTCTGCTGGATGCCGATGTTGAATGAATCTCACGCTGGAAATGTGGTCTTTTATACAGAATTCTCGCTGTTCGACCTGCCCTCCATTAGTTGGCAGGTTTGGTAGGCATGGCTAGTAGCATAAATACGCTTGTTTATGTGCTGTGATGGGAAACTGCGCTTTGTTTGGAGCTGCGAGCAGAGACTGGAGTTTATAGCGAGAGAAGGACAGGAAAGAGAGAGAGAGCGTTGCTGTGATGTGTGATGGAGGATTGGACAGAGGGAGGAGAGCTGTGAGGTGAAATGGGATTGAATCGGAGATGGATTGACATGTGGGTGTCCACACACATTTATTCCTGCATTCACCAATGATTCAGCCCATTTTACAGTTTCGTGATACAAACAAGATGTTTATTGTTCACTGGCATCATTACTTCCAGTCATAATGGCTTTATTTTCTTTCTTCCAGTATACAAAGCTCAGCTCTTTCAGCAGATTGTATAAGTGGTCTTTTTGAAATCTGGGTGACTAGGAACATTATGCAAAGCTGCCAGGAGCAAACTCAGAGTGGGTGGTTGGTTCTTGAAATAAAGTTCATGTACAGAACTTTCATTTATATGCTATTTAAGTTGAAGTCATATTTCACCTTCCTTCTTTTACTTCTTGCACCTAGGTTCTACATTTACTTGGTATTCTAAGCAGACCCAATGCAGCTTCCATTGATTGTTCAACACTGTAGGTCTGCTTGTGAAATTAGCCACTGCGTTTGCAGTTGCAAGCCATCTTATTGACTTAACATTATTTTTAGCCTTTAGTGGTTTTATCTCAAACAACTGCTTTATTTGTACTTTGAAGAAACAATGCTACAGTGTTTCTTGTATTGCTTGTAGGTATTCCATCAGTTCCTTCTGAACTACCCTCTAGGCAAGAAGCTGGAGCATCACCTGGCTTTCTACATTTCTCAGCTGAACTATGGAGTCCAGTCAGGACGAGAGTCTGCTCTAGAGATGCTGCTGTCTGTTATTACATCACTTCCAATTGTATGTATTTAATCATGATCATCTTTAATTATACAGCAACTTTTGTGACAACATGTGTTAGTATGGAGCAGTGGTTTGTGCTCTTGCATTAGAATGCAGCAGCAGTGTTGCTGAAGGTACAGGTCTTCCAGGATGTTATGCTGTGTCTTCTGATAAGTAACTACTGATTGTTGAGGACAATACAATCCTGTGCTACATTAATAACTATTTACCAGCTGGCACAGCATAACATTCCAGAAGGCTTGAATCTTTACTTCAACTCTTTTCAAACAATTTTATCATGTTCTCTCTGTTATTGCATGTCGATTGTAAAAATCATAAGATTTATGGGAAGAGCTTATTGGCTGTAAAGTGTTTCATTCATCGTGACACATTTTCAACTAAATTAAAAATGACAGTAAATTCACAACTAAAATTTATCAGTACTTATCATTCATTACAACATGTTTCACCTGACTTGGCTATCTTCAGGTACTACAGAGAAATAAACAACATACAGTCATGCGCCGCGTAACGACCTTTCGGTCAGTGATGAACCACATATACAATAGTAGTCCCGTAAGATTAAAATATTATAATAAAAGGTAAAGCAATCCCACTACTGGCCTGGATGGGCCCTGAGGGTTCCAGGAGGTTGAGGCTCCCAGTTTTCAAGACAGTTGGCACATGAAGGTGGGAAGGTTGTCATCCCTTTCCACCAGCCATCTTTACCCCTCAGGAAATATTCCTGATACTCATTTCTGTTAGAGGCTGGGTGAACCCCAGGGCCATAGTGCAGCCAGAAGGATTATGTCAATGAAAAAATATAATATTATAATACTTACCATTGTGTTACAATTGCCTACAGTATTCAGTACAGTAATATGCTGTACAGGTTTGTAGCCTAGGCACAATAAGCTTTACCATATCGCTCATTTGCAACAAGAGTGTCACAACTCAAAATCTGTGATTTTTCAGGAGAAGCTTTTAAAGGTTTTGAAGGGCAATAATTTTGTATGAGTGCAATGATGTCACACCTGCTGTTCAGCGCCAAGTTTGGCAAACCGCATTATGACCCTATACCTGTTAAAAGTGCATCTGCAAACGTTTCTTTCTATACCAGTAATTAAAAAATGCCAAATTTTGAGTTGTGACACTCTTATCACAAATGAGTGATATAGACTAGGTGTGTAGTAGGCTATACTGTGTTCACACAATGATGAAATCACCTAACGACACATTTCTCAGAATATATCCCCACCGTTAAGTGACACATATCTGTACTTGGGAGGTTATTTGCAACATTAATTTCTATAAAAAGAAATAAGATCTCATTTTTACATAAAAGGTAAAAATTCATAAGGATACATGTTATCATTGTAATTTTGAAATCATATATATTCTAGTTGTCCTAAAGGTGTGCAAGAATATTGCCTTGAAAGTTCTAGTTTTTACCTAATTTAAGGTTATTTTGTGTTGAGTATGCAGTTATAGTATATCGTTTTATTTTTAGGAGACTTTGTAGAGTAGTTGCTGGTTTTAAGTAATTCTTTCCCCTGAGTGTAGACAGATTGAGTAATAGAATATATGTAGAGCGAGTTTGTAGATTAAGAACTGTTTTTAATGGTGGATCTGGAATTGAAATAAAGGATATAATTAATATAAGTGATACAGAAATTTGAGAGTAATAATTAACCTTTACTGTCCTCTGGGACCATGTGCTGTTCTCTGTGAGTTTACTTGGTAGTGTGCTCTGAAAAACTTAGAAGTGTAGGTCCTTTTTGTTACATACCTGTTTATTGAGATATTTTGTGATTTTGAAAGCTTGCCATCACTAGGTGATACACCAGTCTCAGTTTAAAGCAAATTTGGCAAGAGGGAGAAATGGAAAACTGTGTGTCATTTTGGTCCCACATGCAGTCCAGAGGAGGAAGCTATTCAGAACTGTCATGTCTAAGAAGCAAAGACATTTTGTCTGTTGCCAGTTTTATCACCAGTTAACTGATATATCATGGTGTTTTAACCACTCATCTGTTTTCTTTAAGCCAAATTGCCTGGAGACATGTGGAAGTTGTGTCATAACTCTCAGGACTTTTGTCCTTATTGTAGTCTTGGACACCCTTCTCTCTCTGTTTTTCTTTTGAACCCACTTGTAAACCCTTTGATGGAATGTTAGTGGCTGTTCTTTCTGATCATATATTAGTTATCATAAATGCCACTGTCAGGTTGGTCAAACACATAACTCACAGTCAGAATCTTCGTCACATATCAATTCAGCAGTATCGTATGTTTAGTCTTTCATTTTGAATTCAAAGCCAAATCTTCAGAAATGTTTGTGGACACTTGTAGCAGGGCAAACAGAAACAGGGACCTGTTGAAGTAACAGCAAGGAGAGAAGTGGTTTCCTTTTCACAAAGAACCTAGCATTCAGAAGAATTTGTGAAGGGAAAAATTGTTGTTCTCTTGATGCATAAGGTTATAAAATCTGACCCATAAGGTTAACATTTTGTGAGGAGGAATGTACAGACCTTGTACAAGTTGTCTGTAACATTTTGAAGAAAACAAAGTAACTTCTTGTGCAGACTGAAGGCAGGGGTAGACAACAACAGAAGAATATGTGTAAAGATGCAGTGTAATAGATAGTGATACCAACTGAGTGATCACACATTCATAAATCAGTTTTTGTTTGGATCTTCTAACGTTAGATCTGTAATTTACGAGATTTATTTCTAGAGCACTGAATTTTGGAAATTTAAGTGTGCATGCTAAGCAAGAAAAACTCCAGCCAGCATGAGATACAGTTGACATTTAAACCCACCCACTATAGGTTAAGTGAAGTTTGAAGACTCTTACAGTTTTGAAGAATTCTTGGATTTATATTTGTGACTTGACTGTGATCTAGGTTTGAATATATAAAATCTGAAATATAAGTAAAGACTTCAGACATTAATTCTTGTAGTTCTTATGCTAAGAATAGAGGTATAGAGAGAACTGTTATAGTGAGGGGATGTATGTAGGTAGATGGTTCTGTGTTATGTGGAAACTGATGGATTACCAAGTTCTGAAAGGGGGTATTTGTTGTTTGTTGCCAGGTCGGCCAAAACATTTTGTAATGACAAGTTTTAGTTGTGAACTGATGATTATTTTAATTTATTGTATATATTATCACAACCGTACAAGGGGCTACCCAACATTTCCAAGAATTTGCTGGTAATAACATGAGTACTTACTTTAAGTCCTAATTTCCACCATCACCTTCGAAGTAGTCACCTTGGGCTTGTATACAACGATCCCACCGATTTTGCCATTTTTGGAAGCACTCATTGAAGTCTGCCAGTGTTAGCGTGTTTAGTACCTGTTGTGATTCTGCTTTGATCTCTTCAGTGGATACGAAATGCCACCCTTTCAACTGGAGTTTCATTTTAGGGAACACATAGAAATTGCAGGGGGCCAGGTCAGGTGAGTAGGCAGGGTGGGGGACAGTGGTCATGTTATATTTTGTCAGTTATTTCCTCACAACAAGCGAGGTGTGTGCAGGCGCATTGTCATGGTGCAACAACCAGTCTCTGTTCTTCCACATCTCAGGACGTTTGCGTCTCACATTTTTCCTCACTCATCTCAAAACCTTCCAGTAAAAAATTTCCATTGACAGTGTGACCAGGTGGAACAAACTCCTTATGCACATTTCCTCGAATGTCAAAAAAAACTATCAGCATTGACTTGATGTTGCTGCAAACTTGGCGTGCTTTGTTCGGTTGTGGAGAGGATGGCATCTTCCATTGCGAAGACTGCTGCTTTGTTTCCAGGTCATAACTGTACAGTCATGATTCATCACCAGTTATGACCCTGGACAGGAAGTTAGGATCATGTCTAACTGTTTTTTGCAGCTCGGTGCACACCTGAACCCGATGGTCTCACTGGTCATTGTTCAAGAGACGAGGAACAAACTTTGCTGCAATTCGTCTCATGTTCAGTTCATTCACTAGAATGCATTGACATGACCCGTATGACAGTCCAACCTAATTACAAATATTGTGGATAGTCTGTCTTATAGGATAACTTCACACACTTTTGCAGTCATTTCTGGAATTGTGCAGGTGGATGGTTGACCAGAATGTTTACGATCTTCCACAGATTCCTGGCCATCTTTGAAACACTTAAACCACTCAAATGTTCTTGCTTGGCTTAAAGCTTGCTTACCAAAGGCCTCCTTTAGCATTTGGTGGGTTTCAGCTGCAGTTTTGTTGAGCTTGAAGAAAAATTTAATGCAGATTCTTTGCTCCTTAACATCACCAGTTCGATATTAGCAGACACACATGAAAATGAAAATGGTATCAAGAAAACAGCCAAAATTTGGAAACACGTGCACTTATAAAGACACAAGTTGGCTGACTAATGGTTCAAAGATACAACAAGAGGCACCTAACGGCGCAAGTTCGTAGTGCTAATGGTTTGCGCGGTATATTCAAATTCTCTGAAATTTTGGGTAGCACCTTGTATATATAGAATAAGGGTTAAACTTTGAGCATTTTTGGCTGCCCTTAATATTTAGTGTAAAGCACATAGATTTTCATGTCAAGTATTCATTGCTACACAGTCTTCAATAAAACTGGAATGAATCCGTACAGTTCAGTAAAACTCCCCTAGTATAAAATTTCATGAATGTTTGTTCAGCAGTTCTGAAATTGTTATATATATATATATAACTTGTAACTGCAATGTAGAGTTGCTAAATTTAGGTAATTTTTTAATAGCAGACAGAGACAGATGCAGGTTTTGTAGTAAAACTGCATTTTCCTTTCAGATTTCTTGAATTAAGGATGTTTCATGTACCATATTTCCTTGTATAATTGCAACTTCCACCTCCATATTGTAACTTGTAAATGGGGAAAGAATTATGCAAAGTAATTTTCATAATGATTCTAGTATTAAGACCAGCAGTTCAGTAGAATCCAAACTTAAGGTTATTTGGTTTAAGATTTTCCCACGTTGTACTTTGCAGGCTCTTTTCTTGCGATCCCAGCCACAATTCTACATAAACATTACAGAATTTATGTTTTCTTGATTTTAGGGTGTTACCCCATTTAAGACACAAAAACTAGGTCCCTATGCCATTTTGAAACCTCAGTTTAGGGTTCATGTGTACAGTGTCTGGATTTGAGTTGTGTAACTAACACCATGACTATGTGGAATGAATCAATGTCAGAATTGATTGTGAGCAATCACAGCAGAGTACTGTCAGTTCTTAGGAGTTAGTTGATTGGTCTAAAAGCCTGTGGCGCAAGCCATTTACATATGAGCATGTTTTAGCTCAAGCTGTTTATTTATTGTTAATCATGTGTGCATGCTATCTTATGAATCATTTTTGTACACCATGCTGACAAAAGATTGGACTCAACATATTTCGTGTAGTAAAACCCCCAATTTTGTTTATTTTTCAAGTTTTTTTCTCTTGAATATCCCTTGAAATAAATGAAAAATATACATTTAAAATGAACGGCAAGAAAGTATAATTAGATTTCAATTTAGAGTGAATATAATTTTTGTAACCACAGTCAGAAATTTTAAGTTTGTTTTTGACACAACCCCTATTTAAGATGTATTTTTAAATCAGGGTTTAAAAAAATCTTAATTGGAGGTTCTACTGTATATATTTGTGAACAAAAGAATTGGTATGAATGAGAATGTGTACCTGGTGACTGAAAATTCATGGTGCCAGATGTGTTTAGATGTAATTTGCACTGACCTTCACATCCTAGAAATCTTGTACTTTTTTCTTATTCATTACACATTGTGATGTTAGCATTAAATTGTCAATATATTTTTTTTTTTTCAGCTGGATGAAATATTTCTGCATTTCAGTTGAGAAATTTTTCTCTTATCACAGACTCAGATGCAGCCTTGTGCTCTAGGTACAAATATATTTGCTTTGTTTTCCCACAGGATGTCCTGACTACCCACTCAGGTCTTCTGTTTATTACCCTTGGGGCTCAGCTAGTAAATGATGATTCACCAGAATGCAAGAAAATGGTTGCACATTGCCTCAAAACTATGTTAGAGAGACTTCATAGAGATGTTCGCAGTCAGCTGTTTGATGTAGTTATTGTATGGTTGAAAGATAAAAAGGTATGTATTGTGTTTTATTTGATAGAATGCTTCCTAAAAATGCAGAATTCTGATGTACATTGTACCTTGTTTGCCCATTGAAAGATAACTTCTTGACACACTTGGGCTTATCAAGAAAGAGAGGTTTCCTTACACTGATGCAGTAAAGAAGATACAGTGATGGGGTTATGTTTTTCTGTCACCAGTAAGTAGTCTATCACCATTCAATGACTCTTGATGCAGTGTATTATGCAGGTAATGTCTCTAGGGTGGGCATTTCATCTTTGGTAGTGTTCTATCCTCCATGTCTGGGTCAAGGCAGTGTAATTATAGTGCAGGAAAAATTATTGGAGTGTGCAGTGCATGGTATAAATGGTAGGTGGCCATGTGGGAGATGGAGGTTGTGCATGTCCCATGTATTGAAGGGAGCATGTTGTAGCTGTTCTTTGAATTAAGACAATTCAGTATGGTTTGATAAAGGTGTTAAGAACTTGATGTATGGATAGAATTTTCCCACTGTTTAATGAAATGCTATGTGATTAAGGTGCTGCTCACATACTTAACATCACCAGATGATGATGATGAGTGGTCACCTTTGTACCTCTGCTGCATTATGCTTAGGAAGAGCCTTTTGTACACATTGAATAGGAGACTGGGTGAGCCCCAGAGCCATTCTGGACACTTAGAAAAGGAGTATAATTTCTACCTCCATTGAGAATCAAACCCCAATTATTTGGTTTTCCAACCCATAACTGTACCAGCTGAGCTGTAATAATGTCGTATGATTATATTAATTGTATTGTTATTCATTAGGTGGAGCATAGTCGGTTGGCTGCACAGCTATGCGGAATCTTCGTCACTGTTGAAAAGTCAGACTTTGAAAACCGTCTTCCAAAATTATTCTCACTTCTCGTGCAGCAGTTCAGTTCAGATTTTATTGATGATAATCAGCCAGGTAGATACGTGAGAATTGCACAATCAAATCTTGGCAGTCAAGGTGAATTGCATAAAGGTGAACAAATGGGAGACCACCTTCTTTTCCATGTGCTCCAGTTGTTGCTGAAAATCTGTACTTTCTGTCCACATATTCTCACTGAATTGAAGTGGCAGGATGATTTGGAAACTGTTGCAGGTATAGTATGAGGTGGTAGGTTGAGTCTAGATTAATTTTTGTTTTTTTTTTAAATTTATTTATTTACTTATGGTTTGTTAATGACACTTCCTGTATCTCATGCACAGTGTGAAATGGTAGAGTGACTAGTGAATAATCAATTGCAGAAGATGTTGGAAGGAAGCATTCATGGTGTATGTGAGAATGTTCCTTGACAGTGAAATCAAAAGCAATGTGTCAGGATAATCAGTGTCCTGGTCAAATTTTTAACCCATCATTTCCCAGATACAAGTCTAAAGTGTTACTGACCAAGTCAGCTACCGTAGTTCCATTGTAATAATGGTGAAATATGTCTCAACCAGCATTGAGCAATATGCATAGAATATATTCAGTCATCCATATTTTCATCTTCATAAATCTTAACAGTAAATACTATGACACGATCTTGATCATAACAGCTTCTTACTAGAGAATACATTCGGTGACAGTTATGATGGAATGTTTTACTTTTGCTAAGAGTATTTTAAGAAGAAGATGGGTGTGGAGCATTGGTGGTAGGATACTGACAAGATGAAATCACAGTACTTGGAAAGATACCTGTCCCAGTGCCACTTTTTCCACCACAAATTCGTATGGATTGGTGCATACCTTCTTAGTGGGAAGCCAGCAACTAATCGCCAGAGCCATGATACAGCCGTTTTTGAAGGCTGGCTGTAATCTAAATTATACAAAAAATCAGCTGTACCTCATAGAGAGCACAGTCCCGTCAGACTGATTAGTTACTGTTCTACAGGCAAATAATCAGTGTTTGTGAGAATTATATGGCAGCATGACAGTATTTAATTGATTTAATTGGGTTGACAGCACATTCCAACAGCCAAGTGAACAGCAACACTTCATATATAGTCACAAGGCTTGATGACAAATGGGCACCAGTTCAGATTTTCCCAGTTGCACTGTTTGTAGGAGCAATGGATGAGCCTTAATTGTGTAGATACAAATAAGTCCCAAAGTATGACTGGCCATGATGCAGACTACATAGAAAAGATGATGATTGTTTCAACTGGCATTAACTGTTCAGTGTCATATGATTAGAAATACCTTGTTCATTAGTTACTCACATGTACATTGCACATAACACCAATACAATGACTTGAAAGACCAGACTTCACAATTAATACAGAATATTAGCGCAGTGAAACCTGCCTATCACAGAACCACAAGGGACTTGCAATTTTTTTTCTTGCAGGTAGGTTCCATTTAATATAGGTACTTGACGTTTGGATCCTTGGGATTCCAGATCGTTGGAAACTGTAACAAATTTTCTGCTAAAAACAGGTTTTGGTTATGCCCAGGTTCTGTTTAATACAGGTTTCATTGTAGTTGTAAATTACAGCGTCTAGGTGATACACATCTGTTCCTTACAAAGCCTTCTGATTGAGACAGATGCTAGTCTGTCATGTTATGAAATGAGCCATCCTAATTGTCCATAAAGGATAATAAAGCAGTGGTGTGACAAGTGAGTTGCCATGCAGTCCCTACAAAACTCAGTAATTGAGACAAGGACTTCCAAAGCAGCCCAGCATGTCCCAGACAGTGAGATTGCATGTGGCAAGAATAAACTGGATACAGTAAATACCAACCATAAGAAGTAAAAATTTCCAGAACCACAATGCATAAATACTTTGGGTAGATCAGATTAGCAATTGGGTTCCAGCCCTTTTGGTTCCGATACACCTAGGCCCTTAGACAGGCCCTTTGTTCCCCAAAATCTAATGCCAAGTCATGGGAGCTCTGTTCCTTTACTGAAGTTCCAGATGGCCCCCCACACTTTTTCTGGGTTCAAGAAAAAAGTACCCAAATACAGTCATGTGTCACTTAACAATGGGGATACATTCTGAGAAATGCGTTGTTAGGGAATTTCGTCATTGTGCGAACGTCAAAGTGTACTTGCACAAACCTTGAAACCTGGCATTGACTTGGCCTTATGGATGAAAGTCCTTTTGGGAATCCATTCCCAGAAAGGGAGTTTTCATCCGTATTGAAGATTTGTTCTGGCAAGTAATTTTCCTCCACAAGCAGCTTATCTAGAGTTTCCAAAAATTCTTACCACCGTCATACATGCAGTCTGTCGTTGACAGAGACGACGTTATATGGCGCATGACTGTATGTATGTCTGAGTGAAGCCAGAGCTTCGCACTCATACAAAACATGGGCTGAGGTTTCTTCCTGTGCTCCGCACCTCTTACATAAGGGACTATTGGTCAGCCCCATTAAGTAAAGATGTCTTCTCAGGGTGTTGTGTCCAGTAAGCATGCCAGTAACAACTCTTGGATTGTGTTTTGTTGAGGGACATAAGTCTGGTCTTTGCAATCGGACTAGTGCCCGAAATCAGTTTCTGAGTCTGTCTCTGGGTGCTGATAAGACCCCTGCCACATTGCCATATGCTGGTTGTCTGTCCAGCTTTTTATCTTTCTTCTTATAGTCTCCCTAGAGACCTCCAGGGTCAGTTCAGGTTCAACATACTTTCGAACAGTACTGTCTCTTGTGAGCTTGTTGTAATTTTATTTCCTTATACCCCAGAATGTCCATGGACCCAAAACAGCCTCTATTATGCCATGTGGAAATGTCATTCAGTGCTTTTTGGCACTGTCACATCAATGGGGATATTGTGGCAGTCTGAAGGGCTTTCAGAGCCACCTGACTGTCAGAGCAAATACTAACATATTTCTCTGGCCTAGCATTTGTTTGAATTTCCTGAGCACAGGCCAAGATAACGTATATCTTGGCCTGGAAACTGTAGCATACTTTCCTAGAGAGGTGCTGAGCCTTCATCCCCAAGACTCCAGCCCTGGTTCCTGCATCCTGGACCCATCTGTTCACCAGACAAGCCCATTAACTGCAGGAGGAGTCCCAGGTCCTCTGGTTCACTCTTCTCTAGTCAGCAAAGTAACCCTATATTTGGGTTAATACACTGGGTAGCAAAATGTAGTATTTCTTACTGTTACTGTAGGTGGTATGTATTGTTACCATTTTGCTTTAAAAGTTTAAAGAGGTCCAAGCAGTTTGAAAGTGAGGTACAGTCATACTAGCAATACTGTATTTACCCGAATATAGGATGACTCCCTTCAGTCACTAATTTTCAGAAAAATTGCTATAAATAACATGTTTTAACTTTGGGCATGACTATAAGGCAATCCCTCCATTTTGCAGATGATGAATTATGAAAAAAAATCTCGTCTTACATGTGGGTAAATGCATAGGAGTTTTTATTGAAGAGATTCACAGTAATTTCAATATAAAACTGAAATGTGTGTTATGTAATAATGAATGGTAATTATGTGGTTTAAGTGGCTAGCAAAAGTGTGTGTACACTGACAGATATTTTGAACAATTTTTAGGGTATTTGACTATTAAATAGGCAATGTTGTAGCCAGTTTTTCATTAGAACCCGTATTTCTTGCATGTTTTGATATTTACTTTCCAACTGTTCTGCATCCTTGAACTTACAGAATAGTTACATGTTGATAAGACTTTTTAACATAGAATCACCAATCAGTGTACTTTTAAAGTTTGTCATACTTCTACAGAATCACTCTATATTAATATTTATAGTTACCATTATATTCTTATTTGTGTGTGCAGAAAATGCCCAGGGTCTGTTAGCGCATCCTCATGAGTGGGTCCGTCTTGCTGCAGCACAATTGCTTGGACATATATTTTGTTCATTAAATGTCAACAAAGTTGCAGTTGCAGTAGCATCCAGACATCACAATGTTTCCAGAAATGAATGTGGTTACTTTTACCGTGAGTCTAAGCAGAGGCTGAAGTCTCTTGTCTTGGATCTGTGTGCACAGCTTCAACCACATGAAGTCAGAGCTGAACTTGTAGAACAGGTACACTACCAACAATGCCTATAAAGAGTCATTTACAAGATCTAATTTCCTGGCAGTGGTAAATGCCAAGATCATGATCATTTGAGCTGTGAAGTTGGGCAGATGGTGTCATATACGTGGTGTGGCTATAAAATAACCGGACTGATGTTAGAACATTTTTTATTCAAAAAATTACACAATAGAAATGTTGTCACCCTCGATGTACTCCCCTCCCCGATCCTTACACCGCTCCATCCGTATCTTCCACTGTTGGAAGCAATGCAGCAGGTCGTCTTCTGATAGCTTATTCATGAGCTCTGCCATTGCTTTCTTTTGCCTTGGTGAACTGGGGCTCTTCCAGTGCATGGATTGGTGCTTACTTTCTGGGTCGTATTGAAAAAACCATGATTCATCACAAGTTATTATGTTCTCTAAAAAGTTTTGGTTGTTTTCAGTGTTTTGAAGAATGTCAGCACAAATGTTCATTCAAATTTCCTTTTGTTCAGGAGTGAGGAGTCTTGGCACCATCTTTGAACACACTTTTTTCATGTTGAAGTTGTTATGTAAAATCTGTCGAACAGTTTCCTTGTCAATGTTAATTAACTCAGCAAATGCTCGAATGCTCAGGCGATGATTTCATCAAACAATTTCACCAACTTTTTTTATGTTAGCGTCTGTTTTTGATGTGCTGGGACGACCTGGGTGCTGATCATCTCCAATCTCTTCCCTTCCCTCTTTAAACCTTCTAAACCACTTGAAAACTTGAGTACGAGATAGACACTCATCACCATAAACTTTCTTCAACAAATCATACGTTTCTGTAGCTGATTTTCCAAGTTTCACACAGAATTTCACATTGACGTGTTGCTCCACGTTAACACTTAACATGATTCCTACGGAGAACAAGGACATGATCCACTTCAAGAAAAGGCTACTGCGAAAGTGTGTACTGCACAACCTTCAAATTGTAACTGTGAATGCCAATACCACACACTGCTCACTGTTGCCAAGTTTACAGGGAAGCAAAAAAAAAATTTAGTCCGGTTATTTTAAAGCCATACCATGTATAGTTCTGAGAGGTTGCTGGTATAATATCATTGTTCTAAATGTGCATGCACCAAGTGAGGACAAAAGTGATGATTTAAAAGACAGTTTTTATGAGGAATTAGAGCAGGTTTTTTTTATAATTTTCGTAAGTACCATATGAAAATTCTATTAGGAGATTTTAATGCAAAAGTCGGGAAAGAGACTATCTTCAAACCGACAATTGGGAATGAGAGTCTACATCAGGATAGTAATGTTAATGGTGTTAGAAGAGTGAACTTTGCCACATCAAAGAATTCAGTTGTTAAGAGCACGATGTTCCCAAACCGAAACATTCATAAGTACACCTGGATCTCTCCTGATGGGAAGACTCACAACTAGATTGATCACATACTGATAGCTAGGAGATGGCATTCAAGCATACAGATGTATGAAGTTTCAGGGGAGCTGATCATTATCTGGTAGTTGCAAAAGTTGGGGAAAAATTGGCAGTAATTAAACCAGCGGCACAGAGGCTTGATGGGGAAAAATTTAATCTGGGGAAGCTAAATGAGCTGGAGGTTAGGAAACAGTATCAGGTTGAGATTGCAAGTTAAGTGATGATGAGGATATAAATAGGGCTTGGGAGAACATTAAAGGAAATATAACCTCAGCTAAAGAGAGTCTAGGTCTGCACAAATTGAAGAAGCATAAGCCATGGTTTGATGAATGTTTAGGTTTTTTAGATCAAAGGAAGCAGGCTAAAATGCAGTGGATACAGGATCCAAGCCAAAGGAATGTAGATAATCTGAACAATGTAAGATGTGATGCTAGCAGACATTTCAGGAACAAAAAGAAGGCATAATTGATAGCTAAAATTGAGGAACTTGAAACTAACAGTAAGATCAAAAATATTAGGGAAT
>Ga0123357_10003964_pt1 | contig 17214 bp, 10 predicted proteins | sample TergutEmb28metaG_FD_89873 | JGI IMG/M metagenome (GOLD analysis project Ga0123357, IMG submission 89873) | Embiratermes neotenicus P4 segment gut microbial communities from Petit-Saut dam, French Guiana - Emb289 P4 | ecosystem: Host-associated > Arthropoda: Insects > Digestive system > Gut ... | reverse complement strand
TGGAATCCCGGTAAAATTAAAAAATTTTTAAGGAAAAAAAATCCCCAAATAAAAAAAGAAAAAAAATTTTTTTACAATTTAAAAAAAAAAAAAAAAAAAAGTTATCTATGAGTACTTGTAGACATCGTCATACTTACGTATTTTAGGTCTGAAGTGAAGTGAATTTACACTGGAAGTGTCGCGTCCTTCCCTTATTTGGAGTATTATTTCCGCAACTCCCAATACACAAAAGGAGAACTCTACGTTTTCGGTAAAAGGCAAGAAATTCAATTAAACTTTGATATATTGGTAAATCAAAGCTTTTATTTTGAACAGTAGAAGCAACACGTGTTGGCCTAAAATTCTTATCACGATACATCTATAAAATTGTAAATGGAGGAAGGTGGCAATTTGTACAATTTCCAATTTATTGAAGGGAGGTAAGATTTCACAATTTACTTTAATTTAAAAAGTATTTTGTATTACAGTTTTATGTATATTTCTATGGTACAAAAATACATTTATAGAACGGAGGTTTGTATTCTAAATATCATTCTCATAAAATTTTAGTCAAAGTGACTTTTCTTGTTAAATGCAAAAATCGTTAAATATTATGTAGGATAGATTTAAAAATTTCTTATTCAATTTATTTATTTATGATTTACATAAATTTTACAAAAAATTAATATTCTTTTTCATTTTGTCCTTTTTTGTGAAATTGTTTAGTTTAATATCAGAACCATTGCATGTGTGGTGGGTTTCATACTCAATGAAACAAATTAGCAGCGGACCGGTGCAATTTGCGCAGTGAGGAGACTCATGTTCTTCACACTCCACCGAATATCATTAAGGGGAAGCGTATGGTACGTGTGGGTAAGGAGAGAAGTGCATACAAGATCTTGGTGAGAAAGCTGAAAAAAAAGATCACCGTAAAGTTTAAACGTAGAAGGGATCAACAAATTTACAACAGATCTTAAAGGAACTCGGATCGCAGTGCGTGGACTGGAATGATTTGGCTCAGGATACGGACAAGGAACACGATCTTTTGAGCATGTAATGAACTTACAGGTTCCAAAAGATGTAAGGAAATTCTTGCCTAGCTGATGGAATTTAAGCTTCGAAAATAGCACTGTGCAACATGGTGTTTAGAGTACTGATAATAATGAAAATGATTATAATGATGTTAGTGGGACTAGTAACTATAAAGACAACAATAATAATAATAACGCGTAAACTACTTTTTAAATGTCTTTCACCTCACTAAATTCTAAGAACATTGACTGAATGAAGTCAATATTGCTTTCGCCTGAAAATAGTCACACAATCACAATTCCTGTGTTGTTAGTCAGAAATTTAAAAATGTTCAAGGCACTGAGATTCCTAGTGGTCTGAATTTTCTGCCGAGTGTCATAAAGTTGGACATATTATCTATATGTTTCATTCACATCTAGCTGAGACTGGGGCAAACCAAATGAAGAACACCAGCGGAAACATAAACCTGCTTTAATTATTTATTAAATTTGGTTTACTTCATTCAGGAAGAGAAAATCTACACATAACAGAAAAACGATAGAGTTTTAGCTCAATTACAAGTAACACAAACACAATTATAAATAGTCATAATATTCTATTGGATTTGCCTTTGTATTCTGAAAATAAAAATAATATAAAAATAGGTTCTTATTTCAAATTTTGTACACTAAATTTCAGGAAAAAACAGCTTCTGTTTCTCATGCTCTTTTAAATGTTAAATCTGCTTCATATTTTAAGTGCTCCCTGACCCAAATTGCTAATCTAGCCTCAATTTTGCTAGGGGGAAAGTTAATACCAAAGAGACGCGCCAGTCACAAGCCATAATTGGAAAAGCGCACACTAAAAACTGCAGACTCCCTCAAATAAAATGGACTCCAACTCGTATAGCAAACTTTATGATTAAGCACATCTAAATTTTTTTACGTAGGCTTAATTTGGAACGTAATTATTTTTGTCGATTTTTTACATTTTTTAGTGTAATATATAGACAAATACTTAACGTTACTAACACCCGTAACACGTCTCCAGGCGTGGGTGTGTGGTCGCTCGCTTGTTGCGATTGAGGGTTCGAATCCTACGGGGGACATGGATATCTGTCTCTGGTGAGTGTTGTGTGTTGTGACTCTCCGTCCGGCTGCTCACTCGTCCAGAAAAGTCCTACCGAGTGTGTGGTGTCTAATTGAGCGTGATCGTGAAGCCTAGCTAAAGAGGAGGCCCTTGCACACTAGGGGCTCTTGCACCATAGAAAAGAAATCTCCAACACATTGAGGTGGAAGGCCCTTCATAAAAGTTGGCACGCGCGTCATGCTATATTGCAGGCAAGGGCACATTGGCCTGTTTTTGTCAAGTTCTTGCGTGAGAGTGACATTAGTCCCTATGAAGCACTGAAATATTTTTTGTCGATAATTTTATTCTCGAACCACTGCTTTGTTGAATTCTTACTTCGGTACAACGTGAAAGAATTATATGACGGTCTTTTTAATTCCACTATTTACATTTTCTTCTGTATCATGATGATAGTAAGTATTTCACTGTTGGTATAACCAATACACGTCTTTTATTAATTATTTTATATTTTCTAGCTACTAAAAAACATATTGTCGGAAATGAATATTGGGATAATTCGTTATAACTAACCATTCAAACCGATTTCTGTGACATTAAATTATGCTAAATGTATTGATGTATTGACAATATTCTTCCACCTAAAATTGGGATTTTTTACCCAGTTGTGTATTGAAGTACCTAATGTCCAGGTATTCCGTGGAGACAGACATCAGCCACGGTCTGGCAATCCTATCAAAAAATTCGTACAGTCATACGCCAGAAAAAATTGGCTCCTTAGCCTTCAAAAAGTTAGAAGGTAATGTTAGAAAAAAGGATGTAAATTTTGCATGTTAACAAGACAAAACTAGAGCTTAATGAATATCTTATATTAAGCTAATTACCTTTACGTCGTCAGGTCTCAATTAGGCCGATAGGAGCGCAGGTGGGGGGAAAGCGAGTGGTGCTGCCACCCTAGGCGGCAGATTCCAAGGGTCAACAAAATGTGCGGCAAAATTATTCATCACTCCAGAAGCCATAAAAACAAGCTACGTCATTCATTCCCACCAGTCACTTTGAGAATAGATTTGTTTAAATTCGCAGAAGACAGGTAGAAAGTTTACTTTATTTTCTCAACGTCCGTCCGCACGGATTGTGAATTTTCTTGTATATATCTTTTGCAGAAAAGTAGATGAACTTTACTGGTTAGCCAGCATGCCTGGCTGTTTAGGTCAACATATTGAGCCGCCATTCCGAAAGGCCAGATACCAACTTGCCAGTGACGACAATGGCTTCCAACATGCTCCAAGTCAATACCAGCATAACACAACTACCTGTCGATAGGGCAATTGGCAAGAAGACCACCAACTATGCAACGTACATTCTCCCCAACTCTCCTCAGTTCCAGTTAATAAGTGTGAAGCAAAACAATTTCTTTTACAGCAAAAGAAATTCCCCGTACGGTAATATCCTGGACTATGTGAATTAAATGATTAGAGAAAGCTTAAGTTCACAGCATTTAAATTCAGCTGAGATTAGGAAACCTTCACTGAGAAATGCCTTTCGATAACAAATATTGATAATCAAACTTGGAACTTTGAATGGCGGTATATACACACATTAACATATATTCTTTTAATTCAAAGGTTGGTTCCGTGATCATAGGATGTGGAAAAATCATAAGGTAAAAAATTACAATTTATGATAAACACTGCAAAAATATCAACGTACCATAAAACAAGTCTCCTTTTACTTCAATTTATCAACCAACGAATGCACGTATAATTTCATATTAAATACTTTTAAAACACTTTAAAACACTCCGACATGTTTCGATCTTGTCAGATCATCATCAAGGAGCTTTGTTCCTGCTAAAGTTATATTGCAGTATTCACAATTCAATTCGTATTTGCAAATGAGGTGTTGTGGCAGCATATCATGTTGTGTGGGAATGTGTAGCCACTGCTCCACAACACATTCCCACACAACATGATATGCTGCCACAACACCTCGTTTGCAAATACGAATTGAATTGTGAATACTGCAATATAACTTTAGCAGGAACAAATCTCCCTGATGAAGATCTGACAAGATCGAAACATGTCGGAGTGTTTTAAAGTGTTTTAAAAGTGTTTAATGCGAAATTTTATTTGCATTCGTTGGTTGATAAATTGAAGTGATTCTACGAAAATGCACGGTGTTACAATAAGATTTAAAGTCTTCTTTTATTATGGGGTGAATAAACACGTATTCTATGCCTCATTACAGGCAAAATAATCTGAGGTAGATGATTATGCCAACATGAAGTATTTAACTAATCGCATGAAATGCTTTCATTAGTTTGGAAAGTATGTAATTTCTCACTCTTCCAGATTTCACTGCGTCCAATATGCATATTTTGGTGGATTTGTTATTACAAAATTAGTTATATTTAATTTACTCGTCTTTAGATTCAGGGACAATTTGAAAAATTTAACCATTTTTTCATAGGCAAAAACTGGATTTGACAGAGTAACGATTTGACAGAGTAAAAATTCATCAACAGTTTTACTACATGATGTATTAAATTTGTAGTTGAAAGAATATTATTTACGTATGTGAAGAACAGCAAAGGCCCCAGATATAAAAGTTCGAAAATTCCATGCCTCCTTAATCCTCTGAGTTAAGAAATTTATTAGAGTCAAAAAGGGGACTTTTGTAATAATCTTTTATTTGCTTCAAAACAGTTCATATATATATATATATATACACATATATAACGTTAAAAGTATATATATGTGTATATATAAAGGTAAAGGTAAGGTGATCCCGTTACAGGCCCGGTGTGGCCCAGAGGGTGGGTAGAGGTATAACTCTACTCTTCCATGACCACGGTACTAGAAAGAGGTGAGTGGTCAGCAACACGCCCCGGCCGCACTTTACCCCCGGGAAAGGCCCAGTACCCATTTTACAGGAGGCTGCGTGGGCCCCAGGGCCGATCTAGATGGGCAGAAAATTTCGTCCCCACCGGGATTCAATCCCGCACCGTCCAGCCCGTAATCAGTTGCTATATTGACTGAGGTACCCAACCCACCTCTGATATATATATATAATGGACATTTTACAAGACCGATTGATAAATAAAACATGCCCAAACATATTTTCCACTTATACCGATATCCTTCTACTGCAGGAACGCCATGTAAGAAGGTACGAAATGGTTCTCATGACACAATTACGAATTGCAAGACAATATTTTTCGGATTGGCCAAGTGGAGCGATGCAGTTATGCTCTGCGAGGTACCCCTGAGATAATTCACTCTTTAAGTGAGTTTCTATTGATTGCGTTCTACGGTCAGTGCAGCCAGGTAAATTTGCGATCTATATGAAATATATAATTTTCATCATATTTTTTAACCTTGATAAAACGGCTTCTGAAACTTACGCCATTTCTTTTTTAAAAAAATCCGCTGATGAAACCATGAGCAGAACATGGATCTTTGAATGTTATTCACTTTTCAAAAGTGACCAGACTTCTTTTGTAGATTATGAATATTCTCGTCACCTGTCGTCAAGTGACACATAGTTTGGAAATGGTGCTTCATAACATCCATTATGGCAGATAACGTACGATTTACGATTTTTGTAAAATTCTATCGTACGGTACTTGTTCACCCATCTTAGCCGAGGATTTAAATATGACGCGGGCGGGCTGCTGCAAAATTCGTACTCCGTCTGCTGAAAGACGACCAAATACATAGCCGAAATTCTGTGTGCGAGAACTTGTAAAACTATACCAAAAGAACAGCAACTTCCTTGTAATTTCTTCCTGTTCCCAAAGACAAACATGCAGTTAAAGGAAAAGAGATTTGAGGATAAGGCGGAGACTGAAGCTGAATCGCAGGGGGGTGCTGTTGAACATCAAGAAACGAACATTCCAGACATGCTTCCAGTTGTGGGAGAAACGCTTGGTCCAGCGTATGAATGCTGAAAGTGACTATTTTAAGAGGAGAAATTCCGGTCTGTAGCAAAAGTAATCTTAACGTTGTTCATAATGCCCCAGCTCAGAAACGTTTGCCTCGCAACTCGTTGAGTTTCATCTGTTGATTCAGCAGACACAATTTTCGTCTCCTTTGTCCCTTGACAATGAATTAACGAAAAAGTGTGCTTAACATTCTCATTATGTTCACAAATTACGAAAAAAAATTAAAAATTTATAATTGTTGGCGACGTATGTACATAAACTAAAACATGTTGCCTATTCCTACTTGGAAAAACAAAAAGTGAAAATCTGAATGTTTCTCTCTCTTTTATTATCATTAACCCTTACCCTACTAATGTGGAGAATATGGTGAGCTCCTAATAATGCCAGCAAAAGGCAGACTGGATTTAATTCGGCGTTTAAAAGTTTAAAAGTGACGAAACTCGTCAGTCTCTACGGCTTCTGAATACAATTCTAACTTGACGATCTGATCTGCACATAATTCTGTTTTAGGTCGGATTCAGATTCTAAGTAGCTTTCTAAAAGTAAGTTTAAAGTTTAGCGTGACATCTGATTCTCTACTTAACAATCTCGCTATCATCGACTTTGATCATTACATAAAATCGGTGATCACGAAGCCTAATATCAGAAGTTCGACCTAAATCCGAAGACAATGTTGCAACATCCGTAGAAATACAGTATATTTGTTGATTAATAAGTAATAAGCACTTCGTAAATTGTGTCGGCTATTTTATTTACAGGTACGACTATGTCACTGATCTTCCGTGCAACACAGTTAAAACATGACTCCGATATGTGAATCGTACTCCACCCTGGACCACAATGAAGCAAATCACAGAAAACCTTGACATATGAGTGCACCCACACCAGACGGTAGGTCCGACAGACGGACTACGTACCCACAGAATTATAAACGTCACTAGATAACAGAATTATATAATTTAATTTACAGCAGCACCTTACTTCGCCAAACTGGTGAAGCAAAAGTAGGAAATTGTGGAACTTCAAATCCTCCCAGCACTTCTCCTCAATGTAATATAATAAAATCTTTTTTTTTTGTAACCTCAAGTTAGAATTATCTAAATTACTCGCTGTTATGTTACTTTTCGAATTTTACGCCCTTAAAAATAGTTTTTATAAAAATATTTTTAATGCTATTGCATTTGTGTAAGTTGTATGTTGTGAAGTTGTAATATTTGTGAAAATTTGGTTGTGTGTTTTCATATTACGCTACAATAACTTGTCTATAAAGATTATAGCAGTATTTCATTTTGAGAGTGTAACATACAGGTGTATGAATTTTCAGGTTCATAGCAGATTTTCATTTATCCAACAAGCCTGATAAAATTTGCTTTGTTCACCGAAATGAGAAGTGAGAAGACAAAAGAAGATTTTAATACAAATACCAGTTGTATATGCCCTGATTGATCATTGTGTGGTACAAAATAAAATCGGATTATTTCACTAATTAGGGTAATGGACAGAAGTCAGGCTACTAAATCAAATTATATCATATTAAAGTACACGACAATTATAATCATGACTATTGTCGTAAAATATTATCACAACTGTATATATTTGAACTAAATAGAGGCAATTGTATGACCTTTCTACCAGTAAAACAATATTTTAGCTAACTGCACCCCACATCTGTAAAAGTGGGTCAGTTTCACCTTGTAATGGGGATTGGCTTAACTTACTTGCAAATGCGTAAATAACGAAGAGCGGCGGTAATTTGAAACGACTTAAGCATGAACACATTTAATACACTCAAAAAACAATATTCAGACATTTGTCATAACTATGTACCTCATAAGAATACCAAAATGAAAGGAATTATTGTGGTAGTTTTTAATTGGTAAATGGATTTACGTAATAAACGTATTTTAGACTTTTTACGCGTGCAAGACAATTCTTCAGGATATCATGTCACAGCATTTACAACTACACAATATCCAAGCTTTGGAAGTAGTCTACAAATTTTTGACAATGATTTTACTTCAGAAATGTCAGCAACATCCAAAAGGAAGTTTTATATTGTTACAATACTCAAAACGAACACTACTTTTCGGAATCTATCTGCCTCCTTCCTCAGGTGAAACCACTAAATCTAAGAAACAATTCACCATAATATAGGATGCACATAATCATAAATCACAAGCAAAGAACACCAATCCTAAGCACCGAAAAACATAAATTTTACGTACGCAAACCTTAAGAAATTAATAATAATAATAATAATAATAATAATAATATAAATGAAATATATCTGCAAGTCATGCATGTCAAATCCAATATACTATAAAAAGAATCAACAGAAAATAAAGTAGACAAATGTGTAAACAACAAGCAGTCTCCGTTTGTAGAAGTAAGAACTAAAACAAAAGACATGAGAAAAACATGAGATGTAACCTAAATCAAGTTTTGGTTACTTCAGTAAACCGTGAACAATATATGAGATATTTTCAAACTCGGCTGAATAATCGAATTATCGGAACAAAATTTCTGAGCCGTTTCATTATGTTTCCAAAACACAAGATGGGGCTCAATTTTCAGAATAGAATCTTGTGTCCAATCAATTTGTGCCCTTCTTCAAAAGCAAATAATGCCAATTTCGATTTGTGAAAGTGTCCTTCTTTCAAATTATATTTATGTTTCCTTAATTTTACGCCCAAAAGTCTGCCCATTTCACTAACGTCAACCCTCACAATTCACGCTGGATTTTGTAAGCACATCTTGATCTTATTAATGTGTCCTAAATAGGTTTTGTTTTTGTCAATAACCTGCCTGAGTTTCTTCATCGTTGCACCCCACATTTCGTAGAATCATTTAACTAGCACACCACCTAATGAACGTACATAAAAGTTTTTACATTAAGGCTTTTAAAATCGCTCCAACATGTTTCGATCCTAAGATAATCTTCAGGGAGCTACGCTGTTCCTTGCTAAAGTCATATTTTTAAAATACGCTTGTCTTTAGTAACTTTAGCTTGGTGTTCTTGTAGTTGTTGTTAAGTTTTGCCTGTTGGGCATTAACTATCTTCATCGTTGCACCGTGCATTTTGTAGAATCATTTAATTAGCACACCATTTAATGCACATATATAACATTTTTTTACATTAAAACATTTAAAATCGCTCCAACATATTTCGATCCTACGATCATCTTCAGGGAGCTACGCTTTTCCTTGCCAAAGTCACAATTTTAAAATATATGTATTTTAAAAATGTGACTTTAGCAAGGAACAGCGTAGCTCCCTGAAGATGATCTTATGATAGAAACATCTTGGAACGATTTTAAATGTTTTAATGTTAAAAATTTTATATATATATATATGCATTAGTTGGTGTGCTAATTAAATAACTGCCCAAGTATATTTAGTTTCAAAGTCAATCCTAATCTTGTAACCTTCAATAAATCTTTTGAGCATTTCAGAAATTCCTCTAACATAAGGAATAGATAATATGCACAAAGATTTCGCGTCTTTGCTTCATTTCACCTAACTACTTCTAGGCTTCTTATGAGTAATGGAATCCACTAAGCACACAAGGTAACTATTACACACCAGATGCTGCTGGAGAAGTTAATATCTTAATTCCAAAAACGGAGGTTTTTGGCCGCTTATGTGTTTGACCATTGATTTTTATTAATTATTTTCGTGCTATGTTAGATCTGACATGCATGAATTACAGACCTATATAATATTTTTATATTTTATCATTATTTTAAGTTTCTTAGTTATTACCTACGTGGAATTTATATTTTTTATGTATGATGTTTTGTTATTCTTCACGTCTGATTTATGATTATGTATTTGCTGTATTGTGGTGAATTGTTTCTAATGATTAGTGGTTTCATCCAAGGTCGGAAGCAGGTAGTTTCCGAAAATTGTTTTCGTTTTGATCCTTAAATTGTTTCATACCACAGTAATTATAATAACAAAGATTAACAAAGAAGCCGTCTATCACTGTTAAGGGTTTTTATGTATGTGGGAGATTTTTTACAGCACAAAATCTCCCACGTACTTCATAAGAAATCCTTAGTTGTGATAGACAGCTTCTTCCCTTATATTCGTTCTGAGTGTTGTAACAATGGAGAAAGTCCGTTTGAGTGCCGCTAATATTACCCACACTTTAGAGCTTTTGATCGGTAATGTTCTACATTGAAACAAGAGTTTTTTCGCTTCACTTAAGGGAAAATATTCGTTGGTAATAAAGTTTCAGGCGCCGAAATTAAATCTGAGTTTTAAACGTTTTGCCGCTCAACATTTTCAGGGGAAGGAAGTAAAGATTACGTGCGCTTTATGCATCCACACAAGCAAGCTCGAAGGAAGTCGAAATAGCATCTGTTAATATTCAGAAGTTCATTGATTGGATAACATTGGGGGAAACTCTTATACTCATATTACTTTGAATCAGTGGGTATTTTCATGCATTAGGGTCCTATTAATGAAAACTCAGAAACTTCGAGTGAATAAAATAGTCTACTGTTTAAAACAAAGGAAAATTTGAGAGAATAAAATGCCTTATTGTTAAAAAAACAATGAAATTTGAGTGAGTGTAATATCCCAATAATGAAACTCAGGTAAGTTTGAGTGAATAATATACGAGATATAACCTACTAAACATCTCTGTAGTGTATGGTGTCAATTGACAAAGAGCTTCAAGGTTGCAAATCTCCATGTCGAAAATTTGTGAGCTTCAAATTTTTGGCTTTTCTTCTGAAGAAAGTATTTTTCCAATTAAATTGTATATAATTTAATACTTTCGGTAACGTATCTTAAAATACACTCGATAGACACAAATTTTCATAGTAAGAATACAAGTACCCTGCAGTGTAAATTATATATTGTACAATAAATTCCTAAGCTAAGAAAATATTTTTGTGAAGTAGGTTTCGCAAACGACACGAATTTCAGAGTACCTCGCTATGATTTACTGGCGATTTTTACACATGTCTATATCTGAAGGACATGTTCTATACTAGGACAGAAAAATAACCTTAAAATAGGAGGATGTTTCTTATTTTTACGTCCTCAACTTGTCTTCATGAATTATTCTAAAGTTCAAATTTGTGTAAAGAATTTCTTTAAAAAAATTGTCGTTAAATAAACTAAACTCTTTGAATCGACTGCTATAATCCTGTTTTACCTTAATAGACAGGAACCCAACAACCTTAAAATAATCAGTGAATAATAAAATATATTCACATTTTCAGTTTTCCGATTTACAGCGTATTTGCGAATGTCATTTCGTTGAATCAAGCGTGGACCACCTACTGAAGACAGGAGCATGGAGACTATAACACAACGGTATTCTCTGCGTAACTTGTTCAGCGTACAATTATGAACTAAAGAGTTTTAATTAACTGTTTTCATTTAATTATAAGTGAGATGCCTGTTAGTCTACACCACATGCCCGTATTTATTTTGGCAGTCAGCGCCAAATTGTAATTGTTGTTATAACTGTAATTATAACTATTATTGTTTTCTTCTATTAGTGTTATTTTATACACTTTCGTAATAAACTCTCTACAATAAACCAGTTTTCGGTGATGTGGCAGCCTTGGTGTAAGTTTTAGAACCAAGTGGTTTTGTTGTAAAGAAGACTGCTTTTCATTCTCTGCTATTTCGGCTGAAATTGTGAAACAGACTTCCAACGTCTGTTATTAAAGTTGCTGACCCACATTGCATGTAGTTACAATAAAGGACGTACTATGTAACTACTATCTCCAAGACGTGACGAATTCAAAAACAGGTATCCATTGTAATATACACATTGCCAAAAAAAAAAGAATCTATAAAAGGAAAGTAAATCGTCGGATGTAATGTATGTTACAGCTGAACTGCAGTGCAGGGACCAGTTTCCATTTGCTACAAAGGAAGAAGCATCAGAACAATTTACATTGGCCGATAAGGAAATCATTCTTCCGAGATCCCAGGTCTTTTCATGAATAACGCTATACACTAAAAACAATCCATGTAAGTGAAGTGAGTATTATACATCCAGAATATTACATTCTAGTTTGAATGCAAGAAACAATGAAGATGTTGTACCTGTTTTACACTTGCAGTAGACTTTAAAACTTTATGTGCAGCACATATGTAATCAATTTTATATAAGGCAACCTTCGAATTGATAATGTTGAGTCATAATATTACTGTCGAAATGTTTCTACTCATTCCTTCAAAATTACGCGTTGTTGAAGATAACCATTTGTAATACTGATAACCAGAAACGTTTAAATTACATTCTAATTGATATACACTATGATATAAAAACAATAAGCCAGAATATCACTAAGGTCTAGGTTAACATCATTCAACTCCTCAAGAGATTAGGGGAATATTTCTTTTGTCACCAAGTTTAGGCACACAGTGTATTCCACCAAGCCTTTGGCCAAACGATACTGAGGGATCCTCTCTCTGGGATAAAAAGTCTGCTGCGTGAAGCTCTACCCACTTTTGTGTACAGGACTCTGCTGCATGAAGTCAGGCACTCTTTAGTTAGAGAGTTAGTTGTTTGGTTGCTTCAGACTCCAGCACTTTTCCTTTATATCAGACTACATAAGATGGACGGATAAGTAGATAATAGGTTTAAGATAATATGTAGCGACGTGCTCTTGGTTTAAAATTTGATACTATCACTTCATACATTTGCGGTATTAAAGAAGACCGCGAGAAGCTTCAGTTAGAATAGCCGATAGGGCTGAGGTTTCAAACCGGTCCCTCCAAGTTACACCACGAGGTAGAAGTCCTGACTACCAGAACGCGAGCTTTATTGCAGGAAGCATATTTACAAATGGGAGAGGAAAGTATGTTTTAATATACTGACAATTGGTAAGTTTATATAGCATCGGTGTTGATGCATTAAATATGATTATGAAGCATTCTGACGTTGGGAAAACCCGAAGCACTTTGTCCACCGCAGATCCTACATGGACCGACCTGTGATCGAACCAAGTCACGGCTGTGAAAGGTGCAGTAGATCTGCTGTCTTGCTGAGACAATTCTGAATATTATCCTCTTACTACACATACTACTTCCAAACAATGTCGTTCTCTTCTTTCAGATTATTCGACCAAAATGTTGTATGCAAAACTAATTCCTTCATGACTTGCTGCATGTTTCTCATGTTACTGCAATCCTTCTGTCGCCCCGTGGCCGCTCTCAGTGTAGTTTCTTCAAAAAATACTTCTTCTTAATTCTTTCTCCTGTAGTAAAGGTACGTGTTCGGTGTACATTGGCTCGTTTTACCTGTCATAATGTTGCTAGAAGGGATTATTTGCTCACTCTGAAAACTAATTTATTTACGTCGTCATTTCCTTCAACCGTCGTATTGTGTGAAATGATATTGTAGACTTCTTTATTCCGACATGCAAGCCTTTGCAGATTTCTGTGTGGATTTGGTTACATTCATATTATTGCTGTATTGTACTTTCGTGTTCATTGTTCGAAACTTTTCTTTTTTCATCACAGTAAATTATATAGCTTTCGAGACAAAATCGACGACGCTTGTTTGAAAATTCACTACAAAAAAAAAAGAAAGAAAGAAAGAAATAAATAAAATAAACTACATCTAGTCTCAGATATACAACCTCTGTTTTGTCATGAAGAAGTAAGCAGAGGGCGTCATGTAGAATAACGAAATTCCTTAATAAACTTAGGACAGATATGCTCTTTTCTTTCTTTCTTACATCTTCTTCTTCTCGGTCTTTAAACATTGAGAAGTAGCGCCATTATTTCCTTCGAAGTTTTATTAATTAAATGGACTGTGAAGTTACAGTTTATAAAACACTGCATTATTTGTATTGTTTACGTCGTTTTCCTTCATTTAGTTAACATTTCATAAAAAGAACATATTTCGAAAGGAATTTTTCTAAATAATACCACAGGTCAGTAACAGTGTTGTATTAAACAAGAGAAGACTAGCCATCCTCTATAATCACAAGTTATTTTACAAAGAGTGCCTTAAGATATAGATCGTTTAAGTTTTTCTTCTATAATTTTTAATGTTTCAGACATGGTAATTCATTATCTAAAGAGAAGAAAAACGATGATCGGAGAATGATGTGTACATAGAGGTACTGTTTGTTACCTCTGTATCCAAAACGTTTTAGCTGGCCTTATAGAAAATTTTAAAATAAGTTTATCCTGCTTTATTACAAAATAATTTGTAAAAGGCCTAATATGTTTATTTTAGGAAGAACTTTGTAGAAAAATAATTGCAATTTCAATATTTTAAAGCGTCCTTCGAATAATTAACTTCAACAGTTTTTGAAAAATTTGAAGGCGATGTTAGGTAATGACGAATACCAGAGAAGTTACTTGTCATCTATCGCAGGCTGAGTTGCAACACTGGTAGACATTTTGCAGTCAGTACTAAACCGCAGGATTGCTGTCCAGAAAGGGGAATTTTATGAGTATGGCCGAATGATTAAGCTATTTTCATTTGTTTAAGTGCTCTAAACCCTGGAACGTAATAGTGAGTTCAATATTATTAAGTTAAACACTAATTGTTATTTCGATATTCTTTATTTATATCTAACGTACAGCGTGATTCAAAACGATGGACTCAATTTCGTACGTCTATATTTCCTGAACTGTACATGGTATGTAAATGATCTACATAATATTTGAAAGAAGAGATATTAAAGGTTTAAACATTATTCCAGAGCGCTCGCCTAGTGCAGGGCCGTGCAGTAGCTTCAGCTGAGAGGAAAATGGCTACTATGCAACACAAGATTTTTTGCTTTCGTGAGTTCATTAAAACAGATTTGGCGACAGCTGTACGGCGTGTATTTCGTCTTCGTTTCAACACTCAATCTCCAACGAGGAAGAGCATTTGTCGTTGGAATCACCAATTTGAGCAAATAGGCTGTCTGTGTAAAGGCAAAAGCTCCGGCCGGCCACGTGTATCAGAGGAGAACGTGAGACGAATTCAAGAGAGTTTTCAGCGTAGCCCATGCAAGTCAGCCCGTAGAGCGAGCAGAGAACTTTGAATACCACAACCAACTGTATGGCATGTGTTGAGGCGCCGTTTACTCTTCAATTGTGTCCATCTTTTTGAATCGCCCTGTTTATTGAGAGGTATTGATATATACTTGACTTGTTAAATTGGTCAAAATTATTCACACAGTTAATTTAGCCACTCACTGGTTAAGGTTCTTAATCAGTTACCTTTCTAGCACCCTTCTTCAGTCAAATGAACAGAAAAAAAGAGCAAAAATATGTCTCTGCTTAACTTCAAGAAAGAGAGGCTACGGTATTCAAGGCATGCGATTATTTAATTTTCTTTTCAATAAGCAATCCGAGACGAACTGAGTACGAACTGGATGACCGGCCCTCAATTCTCAGCAGAAGCATGATTTTCTTTCTTGTTATAACATACAGAATGAATGTACGGGCCATTTAGCTTCCTACCGAACTACTACGAAGACAAGGCGGCCGGAAGGTGAAACTGAACTCTGATGCCATTACAGTAAAAATGCTGTTAAGAAGACGTAGAGCTTCATTTCCATTCGCCCACGCGTTTCCATCGCCTGAAACACGTGTCTAAGCACGTTCATAATTTCATTGTTTTTGGCTGTTTAGCATTAAAAATTCTTCAATTACATTCCCCATGTCCGTCAGTCTGACTATTAGCATGAAAGAACTCTTAAGATTTTTAATGAATTTTTATTTATTTTGATACTTTCGAGTTCCACGACAGTTTTGGAACAATCCAGTCATTAATAGAACCACACGAAACAAAAGAAACTTTACAAGTAAATCTGCATGACGTCAGGTGCATATCTAAAGCGTGGCTCGCTAAATATCTGTCAGGTTGAAAAATGTCTATGACAAGAGTTACAGAGAAGCACACGACACTTTCCCTTACGTCTTGTCGCTTACGAGATAATTAAGCAGCAGTGAGTAAACGCACTTGAATTTTTCTGCTCTGCATTCCATACCTAAACTGGTACCTTCGGATTTAGTGCCTTACTCGCAACACAGGCTGAGGGGTATACATTACTTTATATTCAGCATCGACAAAAAATATCAGTCTTTCTTTAAAGATTACACGAAATCCAGTAGCCGACATATGTATTTTGTATTTCCTGCACGAACGTGCAGCTAACGTTTAGCACTCCTTTCTGTGTGTCACGTACGGAGCGTGATCCCTGGTTATCTAGGCGGTAGAGGCGCAGACAGTATTTTGCTGAGTAGCTTTTCTTGCGTTTGACGTCAGTACGTGAAGATGTCAAAGCTAAGCGCATAGAATAATCGCTTCATGAAAGTGTGGGTGTGGAACAGTCGTTTGAGACACTGCACTACAAACAGGGAGGTCACGGGTTTGATTCACGCTGGTGTCACTGGGATTTTTAATTGAATTAATCCTTCCGGCCGCGCTATGGACCTAGGGTCGACTCAGATTCTAACAGAAATGAGTACCAGCGGTATCTCCTGAACGGCCTGTGCATCGGGCTAACAACCTTGCCAAGTTCATGTACCGATTGTTTATAAACCCTGGCGGACTCAAACTTCTGGAGCCGTAAGGACGTGTCCAGCCTGTACAAAAATTAATTTACCTATTGAGGAGCAGGGTGGTTTTGCTGAGTAATTTTCCTTGCGTTTCATGTATGTACGTGTACTTGTATGCCCTGTACCTCAAGGTAAATTTAATCTGGCTATGTTCCTCTTAACAAATATTGATTCATACAGTCTATGTAACTGGAGTTCAGCAGTTCGCTATTTAATTCTATTTGCGAGAAAAATAGCATTTCAATTAAAATTACAGTCCTTTGGGTTCTTACACCGTGTAGGATAACTTCGTCTCGACATAGGAGGAAATTTCCTCCTCCCAGTCGCTCAGGTTCTCGAACCAATCTAGTCACAATGGATACGTAGGCAGCAGGTTCCAGGTTCGAAAGGTCGGAACATAAATTACGTGTTGTAATTACATAAAATTCTTCCTGGAGCAGTTTCTCCTCGCCATATAAACCTCTGACATTCCAAACGCCTATTTTCATTAAACCTGGATTCATTGTCCTCTTTCTCGCCTTACTTGTCATTTGTGAATACAGACGGAACTGGCTTTCACACTTGCAAAGAATGCCACAAAACCGAATCCCTTTGAAATCATACCACTACAGACCACAAGGAAGGAGAACAATTGGAAGACCGAAGAAGCGTTGGCG
>Ga0123357_10003963_pt1 | contig 17215 bp, 12 predicted proteins | sample TergutEmb28metaG_FD_89873 | JGI IMG/M metagenome (GOLD analysis project Ga0123357, IMG submission 89873) | Embiratermes neotenicus P4 segment gut microbial communities from Petit-Saut dam, French Guiana - Emb289 P4 | ecosystem: Host-associated > Arthropoda: Insects > Digestive system > Gut ... | reverse complement strand
TGAATGCTATCTTAACGTTTGTGTTTCTGAATATGTTTGTGACCTTGCGTATTTGTGGGGAAATGTAGGTGAATGTTACCCATCTTTTGTTTTTGTTCATGTTTGTGTGTGGTGTGGTGTGCTTTGTTTTATGTTTTATCTGATGTCTTAGTTTTTGTATTATTGTAGGTGGGAAACCGTTTTGCTGGCCTATGTGAAGAATTGTTGACCATTCTCTTTTTTGGTGTTCTGCATTGAGGGGTGGGTTGAGCATTCTTTCTATGTAATACCTGTAAGCTGCCAATTTGTGTTCATTAGGGTGGATGGATGTAAAATGTATAGTGGTGTCTGTTGTTGTAGGTTTTCGGTAAATATCAATTTCTAGGTGGGAAGTTCTTTTGGTGATTGTTAAATCGAGAAAGTTGATGCAGCCGTTAGATTCTTGTGTTGGATTAAATTGCAAATCAGTGTGCATTGAGTTAGTGTATTGTGTGAGGTTGTCCTGGTTGGTGCTTTCAGTATCATAAATGATGAGGATATCATCTATGTAAGGGGTGTAGAACAGTATTTGTTTGGAATCTATGAGGGGTCTGATGTGGATGTGTTCTAAGTGTTGTAAAATATTTCTGCTATTGTGCTGATATGGGTGAGCCCATCGCTATTCCTTTGTCGGGTTGGTAAATTTGTTCCTGAAATATGAAGTAATTTTGTTGTAGTATTGTTTCTAGAAGTCTACAAATTTGTGTTGTGATTTCTGGATCATTATGTTTAAGCAGTTATGTTGTGGCTATGTCAATGGTTTCTGTGATAGGTATGTTAACGTACAGATCTTTTATGTCCAATGTTATTAATCTGTGCTTTTTGTTGATGCTGAGTTTTGTCAGGTCTTGTGCTAGGGTTGATGAATTGACTATTGTGTAATGGTTGTCTAAACTTAAGTATTGTTGCAGGATCCTATTAAGGTTTTTGGCGGCTTTGTATGAGGGGGCATTTCTGTTATTGATCACCGGTCTAATCGGATTACCAGCTTTGCGAAGTTTTAGTTGGGCTCTTTGTGTGGGTGGCTTTGGGTTTCTTTGAGTTAGGTGTTTAATTTGTTCTTTGTTAAAGGTTAGGTTGCATAGTTTTATGGTTTGTGTGATCTGTTTTTGGTATTTATTGGTAGGGTCTTTTGGAGTGGCTTGAAATTTGTTGTCTGTCAGGAATGTATGTACTTTGTTGTGGTAGTCCTGTCCATCTTTACAGAACAATACGACCAATGTGGTCATTCACCAGAATAGTTGCAAGCACCTGATGTTGGATATGTTAATGTCCGAAACATGTTGAGCACATAAGAAGTGAAATAAAATTGCAAGTGACATCAAGTTGGTCTTTTATTCTTCAGTTAGTGGACAATTCAGATTTGCGTGCATGTTTCCTGTGCGAAGAAACAAACGAGATTCCCCGGCCATTCTATTCTGTGTAACGCTGTTTGTTGGGATGATTCCCCTGTCTTATGAACATTTACATATTGACTACCTGCCGTCCCAAACCTTTGCCCATGTCGAATTTCAATAAAGACGGCTATAGGATGTGATGATATACCTGGGGATGTATTCAGACTGTTGAGAGAAGATGGTCTCAGAATAATAAATCACAACCGATTAACGGCATATATGAAAGTGGAGAGTTGCCCTAGGATGTCACTGAAATTACAGTGATTGCCCTGTAGAAGTAAAAAGCCACAAAATGCAGCGACCATCGCACATACAGCAAAGATAGTAGCGAGGGTAACCAAGAAGAAGGATTGGAAGGGAAAAATGAAGCTACCAGGCCCCCAATTGCACAGAACACTGGATAGGCCTTAGAGCCGGTCTGCAGGAGGAAATCTGTTTCCTAGCCGGGGTTCGAACCCCCCGAGTGTCCGGCCCGTAGCGAGTCTCAGCACCGATTACGCTAACCCGGCCCCGTAATCAAAACCAAAACTGGTCTAATTAATTGTCTGTCATTCCGTGGAACAAGATACTTTCTGATACACTCATAATTTCCCAGCTGGGTAAGCTGTTCCCCGCATTTATGGTACCCAAAGGTTTATTTATTGTGTTCACACTGGTGTCCGTGTTGACCCAGATGAATACACACCCTCCCACCCCTCACATCCTGTTTCTTTCTGGTACATTTTAATATTGCCCTACCATCTACGCTGAAGTATCCAGTACCAAATAACGTTATGATAGAAGTAGCCCTGACTTACTTCCTGAAGATAAAGCTTGGTCCTTCCTTTGCTCCGCAAGACAATTGATATTTAGGTCTACGTCTGACGTGTAAGTTGGCATGATATCATGAAAATTCACTTTGGTGATGCGTAAAAGGAACTTAGTTTTGTAACATATGTGAAAAAGCCCTTTCGCATGTTACCAAATATGTTTGCAAACTTCCATTCTAATTTGCGTAACTCGGAGAACTGAGATACTGGTTTAGAAGCACAGGGGTAAGTAGGCCTAATTAGTTGAAGTTTCCTGGTCGAAAGTGCAACGCAAAATTGTTTCTGACTACAGTTCTGTAAGTTCATGTTGCGGGTTTTAGGAGCGTTCGCAAAGTTGCGAAAAACGACGTCACGTCTGCCCTCATGGAACAACAACCAGACTGCCACTGGACAGACTTTCATAATATTTGATATTTGAGTATTTTTCGAAAATCTACCTGGAAAATTCAAGTTTTATTGTAAGGTGACAAGAATAACGGATACTTACATGAAGATCTCCCGATGGTATCACTGGAATTTTCTATTGACCTAATCCTTCCGATCGCACTATGGCCCTCGGGTTGACTCAGCCTCTAACAGAAATGAGTACCCGGAATATTTCCTGGGAGGTAAAGGCGGCCGATGCGTAGGGCTGACAACCTTACCACCTTCATGTGCCGATTGCCTTGAAATCTGGGAGCCTCTACCTTCTGGAACCCTCTGGGCCTGTAATGGGATTGCTTTTTACGTGAAGATATGTGTGCATAGATGATAATGTCTCGGTGAATTCATAGAGGAAATCAAAACACACATTTTACGTTCAGTAAGTGTTACGTTATATGTACATTGCTTGTAATATCACTGACGTTAATAACGAATGAGTTTTAGAAGACCCAGTATTTGGAGCGTGACTAAAAGTTGCTGCGTCTCATTTAAGTCGCAGCCAGTTAATCAGCCATTACTATTGCACGGACGCTCGAATCTCTCACTATAAAGAAATGACTGGAAGAACAAGATATGAAGTGCACGTGTAACGCACCGTGGAGACACGCTGGAATCTTTGCTTTCTGCTCCCTTTTCTGATGGTCATACACCATTTACAGCACTGCGGTCACACCGTGTGTTGTTTACAATTGTGCACACTGTATTTGGATTGTTACTGAGGTATTTTGGTTGCATTTCTTTGAATAAATGATTTATATGCCTACGTTGATTGTGTCTGTGTTAAAACTGCAGGTCACATAATAACTTCATATCTTCACGCTATGGAAATACAAGTATTTTGTACGTGCTGACTGATGAATAGGATTTAATGTAGAATTTGTAAATGTATTCGTAATCTACAGCATACCGAATTTAGTATTTCTAGACATAATCAGTAAATATTAAGTGCGTTGGAGGCCGGGATAGCGCAGTCGGTGTAGCGACTCGCTAGGGGCCGGACGGTCCGGGGATCGAATTCCGGTGGGGGGCGAGATTTTCCGCACCAGTCCAGACCGGTCCTGGGGCCCATTCAGCCTCCTGTACAAAGGGTACTGGACATTTCCCCGGGGTAAAGCGGCGAGGCGTGGCGTTGACTACCCACCCCCATCTAGCGCCGAAGTTAAAGAAAGAGTAGAGCTCTGGGCTTTCGTGGCCTGTTCTAGGGTGAACTGTACCTTTTAACCTTTATTAAGTGTTACGAATGCACGTTGATATTTTCCTTAATTATCTGTCATGCGAATCCCATCATTGAAAGGATGGATAACTGCATAGCAGCGGAACATGACGGCGTCCTTGTTTATTGCGTCACTGCACAACATATGCACAGAATGAAAAGATATTTGCGCACAGGCTGTCCTTAGTATGATTCCTTAAAAAATAATTGGAAATACATCCGTCTCAAACGATTGCTTTACGACAAACACCCCACCGTCAAATGGGGTAACCCAGTTCACAGCAGTGTCGTCACGACGATACAGCGTGTTGTTAGGTGTAATCAGAACACACACACACAGCGAATGTTAGGCCTCCCGTATGCCCTTGGCGTACACGATTCTCCAGTTCAGACTGCTCCCATCAGACGCTCAGATATTCTGAACTCCATGGAATAGAGTTATTGAGAAGCTGACAGTTGCTGAGCTATTCAGGACATATCTCGTCCTTTATGGAAGGCGACGTTCACTATCATTTTCACAAGAAGAGGCATGGGCCCTGCTTGAATACATTTAGTACCGTTAACATCTCTTTCTTGAACGGTCACTGAATTCTGCCATCTTCGCGTGGGTCTCGCTAAGTGGTTTCTAAGCTCCACCGTTTTAGACCAAGCTTGCGTAACAGATTTCGCTAGGTCTATAATGAGACAGTATTGAGTGCTTACTTTGTTGTGATCACTCTGTGTTTGTAACATTTAGCATGTCTGCGTTTCGCCCTCAGGAAATTTTTTGTTTCATGTATGGTAATAACGTTTTAACCCTTATCCTGCTAATGTGGAGAATAGGGTGAGCTCCTAATAATGCTAGCAAATGGCAGATGGGATTTAACTCAGCGTTTAAAGGGTTAAGGTTGTCAAGGCTATGAAGATCTATTCATGTTGTAGTGTTCTAGGGTTGTTTGATTGTATGACGCTGTCACTGCCTCATACTGCCTCAGCGCTGGGATACGGCGTAGTATGGTAGGTTGCTTCTCTTCGTGTTTATCGTCATGTGTTATCTGTCCTTTCGAATAACTTGTGATTGACATATCTTCATGAAACTTTGTATCATTACTGTGATAGTAGAAGTCACTGCACACCACATAACTTTTCCATTTCATGACATAATACCAACATGGCGACTGTGCGAATATTAGAATTGGAAATGACAGTGACGCCACCTACTGTATTGCGTTGTTAAGATGTTTCCTATGAACGTAAACCAGATGACGGAGCGTAAAATCAGAATTTGGCTCTCAGTTTGATGGAGGAAAGAAGAGATCCATTGCAGTTAGGCGTGTGAAATTGTGTATGAACATAGACGGTGAAAATATTCGGTTATTGAGCATATTTTGTTTGTGAACTGTTACAAGTATGAAGACGACTTCTTGGTTATGTCTGGTTACCAGATATAGCCGCAAAGGTAGCAGATTCCAGTAACATTCAGCGTAATGGAATTATACCGAAAACTGGAGCAGTGTGTTTCATTTTTGGCTTGTATCTGCTGCCGGCCTCCCAACAGATGTTCGTGTTTATTAAGTGAAGCATGTGTTTTAGTTATCCAAAAACTTTGTGTTTTATTTCGACCCGCTTCCTTCATGAGGAAGCGTTCGTACCCGTAACACTCCTAGTCTGTATGTATATTACGTTGAATGTGAAACTCTGAATTTGCTGGACAACACTGGAAGAAAGAAGGTAAATTTTATTCGGAACGAGGCTTCGATATAGAATCTACAAACAGTTATACTTCTCAGCTGACACGCTCTCTGCAGAGCCAAGACAGTACTGCAAGAAAGGCAAACTTTATTCGGAGCCAGTCTGTGATTTCTAACCTGCAAATGATTTTTGCTTTTAAGCTGACATGCTTGTCACAAAGGTTACCCATTAGGTACAACGACACAGCTACCTGCAGTGGGATGGGGTAGTGTCGCCCAAGGGTTGCTGTGGTTGCTGTGTGTGTGTATATTTATGGAACGAAGCTCCCTGCTGCCCTCTACGTCAGTGCGGTGTTGGTAGGCGACGTGGTTACAGTTTCTGCACGTCAGATCAGCTTCTGTCCCGTCGTCATGTAGTTGCTGTGCCTGTAATTGACGTGCGCTGGCCAAGGCGATTTTCCGTGAGATGTGACCGTGTTCGAACTGTAATATCCCGGTGATGTGAGTTATAGAAATAGTGTTCCTTGATGGAAGGATTCATAAGAATTCGGTGACGTAGGAATGTGATTAATATACTTAGTACAAGACGAAAAAAAACTTTCGAATGCGGTAGGTAGGCCTAACCGTTTCTAATATTATGTGCGTTCAGGATATAGTGATTTTTGTTGATTGCAGTTTGTGTGTTGTTTGTAAACGAAACGAAAGAATTGATGTCTTATGGTACTGTGACGTAGTAGTATGAAAACGTTTGAGTGTTGCGTCTGGCTACAACTGATGAGTAGTTGAAGGTATTAATTGTATTACTGTTCGTGGGATTTTATTTCGAACTTTTTGAAATGAAGTATCCTGTGGAGTTATCTTGATATTGAGGTACCTTGTTTGATATCCATATTAAGCGGTAAAGCACACGGAATGAAGTCGATCGCTTGGTCCAACGTTTCTTGTGGAGGTGGCGAAGAGAATATCGGTTGTTGGTTTCGGATAAATTATGGCGGCAAGAGAAAGCGACGTTCTTATTCGTTGGCTGACCATCCTGAAGACGTCAGCCGCGAAAGATGGAACCAGTCTGCATTTGATGTGAAACCAGTGACACCAACATTTTCTAAAAATCGATGGAATGTACAAGATATGAAGGCAGTTCTATCCAGAGTCAGAAGAGGGCAATTGCATGCCCGCAGTTGCAGTTTAAAGTAAGAATGTCCTACGTTCTGAATTGTGTAGACTTAGAACATAGTCATAATATCGGCATAGGTTAAGTTTCCACACTGTCCAAGCACTTGGCCACGAGGAGTATAGGGACCGAGCAAAATAATTTCTCTGTAGGTGTAAGTGGACAACACTTCTTAAGAGCGAAAGGTATACGGGTTCCGAAATTGGTTTATGACTACATTGCAACTGTTAGATGAGACGCTGGTAGACCAAAGAAAAGATGATAGGCCAGTACCCTTGAAGACGGAGCAAACCACATTGGCCTATGCCCGTTGCTGTGATGAAGACTGAATTTCTTTTTATTAAATGTTGGACGTTGTAGCGTTCAGACATGAATTCCGGGACTGGTATTCCACATACAGATTGTCTGCCTTGTACTCTGCACCATTGCTTTTCAAATGGCGGTACGCGTGCCACTAGTGACACGCGGACTATCGCCTGGTATTACGCGAGGAGTTTTAGGAATGACTTACGTAATAATATATGGAAACGTTAATTGCGCTATTAAAATGGTTATAAATGTGCTTAAATGTAGACAAAACATAAAGTGTATACCAAGATAATGTTTAATTATTCTAATATAAATGCAGACTCTTCTCTGTCGTCTAAATGCGTTAAATTAGAAAAGTTGCAGTTGCGCAATTTGAGGTTTCCACAGCGAAACATCCCGGAAGGCCGGTATCCAGAAAGTAGGCATCGGTATATGCAAGTAACTAGCTCAGAATTGGGACAGTTGGCTGGCACACGTGAATGCAGTAATGAACCTTCGGGTTCCATAAAATGCAGGGAATTCCTTGACTAGCTGAAAACCGGTTAGCTCCTCAAGAAAGACTCTGCTCCATGGAGTAAATAAGTTAAGTATGTAAGTTGTGCGTGTACGTATTCTGTATTATGACGGTATTATGTGTACATGTTTTGTGTTGTGACAGTGGTATGTGTGCAGGTTTTGTGTTGTGACAGTGTTACGTGTACATGTTTTGTATTGTGACAGCGGTACGTGTACATGTATTGTGACAGCGGTACGTGTACATGTATTGTGACAGCGGTACGTGTACATGTTTTGTATTGTGACAGTGGTATGTGTGCAGGTTTTGTGTTGTGACAGTGGTATATTTACATGTTTTGTATTGTGACAATGGTACGTGTACATGTTTTGTATTGTGACAGTGGTATGTGTGTAGGTTTTGTATTGTGACAGCGGTACGTGTACATGTTTTGTATTGTGACAGCGGTACGTGTACATGTTTTGTATTGTGACAGCGGTACGTGTACATGTTTTGTATTGTGACAGTGGTATGTGTACATGTTTTGTATTGTGACAGTGGTGCGTGTACATGTTTTGTATTGTGACAGTGGTATGTGTACATGTTTTGTATTGTGACAGCGGTACGTGTACATGTTTTGTATTGTGACAGTGGTATGTGTACATGTTTTGTATTGTGACAGCGGTACGTGTACATGTTTTGTGTTGTGACCGTGGTACGTGTACATGTTTTGTATTGTGACCGTGGTACGTGTACATGTTTTGTATTGTGACATGTACGTGTACATATTTTGTATTGTGACAGTGGTACGTGTACATGTTCCGTACTGTGACGGTGGTACGCGAGGAAAAAGTTTGAAAAACGCTGACCTATAGCATAGCCCCATTTTCTACTGGAACCTTTTTTCACCGCGGTGTTTCTTACGGCATATCGATAGATCGGTTCGCCGAAATATGCAGAAAACCTGGTACCTTGTTCCTGAGCATGGCAGAGCATGGTATGGAAATCATATGTATGGGAAGTTTCCTTTATGGACTAAACAATATTAAAGGAACAGTTTGGTTTTCAGGTCCTGTGTCACTTCTGTGGAACTCGAGCCTTGTAGAATTACTGAATCGTTTCCAGGCGTTAGGGATTTGTTGGTGCAGGATTTACTAGCGGGTACTGCTGTACGATAAAATGTAGTGGTAAAGTTGCAGGAAGGCCTTCATGTAAAACATTGCGGTCACGTGCTATACTTAAAAAAAAAAAGGAAACACGGTTGACGCTTTACGTCTGAACGCTGAGTTGAAATACAGTTTATACAGTACTGGCAGAAATTGAAGTAACCGTTCGTTATGTGCCATCCTGGGTGTGTGTTAACGTTTTCGAAGGAATGTGCTGCCTCTAATTTCGGGATCGAAAAGGACTCATGGCTGATACCATGTCAGTTTAAAATATTGTACGACATTTCTCCCATTCAGACATTAATCGGCCGACGGTAAGTGGTTTATACTTGTGTTCGAGAACTGCTGGAATCGAATCTCGGTTAGGTCACCTATTCTGAGAGGTTCACCATTCCCTCCAGAGTAGTACCTAGGCCGCTTCCTTGCACTATCTGTTTCCTGCGCACATCCCAGTAGACATTGTGTCATATCATTCCACGCTGTATAATCCATCGTTGGTAAGCCGCGAGGTAATTAATGAAAGGATGAATGCTGTTTGTACCGCCTCCAGCTGTAAGATTTTGCACTTGTTTTCGTGAATTTCTTCATGTCTTACAACCGAATGCCTAGATCCTGCCGTGAAATGTACTACGGCACTCTCCTAAGCTCATCTCATTTCTTTCGATCTCGGAGCTCCCGTCGGCGTTCTTTATTGGTCCGTACCTACTTAGCGGGTTGAAGTTAAGCTTGTACCTTTTCACGTTTCGCGTGGATCTGTAACTTTGAAACTTGTAAGTTCAGAGTTTTACGGTAGGAGAAAGAGAGAGCTCATTGTGCTGTTTGCTATGATGTGGATGGATTGGTTTTCTTTGTAGCACGCAAGCTGCACGAGATCTGTGGTGGAGCAAACTAAACGAAGTGATGGACCATGAAAGGGGCAGAGAGCCGCGAGCCACCAACATACAGCTCCTGTATTATGACTTCACCACCGGTATCGAATATGTGAGTATAGCACAGTTGTAGTGTGCCATACTGTGTCTTGTGAATCCTTTATAGTGAAGTGCTTTGGGTATTACCCAGGAAAATGTAGAATGGCTTAAGCCTACTTTCCTGTGTTACAAACAATAGTAATTGTTCATGTCTCACCACCTTTTTTTAAACTAACTTTTGAACCACTAGCTCTATGTATATAGCAAGAAATATATTCTCGCAGAATGTTTTGATTTTCAAACTATCCTTCTTCGCTTGAAGGTATTTCTATTTTCTAATACTTCTTCGTTTTGCATCAAGGGTGAGGTTGGCGAAGGGTGTAGTATGCATACGACAGATCTTACAGGAATGTGGAAGTTTGTTTGGGAAACCCTGAAGGGAAAAGACAACTTGAGAGATGAGAGTATAGAAGGATTCTGCGATAGTATTTGCGTGGATGTTCGTCCTACTTTAGGGCAGAGTCCAGTGGGTGTTTATGCACTGTAAGGTTCCATGAAAGGCAAATTTCTATAATAACCAAGAGCTGTACTCTGTAGGTTATTTTATAAAGGTTTTTATGTGTAAAGACAGAGAATACAGAAATCCTGGCCTGGTGACATACACAGAGGCCATGTTTTACAGACAGGCACATTGCCCACTCTCAGTTGGTAAGCTTTTATCCATGAACCTTCTGTACTAATGTGATTCCCCCTGTTGGGGTTTGTAAGTCTTAGAAGGATTTCTCAGTGAAGGTTTGAGGGGTGGGGTTTCTGCACAGTAAATTGTTTCCTACCTGCCGGCTCTTCCACAGCAGATGCACATTTCATCTAATCAAATATTAAATACCCTGTTTGGGTAACCTTAGCTAACCTTGATTGTGTTAAATTGGCATGGTGCACATTAAGTATCAGAAACTGGACAGTGTTTGTTTCCTAGTTTTAATTGTAATGGACTGGCTTAAAACTCGTCTTGCTCGATGCCACCGCCCTTTGCTGCAGTACCTCGCGATTAGTAGAAGAGGCACATAGAGTGTTTTAAATGATGCACAGTTTCAAAGACCCTACACAGTGCTTGTACTAATATTCTTGAAAATCATTAAGTTGATATCTAAGATACTCTTGTGGTTAAGCACTATGGAATGAAAACATGGTAGCGGTGTAGTAAAGCTCTGCACATTCTCACGTTAGGCAGTAGGTGGCAGTGGTCACCTACATGTCCTGGCTGCTTTACCCTGAGAAAAACTTCTGGATATGGAAAGGATGTGAGCCCCAGTGACAGTGAACACTGAGGAATTGAGGAATACAAAAAGCCCAACCAGTTTGGGCTATAGTACTGAATTAGGGAATGACAGTTGGTCCAAAGAGCAAACTGTGCTTCTTCAGAACCACATCAAAGCAGCATTTTAGGCTATATTCTGTATTGGCACATTTTTTGTGTCTGAAATTGGTATGATACTGGGTCTGTATTTTAGAACACAATTTATTTGTGGGGCTGCCATGTTGTCTTGGCTCATTTGAAACTGTAAGTTGCAGAATGTCTTGTTACCTTTGCCATATCTGCTTGCATACTACAACTCATAAACTACTGAACAGATTGTCATGATATTTTTGTTCCTGGGGTTCTTACTAAAATTTGTTCATTTGCCACTTTTGGTTATGTTCAGACAAAATGACTGGCACATGTGATTCTGCATACATTTCATGTGTAACAGTAGTCATTGCAGCAAAAAGGATTTTCATTAAAATTTGTAGAGAAAGAAGATACCTGCTTTCTTACACCTACTTCACTTATTCTTCCACAAGTCTTATGATTTTCAGATAATTGAACAAAACAAAAGGAATCAAGTGTGCCAAAATTGGTAGGCCATGCACATACTAATGCTGGATGTAGTTTACTCAATCAGATGTCTGCAAGATACATTTTTATTTCCACATTTTGGACTCACTTGAATGTTGGGATATTCCAGCAGTTCATTTTTGCATGTGTGTGGTATGTCATGCCTGGTTGTAATCTGGCTGTTGCCACAAATAGTACTAAGTCGGGAGTTGGGGGAATGTCAGTGTTGTTTTATGTTGGGAGCAGGCAAATAGGGTCCTTCCTAGCAGTAAATTTTTTTTATGTCCCACTGCATGTTGCTTCATTTCCTGCAGATGTGCACTGAGGTGCCCCCCTGAATTGAAATGCTGCATCAGTAAGTTTAAAACGTTATAATCACAAATAGATAATATAATGAAACATATTGCAGTGTGGCTGTGAAATTTATGCATAGAAGTTAACTGTAATGGTGATAGAATGAATGCATCCTGACTTAGTGAACAGGCACTTGGAATATGGAAGAGCACATCATCCCATCTATCAGCTGAAATTTTGCAGTAGTTTCCATTCTGTAGGATAACCTTCCTTGAATCATCTTACTGTTACCTGCTGGAATTAACTTTGTAAAGTACAGTGGTAGTATTTAAATGTACTGCTCGCTTGAACACTAAAAGATCTGCATATTGCTCACACAGTAGACCCAGATGATGTGTTTTGTATGATTTTCAGAATAAGCAACAGTTATTTTGCTAAACAGTGCTAAAACACATCTGCTTATGAGGTGGGAATTGAATTTTGAGTTACTTAGATCATATTTGTGCTTCAGAGAGGTAGACTGATGTCAGAATTCAGGGGATTAATGTGGGTTATACAGTGGTATTAAGTAGATGTAAAGCTGCCCTTCTTTCTAAAGACCACGTGTCAAAAGCATATATAGAGCATTAAAATACACATACACATAGCTTCAATAGGTTGAAGCTGGGTTTTCTTTTTATCAGGGTGTATAGTTGTGCATTTCAGCTGTAGATCTTATGTTGTGATAAGTGAATAATGCCACACAGAAGTAGATTTTATCCTGCATAACAATCCCATGGTATGAATTAGACTTGAGACTGAATTCATCCTGAAGCCACTGTGTGTGAGCTGAAAGTTCTGCCCCTACCAAGACTAGAACCCCTGTCTGTTGGCTCATACCATAGTGACTAAACTGTTTGAGATGTCATTTCCTTCATTATTTGGGTTTTCTACAACAGTGTGCCATGTGGAAGGCAAATGAGATTTTCCTTTCACATGATGGCTCTGAGGGATATTGTGCAATGTTCTGTTGTACTGTCGCAACAGTTCTACAGGAGGGACTGTCGGTTGTGAGACGAAAAATCTAAATCCAGGTGATATTTCAGTGGGAGAATTTGATGATTCCCATGTCAGATCATTTCCTCAGATGACCCATGCATTGATACACTCTTATGCATTATATTCCATGAGGGATACTGTGAAGTCACAGTTTCACTGAGTATTCATGCAAAGAACTTCAGAAGTTCCTTAAAGACAACTTTTGTAGAACAAGCAGTGCTTGTACCTCAGTATGACTTATTTTGTTGGCTAAAATCAAAGCTGCAGTATCCTCCTACGCATATGTACCTTTCATCTTCTTCATAATGACATTATTCTTGGAAATTAACTGCTGCCTAGGTTATGTACATGACTGTAAGAATGACTTACCACTTGGAAACAAATTCAGGATAGAATTTGGTTAGGTTGTTGCGGATTAGAAATTCTGCTCTTCATTCAGCCAGAATGTAACTCGTGAAGTGAGAGAGGTATGCAGGAATTTATGGTATACACATAGATCATTCTTTGTAACATCTCGATGAGTCAGTGATTCAAGTTATCTTGTTCTGAAATTAAGTGAAAACTGTTCTGTCTGCAGTGTAAGACATTCAGCGTGGGTCCCGATGAGACCGCTCGCACCTGTATAAGACTTGCTTTGGAGCATCTAGAGATGCGGGGCTTGGACCCAGATGACTTCCAGCTGTGGGCCAAGACAGCACGTGAAGAAGCTCCATATCCGCTTATTGGTCATGAGCGCCCGTTTGCCATAAAGTTGAGTTGCCTGCGTGATGGGCTGAGCACAGAGGAGGGCTTTGACTTGGACCATTGCAACAACATACATGGGCCTGACCCTCTTGCCAAGTGCCAGTTTATACTCAGGTAATTTCTCAATATAAACCCCATTTTATTCCGGTCAGTGGTCTGAATGAAATGACATTGGAGGTGGTGGAACGTACTATATACCCCAGTGTTCTGCGTTGTTCATGCCTGTGTTTCATATAAGTTGAAAACTGTAGTATTTGTAATTCTTTTGTTGAAAATTCACTATATATCAGAGAATTAGTGCAGCATTGACAAAATGCCTCATGGGCTCTTTTTGTTTATGTGGCCAAGTTGCAATTTTTTTTCTTTCATGTATATGTTTGTTTTCATATGGTTTGTGTAATTATACTTTTGACTGTATATTGTTGAATGGTAGGCTGATTAGTGATTGACGAATTGGAAAGGATGTGGAAATGGTCACCTACTAATTTGAGATCCTGGATTTGGCCCTTGTCTGGAGAAACATGCGTAGAACTCACCATAGTAGGTGTTCTAACCAAAATTTGAACTGAGTGGCACCCAGATATGTCAGAAGTGTTGTTTGAACCACTCTGATTTGTCCCTTTCCATTATAACTAACAGCTTGCATTTCAGTAATGTCATTCAGTCATGCTTACAGTCACGCTTCAAAATATCTTACAGAATCTTTCTGTGCTTGGCTGTAAGAATTCTTTGGCTGTTTATATGTGCACCAACTGGTTTTTATTAAAGACTGGTTTTGTATAGAGCTATTGCTAGAAGATGTCATTTTGACATTTCACTGGAGACTACTTAAACAAGAAATTCTCCACAGGAGCAAAAGGAAAACAAGTGAATGCAGCAGTGACACAAAGAAGACTTCACCCCTGACTGGTAGCGGTAAGAAGAGTCGCAAATCACCAATGAGAATTCGCCAAGTTTTCAGACGAAGTGCCAGTAAAGGAGAGGACTGCACTGACTTTCCTACTCCTACATCTTCAGTGATTACAGGAGCCCTCTTTGGCATCCCACTCAACAGGCTTGGAGACCCTGACACAGTCCCTCAACCAGTCATGGTATCTTTAACATTAACTATTATTGGTGTTGCCCTATTATAACAAGTATGTGTATAGTCCACCTGGCCAAGCATTAGTATTGTTATCCCAAACTTAAAATCCAGGTACCAGCACTGTAGTAACAAATTGAACATCTTGTTTTTGCAGATGATAAAAGTAAATAGGTTTAGCCGTTGCATACATATCGTTCAATTTATTTGCTAGGGGTGTACAGCATTGAAGTTTTTGTTGTGCTTGGCAACATTGATTTTGGATTGGTTTTTGAAATTGTTCCATGAGTCTTGTTTATTACTTTGAAAGAACACAAGTTGGAATAACTTGGCTACTTTTGACAGTATTGATTGTGTAATATTTATTTGAGTGAAAATCTTATCAGTTTGCATAATAGTGATTATTAGATTGTCCCTGAAGTCATATGGAGGAGTGGAGTTGTAGCCACATTCTTAACCTCGGCACTAGATACAGGTGAGTGGTCACCTGTGTGCCTTGGCCACCTCATGCCCAGGAAAATATCCCCTAGTACTATTCAGATAGGAGGATGGGTGGGCCCCAGAGCTGGTCTGGGCTCTTTGAAGAGTGAAAGATTGCTTTAGGTAAATGAAAAAGTATCATAAGAATATACTTTTTTTTTTCTTTCTTATTCATTTTGTTTGATAAGGTATCCAGCATTCATTGTGGTTAACAGTGCAGTCTCCTTGGATGTGATGCCATGTGGTTTAGTAAAAAATACTTTTTACCTCTTTTTTTCTTCTTTGTTTTCCCTTCTTTTCCATCCTCCAGTAACAAAATGGTCCCTTATAGGGCCCTAATTCCCAATGATACACTCATAAGCCATAGGTCCTTTGAAACATTTTCCCCTTCTTTGCAAAACTTTCTTTCGTAAGGACTGAGGCACATTACCATGCAACACTGGTATTTCTTCACCAGACCATAGCTGTCACTTCCCAGAGGACCACAATCTTAATGTTCATTGTCATGAGAACTTCAAATTACATGGTGTATCCAAAGTTGGATTTGCAAGTTTTTAGGATCACTTTATGAAACTTACGGTGTCAAGTTTTGAACTTTATCTTTGGTAGGCCATGCTACAGCAGGTGTTTATGAAGGGTCCATTCACACAAGGCATCTTCCGAAAATCGGCAAATGCACGGCTAGTGAGAGAAGTGAGGGAACGGCTGGACAGCGGACAGGAGCTGGCAATTGAGCACATCCCCATCCTGGCTGTTGCCGCACTGCTGAAGGAGTTTCTTCGTTCATTGCCAGATGCTCTGCTTGGTGCTGCCCTCTATCCACTGTATATGGAGGCACTGGAGTGCAGAGATGAACAAGAGAAGTTGATAAGGGTTAAAAGGTGTGTATCGTCTTCTTCTTATAAAGCCCTACAACCTATATAAGGTTCTGGCTTGCTCATCCACTTTCTACTATCTCTGTTCTATGCTACTTCCAATTGCGTATGTTGATGCTCTTTATATCTTCCAAAGTGTCGTCTTCCCATCATGTTTTAGGTCTTCCAATTGGTCTTTTAGACATAGGTTTCCATCTCTTAATCTTCTGCACAGTATTATCTTCAGCCATGTGTTCAACATGGCCCAACCAGTTTAATCTTTGTTTTTTAATAAACCCAATTATATTTTGTCCTTTTAATATATCATTTATTTCTTGATTAGTTTTAATTCTCCAGTAGCCATCATCCGTTCTTGTAGGACCAAATATTTTCCTCGTGACCTTTCTTTCAAAAATCATCAGTTTGTCATATTTTCCTTAATTACCCATGTTTCAGAGGCATAAGTTACTGTTGGGCAAATTAGCGTGTTATAAAGTTGTAGTTTGGCGTTTCGGGATATTAATTTTGATGAAAATAGTTTTTTTGTGAACATGATATGCCCTATTTCCTGCTGCTATTCTTTCTTTAATTTCCTCCTCAATACAGATGTCAGTATTTACCATTGTTCCTAAGTATTTAAATGAGTTTACTTGTTCGAACTGTTCTTCTCCTATATTTATGTAGGTAGGGTGGATTGTGTTTCTGGTACAAAATAGGTATTTGGTTTTATTGTTGTTTACTATTAGTCCAGCATTTAGCACTTCATGTTTGAGTTTGCAAAAGGTGTCAATTAAGATTTGCTTTGTTCTTCCAATTATTACAATGTCATCTGCGTAGGAGAAAATCTGTTTTAATCTAGTAGTTATATTTCCTCGGACTTTTAAATTGGTGATTACTGAGTCCAACACTACACTAAATAACAGGGCGGATAAAGGGTCTCCCTGTCTGACTGCTGTTTGCGTTTCAGTCGATTCAGAATACTGTTGTTTACTTTCATCTTCATTTTGGTTCGTTGCATTGTGAGTTTTATTAGTGTAATAAGTTTATCTGGAACAGTATGTTTGATTAAGATATTATATATTACATCTCTATCAAAAGCTTGTGAGAAGTCTATAAATATGTTATGTAGATCAGTATTGTATTCATGGTATTTCTTGTATATCTGTCTCACAATAAATATATTATCTACTGTTGGTCTGTTAGGTCTGAATCCCATTTGGTAATTTCCGATTTCTGGTTCAATTATCTTACTTAATCGGTCATATAGTAAT
>Ga0123357_10003962_pt1 | contig 17215 bp, 9 predicted proteins | sample TergutEmb28metaG_FD_89873 | JGI IMG/M metagenome (GOLD analysis project Ga0123357, IMG submission 89873) | Embiratermes neotenicus P4 segment gut microbial communities from Petit-Saut dam, French Guiana - Emb289 P4 | ecosystem: Host-associated > Arthropoda: Insects > Digestive system > Gut ... | reverse complement strand
ATGGTTGGGCCCCCCCCCCCCCCCCCCCCCCCACCTAGATCGCTTCTACTGCTGTAAATCCACACACTGTAGACTCACCATATACCATACACGTTGACATAAACTACACCTGAATGCGTGTATTGCTACAAATGTTTGTCTTCCTGAAATGAGCATGTAGAGCCTAAGGCTCGTAACATGTAGAAGATATTGTGTGAAATTAAATTATAGCAGATGTGCAATGGGTTGGTTTACATTGTATAATCATTGCTATGAACCTAAAACGGGCTATGATATGACGTCGGAAATCTACCTGGAAAGATCGCAAAAATACTATGCTCAGAAATCTTGTTATTTATGACAAGGAATTTGAAATTGCAAGGTGTGGGCTATCCTACAATGGCTTCTCTAACATACGAATCCTTGAAAGCCCAGTAGTTAGTGAACGTACCGTTACGTTTAACGGTGAAAACTCTTCATTTTGTCCACACATTTTATTTACGTGTTCCATATGAGACTTGTAATAAACGGTCATTTTTTACTTATACAATGTCTACCAATTGTTCTTTCTAAAAGAAGCAAACTGAGCTCTTTGTGAGATAATGTAGACTAACGCCTGAGCCCGTGTCAGTGTGTGTGAGATTTATGGTGGACAAAGCGATATTGCGAAAGGCGCTTTCCGAACACTTCATTTTTGCTGTCAATAAAACGCCACCAACGCTCCGTACTCATCTGGATCATACTACTAAATAGGACAAACGGGCGAAGGTTCGGAAAGCAGCGCTGTTTCGGATAACGAGAAGCACCGGACAGAAAGTTACTTCTGCTTTGTTCAGTCTTCAAATGGTAAGAAAATTATTAGGTTCTACAAGTGTAATACGTACACACAAGGTACCATTCCTAAGGAAATAGGGCAAAATGATATTTCAATTAATATTTTATTTAATTACTAGCACGAATATCTTCTTTGGTCCCGATAATAAAGTTCTTTAGGTCATGTTGCAGTCTGAAAAAAAGAACCAGACTCGAACGTCGTCTGCTTACTGCGGTAGCGGTACTGGTGACACTGCTATTCATCTTTCTTCTCTTGATCATCATTCTGGCCTGCAGAAGCAAGCCACTAGCAGGTGAGTCAAAGAGGAGAACCAGGTGTTTTATTTATGGCAGTAGTTACCTCGTACATACACACACACACAAATATATATATATATATGTGTGTGTGTGTGTGTGTGTGTGTGTGCTGTAAATAATTCTTTGTGACATAGACATTTAAATTCCACTGAAGTGTTTAATGGACAAAAAATAATAAGTGAAATTACATAATCATACTACTATATTTCATTTACTCTTTACTAATTTCCAATTCATTAGTCACTAAAACTCCACGCTGTCGAGTCCGATTTGTTGTCAGTGTCTTTAAATAAACTGTAAATTATTTAACACTTCTACTGCATAGTATCATCTTTGACAGTCAGATTCTTCAGCGATATGCAGTGCACGAACGTTGCGTTAGGAGAACTGAAGTCGCAGTGGGAAACTGAGACACAAGGACACTCCGGTTGGTTTGACTCCAAGCTATTTATGTGTCTCCAACGAACTGCATTATGAATTAGATCAGGTTTCGCCAACCCGTATGTCCGCGTTCATCTTTGTGTCTTGCAAGGGATTTTTCAACACTATAAGGTTTTGATGGTGGTGTGTAACATACAAATTCAGTCTTCTTCTCTGGGACTTTGTCCATCGTGTAATAGACATAAAACAATTTTTGACACCTCAAAAATTTTGAAACGTTCTTAAACATTTGTAAAATTTTCTCTGATGATCGCCAAGCACGGATTCATTTATGTTCCGTAAAATGATTTTCTATCGAGTACCGAGAAATTCTACGTATTTAGAGGGTGCTGGATGTCACATTATTTAAGGAGTAGTGTGTAAATAATGGTAAGAAGTTTTGTAAAAATAAATGGCCATAGCCATATATAATTCTGTGGCATAAAACATAATCAGTCATGTTTTAAAACTTTGTTCGTATGCAGAACACAAAAGTAGATCTTCATAATTTGCAATGTGGATAGGCACCTACAAGACTACACGGAGTCACAACCCACAGTACTACAGTATGAACTCTTACCGTCGTGACAACCTCGGATCTTTCACGTATGAAATCTAATAATTTCAGTTCCCATCTCTAAGACCGTGCTCGTTGCAGATTACAAAGTACTTCTATATTCCCGTCTCCCTGAAATAGTTGGCGACTCCGGAAGCAAGTGATTCTAAATTCGGTTCATTGACCGCTGACCGCAAGGTTACAACAGTGGCGGTGGATAATTCTGTCAGAATCAAATAATCAATGAGACTGCCCCTGTTGTACCTACGTTTTCTCCATGGTTACTGTACAAAACAGTAGCATGACACTTCTAAAGTTGGACATTGCTTTCCACATGCAAGGGATATCAGACTAGAATCAAGTGGAATGTGTTCATGTGGTGCATGCATGTATATGTACGTGTGTGTTTGTTTGTACAAGACTACACCTAGGCCAGGGGCGAACAAATCCCTGATGCCGGATTCCTGTGGCGACTAAATTTTGTACGATGGATATACGAGAGAAAGACCAACAAGATTCACATTTTTTATCATTAATTTATTCCAATTAAACTGTCTTCTACATGTTTCGAATAAATAATTGCTCATCATCAGGCGGTTTTGTACTTGCAGCATACAGTATTTTACCACGCACCTTTGGGGTGTCTAGCCGCTAACACCATGTGATTGGAACTGGGAGGTTGTGATTGGAACCCAGTTCCAATCACAACGTGTTAGCGGCTAGACACCCCAAAGATGCATGGTAAAATACTGTATGCTGCGTGTACAGAAATAACCTGCTGATGATGAGCAATTATTTGTTCGAAACATGTAGAGGGTAGTTTAATTCGGATAAATTACTAAGAAAAGTGTGCAACTTGTTGGACTTTCTCACGTATATGTATCACGATGCACGGTTCGGAGAATGTAAAGTTTGTACGAAGGAACCTAATATTTTTTGGTCCCCAGTCCGGAACGTGCCTCGCGTCACATTTCTGACTCTTAGAATTTTGAGGTGGCTGTTAGATTTTCAGATTTGTGCACTCTTAACCTATACTATTATTGATCCTTGTGCAATGTAACGACATTTTCGTATTATTCCTACCGTTCATTGTGTTTACAATCGTCCACATATACCAGTGTTGCCCAAAATTTGTTTGCCCGCGGATCCCTTTTTGCTTCGAAAAATAACTACGGATTCTCACATTTTTGCTCAAGTAAATATGGTGTGCGGATGACCGATATCCAAAGTTTTAAAAAAAATATGTCTCAGAACTGATTTTAGATAGCTACGAATACATACCAGCAGCATTCGTAGCAATAAGTTGCATTATTTGACCTTAATTGAACTGACTGTCGCTCACTTCGTGGGTACAGCGGCCTTCTTAATTAGATATTCTGACGGTAATGCGAAATAAACATATCGCCAATTAAAGAAGTTCTGCGATCATTTTTAACAAAATATTATTCCTTGAATTTAAAAAATTCTGCAAGGCGTCCTGACCGGTTAGGGGCACACACAGCCTCCTACTCAAACGGTCGGCGTACAAGGGAGCTACTTCCCAGGGTATAAAGCACCCAGGGTGTGAATTTCACCACTCACATGCATGTGGAAAAAGAACGAAGTTGTCTCTGTGCACACCATGAAGGCTGACTACGGTAGCAGGGCTAAAATCCACCCATTCTTAACCTCGGCGCTAGGTGTAGGCGGTCGCTTTACCCCCAGGGAATGAGCCCCCGGTACCCATTGAATAAGAGGCTAGGTGAGCTCCAGAACCGGTTTGGGCGCTGTGGAGCAAAAGAGCCCTTACCGGAAATCTAACGATTCCTCGACCATTCCAGCCCACCTCAATGAAAGGCAAAGGTTAAGAATGCACAGAACAACAGTTTCATGCCTACATATGCCTTCAGTTTGTGCTCATGGAGAACGCATTTTACCTTAGTATTTTAAAGTATGTAGTTTAAAACACCTGCTTCCTCTTTGCAACAAATTTAAACATCTTTCAGTGGAAGGCAAGGATCAAATTCTTGACCATTTTTTGGCCTGTGTTACTGCAAGATAATTCACACTTATGTATAAAAGAACTAGAACTAATCTTTTGGCCGGTAGGTTGGGCATATATGTTACTAGATTTTTTTTTGTTACAGACAGTGTAACACACCAACCAACATGCCGCAGTGAGAAGTGCATTGCATCAGGTAAAATTCTACCATTCACCTTAAAATAGACAAATGCTAGATTTTGAAGTTCTAGAATAAATATCTCATCCACTGTGGACATTAACCCTTATCCTGCCAACGTGGAGAATATGGCGAGCTCCTTATAATGCCAGCAAATGGCAGGTGAGATTTAATTCGGCGTTTAAAGGGTTAAAATAAGTACATGTAGCAAAAATTTGTAAATAGTCTTGGTGACAGTTATGTCCATGTAGGAGTTTTCTTACAACCAACAGCAAATTCATGATCTGACCTGATCCATCATTATAAAATATATGGTGTCAACAGTATCATTCTACAGCATGTAAGTGTATTGAAAATCATACTGTCTCAGTGTTTTCACTAGGTTAATAACCATATGAACAACTCTCTGCTTCTTTAACTGTCACACAGATTTCTAAATTCTCTGTGCATGAAGCCTCTAAATACATCACACAGCCAACGCTACACAATACAATTCTGAAAGTTTCAAAGTATGCTACATTCCTTAGCGTGCAGTTCTTCAAATTCTGGAGGAAACATATCCACTTGTGTTTCATGTTTTCATTACATTGTTATTTCCCTGTATCATTGATTTCTGTTTCTATGCATGTGTGTCTGTCTTTCTTTTCCATATTTCTTTTTTCCTTTCTCTTGCTTTTCACCCTTCTCTGTTTCATTGTTTCTCCAAGCACATGTACTTTCACTGTAATTCTTCCCAGCTTTCTCTCTGTTGGAGTCCATGGATCGGAGCGCAGATCCCTGTGATGACTTCTATCAGTTTGCTTGTGGCAAATGGGGCCGAGCCCACCCTGCGAAGGACACAGAAAATTACAACAACTGGTTCAGTGAGCGCACCTATTTCTTGCTGAGACAGCTCAAAGGTTAGAATTCAGATTTAATCAGAACTTTACCAGTCAATATTAACAGATTTTTGCAGTCATTTCTCAGTGTGTCTAGCTGTAGTTAAGTAGGTGGTTTTGTCAACAATAGTGAAATACCCATGGTTGACTAAGCTAAGGCTTGAGAGGTGTGCATTAAAAAACCAGCCACCCACTACACCTCAACATTATTACAAGTTGCTCAGAAATTTTGATGTCCTGTGGGACTGGCTATACCTCAGGAAACAACACTGTATTAACTAACTCTGTGATTTAAAGTATCTCTTAAAAATTTATTTACTATGCTGGTAAAGAATCATTACCTGTTTATAAACACCCAGATTTGATCCTATCCTGAACAGGTTAAATCCAGTCTACACTCACACTACTTATCTGTTTTGGCAAGTATACCTAGGTCTCTCAGCAGGCCTCTTGAATAAGAACTTTGAATGAACTAATTTTCCATGTGAATAAGGCACATCATGCCAATCTCATCTCCCTCTATTTAATCACTTTGATAACATAAGGCAAGAAGTGCAAATTAGGATGTGTCTCAGTATTTGGTTTTAAATTAATATTTTTACAGCATTTTGTATCTGGATAACATTTTTTTGCTTTGCTTTTCAGAGCTCCTGAAAGAAAACAGCACAAATTTAGAGCCTAGGGCTGTCCAACAAGCCAAATCACTGTTTACAGACTGCCAGGATGTTGGTATGTAAGTTCACACACACACACACACACACACACACACACACACACACACACACACACATACACACACACACACACACACACACACATACTTACAACTGAATATTGAATCTTCAGTAACACTGCTGCAAGAACAACAAATATTCCACAATGGAATTAATTTCAAAAGCTCCATAGTTTATAGTGATTTTGTCTGGAAAAGAATCCCCCCCATCAAAAATTCACTTTTGTGCTTCGACATTCTGCGTTCAGTACCCAGCAGGGAGCAGAAATTATTTTTAATCAGCGTCACTCATATCAAACTGTATTTCTGAGGTTACAAATGCATGAAGGCTTTCAGTAATGGTATTGGACACTGACTGGAATAGGCCATTCATGATAGCTAGTCTATGTCAGATGATAATATTAAAACAGGTATTATGAGTGCAATTAAATCTCAGGCTGACAGCCACATCAGGTGGTCTAAAGACACCAAAGTTTCAGAGACCACACAGTCCCCTTCTTCAGGTTTTGACATGATTCAACATCCAGACTGTACATCCACTCCAGTCCAGCCTCTTAACAGGTCAGGAGACATTAAGGTTACTGAGCAGCGTCCTGGATGAGGGAAATGAAATGGGAGGGGGTCCATTAGATTTATCTGGCTCACGTCAGAACCCAGTGGCAGCCATTTGTAGAAATGACAATGAACCCTCACACTATACACAATCGAGAATATCATGATGGTCTGATTCACTATGAATTTCAGATATGCCATACACAATGGAGATCATTCAGTGCCTAGTTATTCAGTTACAAACCAATGCCCAGTGGCCCTGTAGTTCTGAATATCAAACTTTCTTTTCAGATGCACTGGAGGAATTAGGCCTGAAGCCAATCATGCAGATCCTGGAGAACGTAAGTCTACCTAAGCAGATACCAAACAGTAAGACAGCCAAAGGCTGGGATATCGCCAAGACCCTTGCACAGATTCAGCGAATCATGAGTCAGGACTTGCTGGTACAACTGGGTCCTGACCTGGAGACTGCAGATGATGGAAAAACTTTATTGAATGTGAGTACAGCGTAGGGACCATGAAAAACATATGACACACCCCAGTGCAGCCATCCCTTAGTTTACTTTTGGTTTGGGCTTGGGTGGTTACACCAACTGTTCATTCAACTTTCCACTGACACTCAGTGGCAGATCTGAGACTCTGCTCCTAGAACGCACTCCTGGACATGTCTCAAAATACCAAATTGTTTAAGCACATATACGTTTGTCACAAAACATCAAATACTTGCACAGTTTGAATTCAAAAATATATTACGATTTTGTAGAATTCTTTCGTGTAAAAACTAACAGCTTTTAGGCAGAATTTTGTTCTTTTCTACTGCAAGTCACAACTTGTGAAAGGGCTGATTGGAATTGCTTTTGCATCAGACAATATACAAATATATTCTTTACATCTTCTTCAATTTAAAAAGGGGGAGGGGACTTACGTACTCCATGGTTACTCCATGGTGCAGAGTCCTGGAGAAGCGAACTGGTTTGCAGCTAGTCAAGAAATTCCCCGCATTTCACGGAACCCGAAGGTTCATTACCGCACTCACAAGCGTCCGCCACCTGTCATACTTTTTTGTATGTTGCGCGATGATTCCCCTAGAAACACTCCCCCCCGGAGATCCGAGTGGGGGAGTAGTTTACCTCTGGATTGTTTTGTCTCCAGAGGAATCATCCCGCCTGTGAGTGTTTCTGAACATTAGTTTTAACAGGGAGGGATTGTTAGCCCCTCGCCCAACCCCCAAGCTGGAGGACCACCCCTTGTCAGGGGGTGGGGAGACATGAAACTTTTTTTTTTTTTTAATTTTGAATTCTGATGGGAGAGAGATTTATAATAGAGTAACTGATCCAGACTACTAATACAAGCTTATGTCATGTGTGCATTCTTTCTTCTGGGATTTTGTTAAGGATAACTATGTCATTTAATACCAAAGACACTAGAAGAGCTCAAGACACAGATCTCATATAACTATGCAAATAAGGACCATAATATTATCCAGAAAGTTTAACAGGTGGCTATACATTGGTTTTACTTTGTTGGAGACTTTCATGACATTTAATTTGATTTCTGTAAGTTATTCATAGTAAATTTTCTGTTTTTTGCACTGTGCATTGTAATATAATCACAGAATATAAACCAACAGAATGCAACTTTGTTAAACTAATATTTTTAATTTTACAATGTCTTCAAAATGTTGTAGACTGCTTATACTGTTGGCATGTAAACAAATTATACTATACATGTGCATACAACTGTCTTCCTGAAGTTGAACCCTTGGGTTCAAAACATGTAGAAGACATCACGAAAATTACAATACTAGTTTAACAAAGGTGCATTTTGTTGGTTTATATTATATAATTATTCATAGTACTTTATGAATTGATTGTTCATATTGGTGATAAGTCCCTTAATTGTAACTAAAACATGATCTGGGTAATAAATTAAAAACCATAAAAATCTTTCAGGATGCACTGTACATTAATATGAGCTACTATGGTATCATGTACCCTGCATAGGTTATTGAATGATAATATTTTGATGTAGAATTTACATATTATCAAATAAGATTTGAGGTTGTATACTCGTACATAGGTTGTGTAAGTCGTAAGTGAGAAAGAGGACATCCTTTACGAATCTGGCATACACATAATAGGTCTAGAAAAAACAATATGAAACCCTTCTTTGGGAAAAGCTGCCATTTAAATTTCGAACCTCCAGAATAAAAGTTTAGGCATTATGTCTACAGAAAATTGCTGACTCTAAAGCTACATGTCAGAACATGGCATGATCATATTCTAACACTTTGTCACAGTTGAGTCCACCAAATGAACTCCCAGTGCTGATCCGAGGCTTGGTGACTGAGTCTGATGACTTGCCTAAAGTGAGACGACTCAACAGCCGGCAAATTATCAACGCCAGAATGGCATACATGATAGGCATCATGGAGGAGATAGAAGCCTGGGAGAATACAGAAGATGATGAAATCAGACTCAACAAGTCTTCAGTTGCATCTACAGCTATTAAGATATTGCTGTTTGAGGCAGAAGTCAACCAGGTATCAACCAAAATACTGCTCACAATAAACACTGAGGAATTAGTTGTTTTTGAAAATTTATGTTCTCACCTCAGTGGGTACTGAGATTTAAATCTTCTGGGATATGACACTGTAGTTTGATGCATAGGCTCCGGAGTCTTGAAAAAATTTCACTCCATCTTCCAGGCAGACCCTGAATGTGGAAACAGTAGCCCACATCCCAAAAAATCATAGTCTTAAGTCAGTTAATAAGCTGGTTACCAACTAACTAACTAACTAAATCACACAGTCACTTACCCAATAATTTGTAGTTATTTATTCAGTTAGTTGGTTACCCATTTGCTAACACATGTATCTATCTATCATCTATCTATCTGTCTGTCTGTCTATCTACTCAGTCAGTCTTTTAGTGATTCAGTTATCAGTCACAAAGTATGTTAGTCAGTTACATTGATCTTAATATATTGGTCACTATCATTTTCAAGCCACAGTCTCTGCCAGTTGCATACATTATAAACACCTCTAGTATCAAATATTTAAATGCTACTGCAACTGTAAACATATGTTGGGATACTTTTATACTTTATTTGATTTTTGTTCTGTTTTGAAGGGTTAAGGCATATCCTCTAAATTACAGGGGATTAACAGTAATAAAAAAAATTCCACTAGCAGCAGTACAGTGCGGATCACCATCCAAGAGCTGCAGCGTCTCATGGAATTGAGTTCAAAAGGTGCAAAGAACAGCCACAAGGTGTGTCCCTGCGACCTCGGTTGGTACCCATGTGTCCATATTTAGCTACATGTGAGGAGGTTGGAAAGCTGACTCCTTTGTTACTGCAGCTTCAAAGGGTCTTCTTGATTTTATGCCTATTAACCTTGACACATGACAGGGACAATACATTTTCAGTCAAGGAGTGTTTTCTATATTAAAACAATTTTGCAGTACAAAATTACTTAATTTTTGTGTTTCTTTACCTGTCTGCATGTATCAGTTCCATAACAGATTAACAGAGTTCCACGGAATTAGATGTTGGGTAGGTTTAATAAACACTGTAGGCAATTTTAAATCTTGTTAAAATTGGACAGCAATAACAGAGAGGTTACTCGAAGACCTACATGTGTTCCTGCATACATCTGCAGCATAACTTGCTAAACATTTATTGAAATAAAAAATGTTTCAAACAAAAGTTGTACAGAAAAATGGAGCATATAATCAGTACAATTTTCCCATAAGTTTGGCAATTTCTTATGGAACTAAACAGTAGGGAATTAATGCACCAAATTTGTTATGTAACTCTGGAGATGTAACGGATCAAAGGGTCCAATCCAATCCTTCATGTTTAGGATGATGATGATTTGTTATGTTATGCAGTGTATGTTTAACTTGTAACATGTACAAAGACAGTGCATTATGATTTGTCTAATAAGTGGAGAGCTGAAGTAATGACTGTGTGTCTGCCAAAGTTTCAGTGTATGTGTCTGACCTATTGACTGACTGACATGATTCTGCTTGACTGAGACTAAAATAAATTAATTCCTTAGAAATGAGTTTATGCCATAAGTAATCCTGGTGTTGTCATTTTTGTATTTTTAACACACACACACACACATACACACACACACACACACACACATATATATATATATATATATATACACACTGCCCACATGCAAATATGGGCACTTCTTGTTTAATACAATAACGCACTTTTCATTTTGTATTGGCCACTGTATTGTATTTAGCATGCCTAATATTTACATCTAATAATCAGCAAATAGTAAACCTTTCAGTTACTCTAGTTCCTCCAAAACAATGCAGATAAATTGGATGCAGTACTTCACGGTCCTAATGGATGGCATACATGTGCAGAATCCATTCAACGTAACAAATGGAATTGTATCAGTCACTGACCTCGGCTACTTCCTGAACCTCGCATCAGTCCTTGCAAATGCCAGACTAGAAACCATACGTGAGTATTAATTCTGTGCAACCTTTTTTTGTCACCCCTGAACAAAAAGCATCTGCACAGAAATGACACTGAAAGATGGTTGAGTGATAGCATTTGGTCACCACTTACATTTGTATGGATATTGATTCTGATGAGTGTTAGGTTATTGAAATATGGTGTTCCAGTTGTACGGATTATACTATGTTCAACGACTGTATAAAGAAAAGGAAAGGGGCAGTCATGATCTGTTTCTGATGCCAATTAATGCAGTAGTGGGGTGATCACATTGGATACCTCATGAACCTATATTAGATCCTAAGACTTTTTGCAATATTAATCGCACATAATTGAAATTAATTTTTCTCAAGTTCATATGCATCCTATTGGAATTTTGAAGAGTTCCAGGAAACTTAGATCCCCTCTGCCAGAGGTCTAAAAAGAGACAGAAGACAAAATTCATGAATGTTGTTAATAAGGATGATAACACTCCAAGCAGAACACCAAGTATTCTCTAAAATTATTTGGAGTGACATCATTCGTGACTGTTATTTTCAAAGCAATAGTCAAAATAACAACTACAAAATTCAATAACAAATTGCTAATTTAAATAAATAGAACTGTGTAAGTAATTCTACAATGTCTATCAGTAAATGTTTTTTGAATGTTGCTCAATTTGTACACAAAAATTAAAGGCATCCAAAATGTTTTTCATGGTGGCCATGTCTCCATTCAAAGTATCGTTTTATCTGCACTGAGAAGCTGCAGCAGTAATCCCCATTGTACATTCACACACAGGACATGAAGAGTTTGATGAGTTTTAGATTTTAGACATTTCTATTACTTTTGTTTCCTGACATGACACTTAGTATCTTATAAGCTGCATGTTTCCCAAATCAGGCATACACATGAACTGGTTATGTAATCTATGTGGTCCGATGACTGTGATTAACTCCCTAACAGATTGCTCAGATGGTTCACCAAGATCGAGGCACACCTTATGACAGACATAAATTCAGCTTCTGGAATGTGTTTCATACAAGAAAAGTGCTGTAATAGATAACATCAAACAGACTAAAATCTATTGTAATTGTTATCTGTGTCAGAATCATACAAAATATTGTATAAGAAATGCAGTCCCTGCTTCCTTATGAGTTGTAAAGTGTAAATTTACAACAGCCATCTACATTAAGAGGACCACAAGCACAATTCTTATCTAACCAGCAACAAATCACACCATAGAATGAAAACTAAAAATGTGTGATTTATTTTAAGTATTTATTTTCGTCCATAAACTCTGGTGGAACCATGCAGCTCCATTAATTTCTCACATTTTAATACAAAATGAGAAGTATATTTTTGAGAACATATCACTTTTGTTACATATTTTACACAACAGTTTAATTTTTACACTTTAGGTCACTTCTGCAAACACAATGTCACATTTTTATGTTTGTTTGAAAAACTTACTTTCATAATTAGTTTTAAAAATGTATATTTTAGGCACTTCCAATTCTAAGAATCAATGGTACATGGTAGTATAGCAGGTATAACATGATTTAACCATAGTTGAAGAATAAAAGACCAACTTGATGTCACTTGCTATTTTATTTCACTTCTTATGTGCTCAAGATGTTTCAGACATTAATACAACCATCATCAGGACCTTGCGACTATTCTGTTGAACTACCACATTGATCATATTGTTCTTGGTTCGATGTGTGTTGGAGTTTCATTGTGGTTGGGTTAGAGTGGTATCCGTGTTGCAGGTTGAAGCCTGCAACACGGATACCACTCCAACCCAACCACACCGAAACTACAACACACATCGAACCAAGAACAATATGACCAATGTGGTAATTCAACAGCAAAGTCGCAAGCTGATGATGATGGATATATTAATGTCTGAAACATGTTGAGCACATAAGAAGTGAAATAAAATAGCAAGTGATATCAAGTTGGTCTTTTATTCTTCAACTGTCACAATGATGCACAGTCCAATAAACATAAGATGATTTAACCATATTTAAACTCATATGTAGAGTTACACAGGAGGTGCATTTTAAGTTTCACTGAGGTGGCAAATAAATCTTCTGTTTAGCAAGTAGAAATTGGCACAAATATTAAAGCCCTTTATGGCTAGTTAGGCTCACTTTTCTGTTCTCATTACAGAGAGGTATGTGTGGTGGCAAGTGGTAGATGTGCTGGCACCCCATACTAACAGGGTGATGCGGGACCTACACAGACTTCTGCAAGAGAAGATTCTTGGGACCTTCCAGACAATTTCCAGGTTATCATCATTGTGTACAAGTGGCACTAAAATTAGTACATATTGGTAATATGAATAAGAGTCTAAGAGTAGAGAGAAGAGATTCAATATGATAAACACACTTCTGCCATTCATTTTATGTGATTTTGTCCACCTTGGTGGGCATGATGTTCATTTAATCCAAATACAAATATGTATGTAGTTCCAAACATAATGTCTAGAGATATGACGCTGAACTGAGTCAGAAACTTTCTTTCATAATTTGTTAAATATTTATCACAGCAAAATATATTCTGAGCAAAAAGTGTAAATCCTCAACAGATCCATATTTCATGCAGTGTACCAACTATTTTGTGCGATGAACTGTCCTTGACAAAATTAAGGGAATTTTAAATTTGATTTTAGTCTCATGTGAAGCAGAGATTATATCCACCTTATAACTGTTAATGTAAACTGCAATACAAAATGTTATCAGACTGATTCTATGACTACAACAATTAAATGTGAAGACAGACAGATGGATAGATAGATGCATCTCCTACTAAATGCATAGACTTTACAAAGTTTGTGTCAAGAATTTATAGTTCCAAGTACACTTCAAATGTGAAACTCACTATAAAAATTAAGGTGACTGGCAAAACATGTAGCTGTCACAAAGCAATATCAAGCAGCTGCTCATTGTGTTATTGGCATAAGCTTATCACCCACCAAAGGATTTTCATTGCTTGTCTAAATAAAATGAAGTTATGCTTGTTTTTATAAAGCATCTGCTTTCAAAACATTATGCTTAACACTAGTATGAGGTGCAGGTGACCTGTATTCCTCCAATGACTTCATCTCCAGCACCCACTGAACAAGAGGCTATGTGGGTGTCAAACCATGCTGTTGTCTGAATAATAATGTACAAAATCGCTTCACTGGAGATACATGTTCACTCATACACTGTTCGACAATTTGCACCTGGCTGGTATATGGTTGCAGAAAGGATAAATTTTATATGTTACTCTAAGTCCACGTGGCCACAGCTCTATGTTGTATTACAGTAAACTGTTATCACAAATGCAAGATTGATCAGGTACATAAGTTGTTGATGTACTCATCAGGTCAATTTTGTGCCTACGTCGAGTGAAGAAATTGCTGCCAATTGCTGTCAGCTACATACTGGCTGCACAGGACGATGTTTCCAACACTGTTTCCAAGGTAATTAAAAACTGATAATCATTATTTATAGAATTCAGCAATTCTTGTCTACCATATTCCTAAAAGACATTCCTTAACATTTCAACACAAAATATTTAAACGTGTAGCTATACAGACTTCACAGCTGTTATCTCCTTCACACTTATGTTCTGTTTTTTATGTTGATACTTTAGGGTTCATCTAACCTCCATCATTGATATTCTCTTGTTATAATGCTAATTCTTTCCATGTTGCATTCAGTGCAGGAAAAACTATGGCTGTTTGATTTGACACAGCCAAAGGTTCCAATTTCCATTGCTGTAAATCAACATATATCATAACAGGCTTCAATCACTCAGCTTGTAGAACACCAAATAAATCCAGAATCCATTTTAAAAAAATTTATTTTCAAGCAACATAATTCATATGTAGCATGGAGAGTGTTCAACAGAAGCCAGCAGACCCCATTAATTGCTTTCAATATTTCTTCTTTCATAAGAACTTGAGACCACACTTTATATTCATGACACACTGGATATAAATACAACCATAAATAAATAAATAAATACAGCATAGATGTTGTTGTTGTTGTCGTCATTGTTGTTGTAAGATTGCGATTGCAAGACTTGTGTTGGTCACCTCCAGAAGCATGTAGTAATAACCATTCCAACCATGTTACATTTGTCACGCATAAAGTACATAGAAGATGCACAACTTCAAATGTCATTTCTTTAAAGTACTTTACACTAAACAAACAAAATATTTTATAATATAATTCAGTTATAAAATAAAGATCTGAATGTGAGAGGATCAAAACTTACATCAGTGGCAATCTCTGTTTTTTATTTTATGCATGTGTAGATAGCTTTATTTACTGGTACTGTATTTCACTTTAGGGTTTAAAGAAGTGAAGAAAATTAATGGATTTATCATTCATTTTTGTCTGTTTCCACCAACTTCCTTCTTTTTCTTCTCTGTCTCTTCTTGTTCATTTCTTCCTTCCTCTCCCTTCCTTTCAGACTCTATCTCTCTGTTCCTTCCATCTTTATTCACTTAATTATTTTCCTTCTTGCTCTCTCTCATCTTAGGTACTTTTCTATTCCCTTCTCCCTTTCTTTCCTCTTTCAAGAGTTGCTACTGACTAAGGTAATGCATTTGACGGCAAAAAATGTATACATGCAGGTTGCAGAAATGTTGAACGATATTAAGAACAGTTTCAACTCCTTGGTCCACGATGGAGATTGGATAGACCGTGAAACTAAGAAAGCAGCCCAAGAGAAAGCAGACAGCATCAAAAACTTCATTGGCTATCAAGAATGGCTCCTCAAGCCTGGTCAGTTGGATGAGTACTACAGTTCGGTATGTTCAGTATTAAACTTCTCAGTTTGACTGTTACACAACAACGTATCAGGTTTTGGCTCTAACAAATCTATAAATATAATGACAACCAAACACCCAAGACAGCAGTAGAGGTAGGTCCCAAAACATCATTTGCATTAAATACACTTCAGAAAAGCAACAAATATATCAACATAATTATGGTTAAATGCTCAAACTGTTTTGCTTTCATCAGTCATTTAGCATATAATAATGGCAGCATGTACTTTTTTATGGCTGTAAAATAAATATGTATGACAGTATGTTTCTGTGAAAAGTGGTAAAAGTGTACGATTAAATCTAGGGTTTTGAGTTAGAAGCAGCAATTAATAGAACAAGCTCTCTCCATTATCACAGAAGAAAAGATCTGCACCGGTAATCTGACAATCTACACCGAATCACATCCCAGAGGAAGAACAATCTTAATAGACACTGCTAGGAGAACATAATTTTCATTATCAACTACATGTATGGTGTACTGTCTTTCATGAGAACTGATGATTATTCAGCTGGTCACTAAGTTTCAACTGAAACCCAAAACTTCATGAGAACACTCAAAAAAGCCAACCATTGATCTTGTCCTGAGACAGTCTAATAGTTTTGCATATTCACAACCTATTTCTCTAAGACACATTTTAATATTATCTTCCCACTTAAGTCTGTATCAACCAAGAGGTTTCTTTCCCTACAGAACAAGACTTTCACCGATTTTTAACACCTCAGTCATGATCAAATAAGGAACCAGGTATGACCTGCATGGATATCAACATAATACTGACAAATAATACTTTAACCCTTTTCAAGTTAATACTGCAGTAAAGGAACTTCTTCTGTTATGTTACTGTGATAATATTTTCTTATGCATATGAGAGAATGGGTTAATTGATATTAGTGTGTTTCCGTATGAGGTCAGCTAGACCTACAAGACAGTCAATACTTGTGGAATATCATCAGGATCAAATCCAAGGAAGTGAAGGATTACCTACAGCTACTGTTAGATCAGCCTGGAAACCAGAAAAATGACAGGTAAGACTGTGACCACATACTGCTATTTGGCTGGTAATTTGTACACATACAAGATATAGAGAATTCTTACTGTGACCCAACAATCAACCATTAAAATGATAAGGCTGTAAGTACCTACATAAAGGTTTGACAGGCTTAACTTTCTCACGAAGTACAAAAACTATGAAAAACTGGAATAACAATTCACACATGAAGGTGCACAGTCCACAAAGGAAGTGATGCAGATATCAATCTTATATGAGGGAGACATTTAACGGCTTTAATAGAAGTAACTGTGAGCAATTTTACATATCATTTTTCTACATAGTCCCTTTGCAACACAATGCATTTGTTATATTGTTCAACTAGTTTCTGTGTTCCTGTGGAGAAGAAGCTTTTCAGCTGCTCTAGTGGTCTTGTGTGCACGATGTTGATGGCCGACCAGAACGACCTTCATCAGTAACACGTGTTCAACCTGATTTAAACCTTTCCACCCACTCATAAACCTTT
>Ga0123357_10003961_pt1 | contig 17216 bp, 11 predicted proteins | sample TergutEmb28metaG_FD_89873 | JGI IMG/M metagenome (GOLD analysis project Ga0123357, IMG submission 89873) | Embiratermes neotenicus P4 segment gut microbial communities from Petit-Saut dam, French Guiana - Emb289 P4 | ecosystem: Host-associated > Arthropoda: Insects > Digestive system > Gut ... | reverse complement strand
TAAAAATGTCGCTTAAAATGTGTTTTACAAATTGTGTCTAAAAATATTTTAATTATATAAACTCGTTCTTGACGGTGTTTTGCTGTTCGTCAGTTTCAAATGTGTGTCTCTTATCGTTACTTCATTCTTTTGATTGTGTCGGCGTGCGCCTGTTTTGCTGTTTCGTGGGAGTGGGTCTGGTAACAAGTGGTATCCGCTCTGAACTGTTGGATGGTGTTGTCTGGTATGGCTTCCCTTTTATTTCTATTGTTGTAGTTCTAATGGATGGAAGAGCTTCCCGTAAATGTACCCAAGTTTTCATGTAAAATACCCGTTATTCTTGCCAGATTTTAATAGAACTTGAATTTTCACGTTAGATTTTCGAAAAATTCACAGATATGAAATTTCCTCACAAGTCCGTCCAGTGGGAGCCGAGTTCTTCCATGCCGATGGATGGACAGACAAACGGGCAGACAGACACAGTCATGATGAACCTAATAGTCGCTTTTCACAGTTTTGTGAACGCGCCTAAAAAAGAAAATCTTGCTGATCGACCGAGATGGTTTTGTTACGAGTATACAGCTGCCGTAATTTTCGTTCTGCTGGGAGGTCGAGGACCAAATAAGATCTAAATCTAATTACCAAAACTGTGAGATCCATAACCGAAACCACACGCCACTGCTTATGGGTTTGTTTGTTGACTTTCCTTTCGACGGGTTCACTTCGAAAGTACGACATTTCGACAAGCCGTGAAGTGAGTTCCATGTATCGATTCCTTATAATGGCCACGTATAGTGCGACAGCTGTTGTAATTGTGGACTGAAATTTCACACGGCCAATGTAACCCGTAGCCGACTTCACGCGACTGCCAGACCTGCGGTGGCAGACTCCATTCATAAGAAATGGATGTGCCAACTGTGGCTTACTGATCCTGCTGCTGCTGCTGTGTTTTGAGAGGTCCTTAATCGAAACATGGTTCTGATAAGTCTTTAGCCCGACCAGGAAGGAAACAAGCTACATTCTCCGCATTTTATGGAACTTGGAAGTACATTACCACGTTCACAAGTGTCCAACACCTGTCCCTACCCTAGCCAAATCAATCCATTCCTCTGCCCATCACAATTTTGACAGGCGCAGCTTGTTTCCTTCCTGGTCGGGCTAAGGACATACCAGCACCCCGGTACTATGCACTCTGTATGCAATTATTGGTTTTGTAATCGGCCTCCAGAATAGCCACCGATCAAATGGTTCCGGAGGCGCTTACCCTGAGAGTACAGCGGCTAGAACATGAAGCGGACCACTTTTCGCCATCTAGTGTCGGCTTTAAGAATTCGTGGAGCCATACTTATACTATCCCTTATATATTAAATGTATTTTTCCTAGTTAAGCGCAGGGACGATTTTACCTTCACGTTGTCCTTCGCTGTGATGGGAGGATAATATTAAGGTGGATCTTCGGGAAGTGGGAGGGGGTGGAGACTGGATGGAGTTGACTCAGGATAGGGACAGATGGCGGGCACTTGTGAATACGGTGATGAACTAGCGGGTTCCATAAAGTACGGGGAATTTCTTGACTAGCTGCAAAACCAGTTAGCTTCTCAAGAAGGGCTCTGTTCCATGGAGTAAGTTGTCCTTCACTGTAGTATGCATGTCGAGTTGCGGAAGTAGTTGTTTGTGTGTTTTTGTATCTCGTTTTGGCGGAAGATACGTAAATTCGGATCGGATTAGAAGCACTCGTAACTTTCGTCATTATTTTGAATTTCCAGGCCGTTTGCTGTTCCTGAATTGATAATTCGAGAAACGTTGGATTCATCATGTCACCATGTTCTACGCTCTTTATAGCAGGGCATCAAAAGTTAGCATTCTCAAGCGGACAGTCTAGCCGCAGTAACCGAACACGCTGTGCTCACTATCCTGAGTTGTTTATGAGCTTATATTTCGTGATTAAGTACACGTTTTATGTCGCGAAGTTAATTTTGTGTTTTATACTCTATATAACTTCCAAGTAAAAATGCCTTGATCTATCATTTTCTGTCATATAATTTACGAAATAATTGAAATGTGAAGTCTAGAACCGCATAGAAAAGGGAACGGGAACTTGCACATACAGATGCGTGTGACGGTTTATTGGTAGTAGTACTGATTGTGAGGGTTGGTGTGATTCATTGCACCACATTAATTGTTATAGGTAGATCACATTGACCGATCGCGTGAAAAATGAAGAAGTATTACAATCAAGGAAGAGAGCAGCATCCTACATACAATAAAACGTAGGAAGGCTAACAGAAACATTCACGACTTGAGTAGAAACTGCCTTCTAAGGCTGGGTCCATACTGAAACGACAAAAACTAAACAGAAATAAATGTTAAACTACTGTCGTCGTCCCCTCTCCACGCGCGCGCGCGCGCGCACACACACACACACACACACACACACACACACACATATCCACGGTTTCTTAAAATGTCTGGAACGCATGTAGTCGCGAACGGACATTCAGCAGTTATTACATATTGGTATGTTTTAGTAGTATCAAGAGTTATAAAGAGGCCACTTTCAGTTCTCGAAAACTTTTATCATATATAAATGTTATGATGACGGGATTATTATGTACGGTGAACTGTAACGAAATGTGGAGAAGGTTGCTGCCAACATGGCATGGAGGTCTGCACGGGCCTTGTTCTGATAGCGCAGATTATTCCGAACAAAATAGCAACAATCGAGCACAAGTAGTACGCTTATTTTAAACCTCAGCTACATGTACCGGCTTTGTATATGTACACCACCAACAGGCTGTGTAGTAATTCTAAGTTTGAATGTGCAACGTGTATAAAAGAAAATAAACCGGATATGGCAATGGAATTTGTAACAGGTTGAGCTCATATTTAATTTAATGTAATGTACGTGTTCCCTGCAGTAGACTAATAATATAGTACATGTATTCCACGGGCCGGTTAGCGTAGTCGGTATAGCAACTGGCTTCGGGCTGGACGGTCCGGGGATCGAATCCTGGTGGGGGCGAGATTTTCCGCACCTGTCCAGACCGGCCCTGGGACTCACCCAGCCTCCTGTACAATGGGTATCGGGTCTTTCCCGAGGGTGAAGAGCGGCCGGGACGTGACGCTGACCCCTCGCCCCCTTCTAGTGCCGTTGTCAAGAAAGAGTGGATCTATACCTCTACTCCCCCCATCGGCCGTACGGCCTGTACAGAGCCTCAGTGCCTGTACAGGGGTGCACTTTACCTTTACCTTTACCTTTACATGTATTCAAACTAATTTAGCATTTATTCATTCGCATTCATACCAGTGTCTCCAAAATATTTCGCCCTACATAGGCCATTTTCAAGCAGAACGCTGATACAAGGTAATACATTTTATACCAAAAATGTGTTCCTGTGTATTATTGTTTTGTCTGAGGATAGCCTCTTTAGGCCGAAACATGTAGGAGAATTTACTGCGACGTAATAAATAGTTATTAACGAATATATGTACACTCAGTTGGAATAAATGTAATATAATGTTGTATAAAATATTTTGGGCCTTCCCCGGGTTATCCGTTTGCGTAATGAAAAATGTGTTTTCAATTATGTTAGTCGCATGCTTATGACAAAGTCGGAAAACCAACTATAGTAGAGAGACGTATCCCTGTTTGTGCATTGCGACTTGACCAAACGAGCTAATGTGAGACTCCACATTCACGTAATACCGTATGGTGAGAATTTGTTGAAAGAATACTTGTAAATGTGGGAAACAGGGTTCGGCCAGACTCCGGAAACAAACCCAGACTTGGAACTTCGTGGGTGCTTTTACGGCTGTCTTCTCCCAGAAACAGTTACAAATAACACTGTACAAATCGGTGCCCGATATTTACTGGTTTATCGTTCATCACACTTCAGTATAATATTAGGTGTCTCTACAGCTTCATGAAATAATTTGTTCAAACAGTATTACATTTGCTTATTCAGAGGAACGTGTGTTAATTACACAATAGTCAGAGTAGATTTTAAATAGCCCGGTTCCATTCGCGGTAGAGGAAAAGAGGATTTTGGCCTTCGGTGTGTTAAGGGTAACACATTTGGTGTGACGTTTGAAGGTAGTCTTTGGACTCGGTCCGAACGCTCCGTTGGTTAGAGCGGTTAAGATTCTAAAATTTCGGTCTGTGCAGACATCTCTTAACGCATATCACATTTTATAGGAACGAATGAGTTACACCAAGATAGACTTCAAGGTATGCTGTGTTTAGACCGATATCCGAATTGTGTTTCTCCCAAGTGCATATCAAAAGCGCCAAGCGTTTTGAGTATTCTGCTATTTCTCGCTAATTCTCACATTCGCTTGTATTCGGAGAATATCTTGTTAGCTCATCGTTGCCGAACGATGCTATAATTTAATCTCTATTTCTCGACTCTGCAGGACAAACGGGGCGTAATGTCCATTACCTCTCGATTGTAATTCAGTAAGTCTGCCCTCTCTTCGCATACTTAATTTGGCCGGTTCCTTGCGATCACCAGTGCACTGGGCGTGTTTGTTTAAACCGCTCGTCAATATATGCAAATTGGACAATGCAAAGGCGGATGTTGCGGGCTTTCACGGTTGAGAGCTTGTTCATATAGTAATAGTGTCTTGGTAAATGAAAGAGAGAGATAGAGGGTCTCCCAACTGGATGTGCCTGTTAGTTGAACCCTTTAACCGCCAGATACAGTTTCAGCGTCTCTTGATGAATTTGTGGTAACTGGTGATGCGCACTTCTGGTTCATTAGAGGTCTTCCGACGGGAGCTTTAGTAGACGATGAATCCACAAGGAAATAGGGGAGTTTGGGTGTTGTCGAATGATCCACTGCCCTCGAAGTTGAACGTGTGTGTGTGCAACTTTTCATGCGTAACTCTGAAGGTGTTTTGTGAATAAGGATGAAATTAAGAGCATCTTGATGTATTTTTGGGGTCAAAATGACAGTGGTATTTGCCGCGTAAGTGAAAAGTTGGAGTGGTGAAAGTTGTGTCAACTGGAGACCTGTCAGATGGGTTGATGTAGTGTGGGGGCACCTGAAGTGAAAGTTGAACCCTCAAGACGCCATCAGCCGGGAGAGGAAGACGTGGCCAGGGCGCCTGCGCCGTAATGGCCAGCACCTGCTTCAGCAACATCGTCTAGGGACTCCAGGAGATGGTTCCTGCATCAGCAGGAGGCCTCACCTAACCCAATCCTTTGAAGATGCTCGCTACGTCCACATCAATTTCCGGTTACTTGCAGATCTTGTAGTGTTTGAACAGGTAAAAATATATGCGTTTATTTTTGTTTTTATTACAGGAGTATGTATATTTCCGTGATGAATCTTCAGAAACCGAATGGTCGCACACTGCCATTTTAACTCCATCTTTAATTTTGCCCTCATAGAGCATTGAGCATCTATCTCAACCATTCGAATTTTTGAATTAACAGGTATTAATTCCTTCCTGATGCGACATTGACTGAGTGGTCTTTCTGGTGGAAATAAACTATGATCTGTGAGGTACGAGCTGAATGTTTCTACATATTATAATTTAGGCTGGTTTCAGTCTTCAAAAGTTTAACATCTGTGGACGCAAAACTTAAATTATGTCTCTAAAGTTGGCTCAAAGGAAACTCCAACTGCATCGCCGTACTCAGCCAAGTTTTCGGTTACTGTTGAAAGTGAAAGCATCAGCAGTCTCACGAAGTTAGTGTGCACATTCGTTGAAATATCTGACAGTGTAATACGAGTGGGTAATTGAAACTGAACGTATCAGCAGTACACATATCAGGTCTCATGACTGAGTGTGCACATTCATTGACATGTCTGAGCGCGTAGTGGGAGTTCGTTAGTGAAACTGAACGTATAAGCAGTACACGTATTCGGTCTTTTGAAATTAAAATGCACTTTGTTGAAGTGTCTGCAGTTTTTAACAGTTCCTGGATGCCAAATAAGTGCATAGTGGAATCAATCCGCGCTGGCCACTCTAATGCCACACAACGCACCAACTTCTGTGAGAACTTCACTTGAGAGCCACTTTCTCCATAGCTTCTGTGATGAGCTGAATAGTCGTGGCTGGGTTGCTCTTCTCCAAATTTACACATAATCTTCCTGACACCCTGCTACTTAACTAATGTAGAGTGCTACTTTTCATGCATTTACCACAAACGTACTCACGAAATTACGAGACAGGCTTCAAGTGTTCGTGCGCTTCAGCTTACAGGAGTTCGTTACATGGCACGTACAGTACCGCAGGGAATGCGTTTACACTTTGACATAAAGTGGTATCGGTCTCCGTGACAGGCGGTACACTGCTAATTCTGACAGAAAGGTATACTGTTGGTGACATCACTGGCCTCATTGATGATGTAAATACATTGAAGTGACTATGTTCCGTTCTTTACAGACTTAGTGCTGTAAATATTCATAAATATTTTTTTGTCGCGCAACATCCAGAATCGGTCCTAGGCCACCTTAATGTTGAGGTTTATAGATTACACACACACACACTCGGTGGGACTGCTGTGAACGTGTGATCAGTTCGCCGCAGAAGCAGCTATCTAGACAAGCACAAGGGACGAAATTCCATGCACTCCGCAGGATTAAAACCAGCGCTTTCAGCAATCAGGCGGCTGCAGGCCTATGTCCTGGACCGCACGGCCACCAGGATCGGCTAGATCTAATTTCTCCCCACCCCCTCCATGGTGTAACAGCCCATAGTGGGCCAGCGTTTTCTCATTATCGAGGCTTCACGATCACGCTCCATACGCGGTAGGACTCCTCTGGACGAGTGATCGGGCCGTTGCAGAGACCTCTACCTGACAACTCACAACACTCACAAGAGACAGACATCCATGCCCCCAGAGGAATTCAAACCCACAATCCCAGCAAGTGAGCGACCGCAGACCCACGCCTTAGACTGCGCGGCCACTGGGATAGGCTAGATCTAAATTACTAGTCGTTGTTTCCTAAGTATTGCGGGTGGTTTTGTGGTGTTCAGATCTGTTCAGTGTTTATGTGACCCTAGTGTCAGAGCCTGAACTTATTGGGCAATGTTATTCTAATTCAGGGCCTCCGGACGTATGGTACGCAGAGTGATTTCCTTCGCACGGGGCATTGACTGCTCTCTGTCTCTTCCCCCCTCACCCCCACTCAGTAATCTTGTACGAGTTACCGTTGCTACGAAGTAACACTGCAAGTGAAACCTTTTTACACAAATCGGGTTCGGTACAAAGTGTTGACTATATATTTATTATTGGGATGCCGGCCTGGCGGTGACTGGGCGAAAATGTGACATTGGACAAGACGTTTTACAATCTTCTTTGCAGCAGGAAGTAGCAGCAGCCCCAGTTACTTGAGGAGTTTCTTCCTTATTGCATTCCTCGAGGAGGCATTTATTATTTATGCTATGCATTAATTATGTAATTATAATGTGCATTAATAATAATAATAATAATAATAACGCAGTAATTATGGTAGACTCCAAGACATATTTTGTGCTTCAAACTTTCCATTGGCACGCTAGAGGATGTCATCGAAATTTATGGACAATTTGGGCACGCGCCCCTCAAAAAAAGGGGGGGAGGAGGTTCGCTACCCCTATTCGAATTTGACGTGTAAGATTTTTAATAGAAGTTGCTGGGCAGTTCAGATTTGACGCCGTAGTGGCCCGTAGTACACTCCAGTGGATAAGAAGTCCGCATTTGTTCTTAATCATAGAACGCCGTTGAGAATTTCATATGCTGAATTGTGGCTGACGGCCTGTCTGATTTTGCCATGGCACTCATTGTTAGTGATATGAAGCGATACAATCAACTGCTTTAAGAGTTGCTAATCTTCACAACCGTGTATTTTTGTCGTCGTCTCCAAACCGTGACCTATCTCTTTCTTCCCAGAGACCCGGTTTTAATTAATATTAATGCAGCTCATGGCGGATTTGTTTCTCATGGTGTCACTGGGACACAGTTATCTCCGAGTTCTCATGTTTCACCTGCCAGTTGTCATTATACAATGCTCCATAACAAACTGCACCTCTTATACCATAGTCCCTACCATCTGGCTTAGATTACAGCCCCAGTTCTCACTTTCAACCGCACCTTGGAGCCGATACCATACACAGTTCTACGGTAAAGTACACAGTTTATTTTGTGATGCGTCTTTTGATGAAGTGTGATGAAGTGTGAGAAAAAATTCGCGTGCATGATATAATGGTTGTTTGGACTGGTGCTGAAGAAATTAACAACATCGCAGATTGATTACTCCATGCTGTATTGCATAGAGCCGTGACAACGACGTTGTATGTGTTCAAAATGCATCGCTGTTTAACAGTAAATGTCATTTTGTGTACGTTCGTAAGAAAATTAGGGCTTTTCATATGCCCATTTTTTGGGACGCACACAAATGCTCCACGGCGTTATTAGCATTTTCTTATACCGAATTCACCCAAATTAGTCAAAAAATGTAGAAAGCGCGAATAGAAATACATTTACGCTCCAAGCGAAATGTGACTTTCACTGCGCCGACTTTTACAGAGCTCACAGTCGTTGGGCGAAATGGTGTGCCCTTGTACTGTTGTAGAATTTTATCGCAATGAGATGCAGACACAGTATTTCATTTACGCTGTATTGTAAAGTGTGGTTATCGTAGTATTTGCAAACTCATCAATCGACATTTTATTACGTGACACCCAATTTGACCAGTAAAATGAAAATAAGGGGTAGAAATTCCTTTACGCCCGTAAGTAAAGTAGGATTGTCTCGAACTGGTTTTTACGATGTTTGCACTTCTTCGAAAAATTTTAAAGAATTCGTGTACCTAATGTTATGAAAATACGACAGACTGGATTGATTTATTGTCAGATGGACGAACGGACGTGATCCGCACATACGGTGTTCTTTTTAGGTGTGTACATAATTGCGAAAGGCGACTATTAGATTCGTCATTGTGTGTGTGTCCGCCTGTCCGGCTGAAACAGTTCGGCTCCCACTAGACGGATATTCATGACATTTAATATTTGAGTATTTTTCTAAAATCTGTCTAGAAAATTCAAGTTTTATTAAAATCTGACAAAAATACCGGGTACGTTACAGACCTCTGTACATTATAATACAGGGCGTTTCATAATGCTGTCCGTGATTACAAACATTTATAACAAGGATACCAAAGGATCTACCTTAATGGAATTGTTCACAGCCACAGGAAAACTGATTTTTGTAAACAACTAGAGATGTTCGATGTTTGCACCACGGGTGACACGGCACACATCGATACGATATTCAAGTTCTTGTCGCACACGCGTCAACATGGGTGTATCGACATTCTTCACTGCTGCAATGATCCGTGCCTTTAGGTCAGCAAGGTCACGTGGCAATGGTCCTTTGCATACTTTGCACGAAATGCACGTTGCACAGTAACCACAGACTCGTGTGATATTCCAACACACAAAACGACTTCTCCCCCGGAGTGGCCATTTTCTCACTACATACGCTCGCTTCGCCTAGCGGCAGAAATGTAAACTACGATGAAAAACAACTTACTGGGAATTTTTTTTTTTGAGTTGTTCCTTCTGTCTGTACAGGTTTCATAAATGCGTGTCCTACGGATTTCCTATAATAAATTTTTGTAATTCCAGAGTACATTATGAAACGCCCTGTATATCGCTGAATTCTTCTTAGAATTAGAAACGTTTCTAACAAAAGTTGTAGAGACAGGTCAAACACACATTTTATTTTCATTAAATTTTTCTTAAAATCGGTCTATTTATGAGATAGTGTGGAAAAACATAGTAGAGCTAGGCAGACCACTTGCGTCTTGCATGCTGGATAACTAAGACAAGAATACAGACACACACACACACACACACACACACACACACACACATAAAAGTAATACTTATTTCTTTTTCATGGCAGCAGTGGTTACGCGAATGGGCTACAGTGTAACTTTATACGTACATTGCCTGTCTTATTACGTAGTAAAACCGTCTATAAACCTACTCAACAACTACTGATTTATTGGGTTTGAGGTCACACCGGTGTTGGGGTACAACAGCATTGCAACTGTCGGTTCTTCTAAACGTTCGTATTCATCTACCAGTCTGTATGACGTCACATTCCTCAAGAGAGCATAGTTTTCATTGAGAACCTCGTGTCTGAGTGGGCCTGTTTCTAAATGTCTAGACTGAATAGAAAGGAAATTAGTTGTACATTTGTAATCCACCTTATTCCGTTCTTGAAACCTTTCACAAGGCCTGACATCTGGTTGAATTGTTAGCGTTTTTTTAAAGCAACTTTTAACTTGTAAGCAGGCGGTTTGAAAGAAAATGAAACGGCGACATTCGTCAAAGAAGGCCAGTCGGTTCATTCTGCTTACAGTGTTGACCGTTCTGAACTGGCACACTCTCGGGGTTGTAATGTAATGTTAAAGCAGGTGATACATTTGCTGAACTTGAAGACCTAGGTACAAGTAGGAGGATAATATTAAAATTAATCTTTAATATGGGGAGGAGGGAGTGAACTGCAACTCTTTTGAGGTTACGGACCAGAGGCATGGCCTTTTGAGCACGATAGTGAACCGTTGGGTCTCATAAAATGCTGACTCGCTTTGCTAGCTGAAGAACTGTTAACTTCTCGAGGCTTTGCTCGTTGGAGTAGGTAAATGAGTTACTTTGTTAGGTTGTGGTAGGTACATTTGCTCTCGCAACCATTGTGTTTTGAATTGTTCAAAGTGCGATTGCTATTGACGGATGCGTTCAGAGTAGCGATGCTGAAAATTTCACGGCAGTAAACGACTAACAACACAGTAGTTCGCACGTACTGGATGAAGGCGATGTGACAGTACCGTTGACGCCGGAAATTATATTTCGGCTGGCTGTTGCTACGTCACATCCTGTCCCACTCGCTCTGCGGCGTTTACGCGCTGTTGGTTCCGGCCACGATGTGTAAATATTCAGCAACAAATAGCATATACGTTTATGAAAAATAGGAAAGTAATTCTAGGTTATGATTTCATACATTATTCATGTGGATATAAATATTGAGGGCAGGAGTATTGTTTTTACAACGTTGCCTTTCTCTGGCAGGACCTTCAATCTGAAATCGAGAGCCACAGGGATGTGTTCGCTTCGCTCAACGGCACTGGAAGGAAGCTGCTTAGCAGTCTGGCGTCTCAGGACGACGCCGTCATGTTACAGCGACGTCTCGACGAGATGAACCAACGTTGGCACCATCTGAAAGCAAAGAGCATGGCTATTAGGTGAGTCTATTGGACAGTAACTGTTTCTTGAAGATTCATTGCCCTTTACTAAATGCTGATGCTGATGCTGATGCTGATGCTGACGGGCCTTTAAACCCACATACTTAGTACGTAATACATGATTGAAGTTTTCTGGGATGTTACGCCGTAACTAGGAGCGTAGTGGTCCATATTCAGGGTGAGGCAGTACAAGAACAGGACTTGAACCTGAATATAGAGCCAGTATAATCTGTCGAAACTTCGGTAACTAATTACCTTTCGTCGCGGCGTAACATCCCAGAATGTTCCATTTTTTTTAATCAGCATCAGTATGAGAACCTTAAATCTCACGTAACTTGGTCTTGTACCATACGAAGGTCGCGTTGTGTAAACTCTTATATCGGGCGGTCCTGTCTCCGCCATGTTTGATTGTCCTAGTTATGCCATACATTTATTTCTGTTTACTGTTTATTTAATGACGATGTCAGCATGTCGGGTATATATCGTGGAATGGTATGGTGATAAGTGACTAATGGCCTTCATTTGCATGGAGAAGTAGCAGTGACCTAATATGAGGTATTGCGACATTTGCGTCCAGAACTTACGATAAACATGAAAAACCTGAAGTCAGTCGGTCTGTTGGCCTACGTTTGAACCTGGCACCTCCATAACACGAGCAGAGCGCTGTCAACTCGACCGCAACCTTCCGTTTTCCCCAACAGATTTGTTTTTGGTTATATCGATGTAATTTAACCTGGGCACATTCTCCACGAAGTATGGCAGATTCTGCCTGAAACGTCCTGTGTGTGTGTGTGTGTGTGTGTGTAATTTTCGAATGCAAGTTCTAAAATTTGTTCCTCTTCTGCTGAGAAGTAATAGTGACCAGAATACTCCAGTGATATTGAAGCTGAGGTCGAAAGAAGTGTAGTTTTCACGAGCTTCCTTAAATGTTAATACTTACGCTGCTGGCCATAATATGACCGCCACTTTTAGGGTGAAAAGCTGCTGAAGTTCGCCTGTCGGCTTCTTGTGACGGGCTGTCCGTACATCTATCCGCGTGTGCCCACTCAAGAACTGCGAAGGGATGTAGAATAAGATTTATATTGGCCCGTTTGTACCAAAGATCTCTGCATTTTTCAAATTTTGGTTAAAATCGGGCAATAAGAGCATTTTTCACTAAGACCTTGTTATGTCTCTGCGCACTTCTTGCTAAATATTTTGCTTGGTTTGGTGCTCTTACTCGTCTGCTGTGCGTGGTTTACTTATTTGAGAGCGCCGAATATTAAGTCCTCACGAACTGCAGTTCTTGAGGCAGTAACAGAATGAATGCGCCGCATTTGTAATGTCGGTTTGTGTAGCCGTTTTGCGTAATTTAATTCAGCCCGTTAAAGTCCGGTGGTTAATTTATATACCAACAGGTTTAACTTTTAGAAATAATACATCCTCCCACACAGGACGTTTATGTATTTTGTATGGAGCCCAAAACAAACGGCGATTATTTCTCTTTACGCGCCGAATTGACTGGTTTTATGACGGATAGGGTGTATGATTTCTTTCCTATGTTCAGAAAATCTCCCTGTTCAGCCGTGACCTACCCAGCTGAATGCCCATTTTCTCGTTAAGTAAATCATACTAAAATTGGCTAAGTTCGTTTCCCTTTGTGGCATTTCATAAGGTGAGGCCATCATAATCAGCACTGTCATACTCCACATATTCCACTTATTGCTGTGTAAAGGCAGCTTAACTTTTAACTTTTTCCCCAAATATTACAAAAATTACGAACGCCATGCTTTTCCAGGGAAATGAAGGTAATGAAGATTAGTGCCTTGTGGGTTTTGACGCTGTGAGGTATGATATATGTTTACCGACGTTTCGGAGGGACCAGCTTCTCCATGCTGACGACAGAAGGATAAGTCATAAGGCATCGTAATGGTTTTACGATGTTCACGAAAAGTAGGCCTACGTAGAATAACATTCTTAATTCTGATCTCCTGTTGATTGAAGATTTTACCTTAGTGCTTCATCCCCACCTCACCAGGATAGAAAATCTGACAATACCTCTGTTTAGATGACGCTGTATTCCCCAGTGGAACATTTTTCTCACGCGGATATCAGAAAATAAAAGGCTCTGAAAACCCCAGTTGCATTGGCGTTATTTTTTGTGAGTCCTGAGCAGTTGAACGCGTTTCTGCGTTCAGCATAAAGCAGACTTCTCTTCGCCGAGATTCACAACTCCTTGACTTGTAAAGCAGCTGAATGGGCAATAAGAAACGCCGTCTCGAGTGGCATCTGTGTTTTTATATTCGGGTCTTTACTGCCACTTGCCAGTTTTGTTGAAATCACACGTTCCATCACAAATTCAGAATTTATACATGAACAGGATACGTACAGACTTCGACCGACTGGCCAGTGGTGTTGCCATACGTCGGCTGTCCTACGTGTCTGTGACGGACTTTCTTTTAGCTCTTGTTGACGTGATCAACTGTTGGAATTCATGTCAACGTAATTACTTTCTTAGCAGATAACTTGTATTTAAAATGTAGTTTATAATTTCGTATAACCAAGTTACAGCCATGATAACCGCTATTACTACTACTACTACTAGTAATAGTAGTAGTATAGTAGTAGTAAAATTATTCAAAATGTCCCTTTGAGGTATAACGTAAGTTACAAGTTGTCAGGAGGCAGAGATCCATATTGTCTTCTCGGTTGTGTCTGAGGAATATACCGCTACCATCTTCAGGATGGTTGAGGTGTGTTCTTCCGATCCTCTCTAGGCCTTACCGTACCGTAACCCGGATAGCAGCGTTTGTTTATTACGTGTGTTGGTAAAGAAAATGCACAAGAATATGTTTAGACGTAAAAATTGGGATATTCGGTATATTTATATAAAGAGACGCTTCGTGACGTGTGTACCTACGGCTGTCTGCTGTTGGTGCTGTTAGGATAATGAAATTTGAGAAGCTGTAATGTTAGAGATAGCCTCTTCTGAGATGGTTACCGGTCTTTTTCCTGACGGTAAATGGCCCAGGCAAGGCGTTGACCACCCACCCCCTTCTGTTGTCGGGGTCATATATGGGTAAAGCTATACCTCTCCCTTTAGTATGTGCCTATTAGCATGTGACTAGACAGCCTTTACCTTTACCTTTTATGATGGTAGAAAATGTAAGTTGCATGGAAACAACGCAACTGCAATTTTTGTGGCGAAACCACACTGAAAATATTTTTTTTGGAAAACTGTGAAGAGTTGGGAGGATAGGGTCGCATGGAACGTGGGTAACTAACTAAGTTTTGAGAATTGGAGATAGATAAAACTGGCTGGAGAAAAGGTATTGTGCCCGTACTTCAGTCTTAGCCTTCTTGAAATTCGGATTGTTCTGCCGGGTATTCAAGCCCTGTTGAGAAGGTCGCATTGGCTCAGCTAGTGAAGAAATTCGCCGCCTTATATAGGACCTGCGCGTGCTGACCACAAGAACTCTCCATTGGTTCCTATCCTGAGGCCAAGGAATGAATACAGCTCTAAATTTACTGCCCTGTGTCTTTTGTGTTATTGTTCCAACTGCGTGTTACGTCGAGGTTTTCAATTCAGGTTCTTCGACCACTGTTCCGAATATCTCATGCCCATGCACACCACATGACCATTCCTAGCCATTTATTATATTTACATTCCCATTTGAGTCAGTGAGACTCACGATCAGACCAACAGAGTTGCGGAAACGTTAAAAAAAGGGCTGTTTTTATCAGAATGTGACAGCAGTATTCGGGAGTGGGGAGTGTATGGCCATACTTCTTCTTGCAGTTCAGCAACTTTATGTCGTCAAAGGGTGACAGCAGTGTCCAGGGGTAGGAGGAGGTCTTCTTTCCTCATGTAACTCAGCATCTTTTTGTCATCAGAGGGTGACACCAATGTTCGGAGTGTGAGGTCATCGTCCTTCATGTTAATTCGACATCTGTATGTCGTCAGAAGATGGGAACAGCTTTCGGAATTATGAGTTTATAGTTCCTCTTCTAATTAAGTATGTTTATTTCGAATATCTGTTCCACTTTTTCGTTACGCCCGTCGCAAGTGTTAGGGTTGAGAGACCCTAGCAAGCCGAAATGAACTGATCGGGCAGTCATAGAACTTACTTTAAGCCAAGACTGTTGCGCAGATCTTCCTGGAGATACACGGAGCAAAGGAGCCGCTATAATCTGCAGGCTCTTTCCCTTGGGTGTCGTAATGCTTAGTAGGAGACCTCTGGCCCGGATTCTGATCATTACATTCGGAGACCGCTTGGTCAGGCGGCTTGCTTTTCCTAGATACACGCGTTTAAACTAAAACACACATTAGCATGTGTTCATTTTTGTATATTCAAGTTTCGCTACCTATACGAAAGTAGGAGATTCGTTTATTTTGCATCATCACTGTGAACTTCGTAGCGTTCAGTCGTTACGGCCTGCAGCTATGAATCCAACTCGGGCTTTTCGCCTTCTTCGTTGGTTTTGTCTACCTGTGTGTCATCGTGGCCTCCCTCCATAACGGAGTGCAACTTGTTGAAGGGTTCTTTTTCTGTCGTTTCCAGATCTTCATGTTTCTGGTTTTGTTGCTATTCCTGTGTCTCTTGACTTCCGTTTTTAACTTGTATTCAAACCTGTCACATTTCATCAGAAAGTATAGGTGTCCAATAAAACATACACCGGCGATGGGCTAAGTGTTGTATCGTGTAAGGTGCTCTAGAGAAAGGAGGGAAGCAATGTGGCTGACATATGCGTTGTAGGCGCCTATAATGAGGATAAGGAATGAAGTCCCAGATCGATCGACCTTTCCAAATCGCCCTCGATCTTTTATTCCCCCTTCCATTGCACGCCCCTGTATTTCCCATCCAGTCGTATAGCCGTACTTCTAATAGGTATTTTGGCAGTAATAATCGTGCGATAACCGGCGCTGCTACAAGCGCTTTGGGCTCGTTGATGTATGCCGAAGTAATAGTGACAGTAGGCAGACAGTAGGATTTCCACCAACTGCAACTCATGGGCCGTTATCAAAAGATGGACTGCACGTTAGGTACGTCTTAGCACTGTTTCATATATCCATGTAATAGCGTGGTTATGCAGACAGGGAGCTATACCGCCGCCCCCCCCCCCCCACATATGCTTTCTTGGTGCCTAATTAAGCACTGAGGTACATTTACTTTTATTCACAATTACAGGCTAGTGGCAGACCTCCATCTGGTGCCGAGGTTAAGAACGAATGAAGCTGTACTTCAACTCGCCTATGTGCCTTTATGGCCTGGCCTCGGATAACTTAAGGCAGTAGAGTTTCTTGAATGGTATCGTCTGCGTACAGCAGAAATAAGAAGTTTGAAAGATCGAAAATACAATTTTCTAAGTTTGCTTTCTGTGACGCATTAAAGCTGATCTGTTACAGTTTGTCCATTACTACAGTTGTATAAAACCACCTCGTTTTGGGAACTGCCTTTGTTTCCTTCATCAAGTGAAAAATGCAAATTCTGTTGGGTTCCTGGGGAGAGCTTATCTAAGAATGACTTATGCTGTGCCTGTGGCGAACTGAGCAAAATGGGCATTCGGGTAATAAGGGAAAACGCGAGGAAGTGCCCATATTTCACTACTAATAGGTCTATGAATTGGAATTTGCTCTGCGCAGTTGGTGACCTTCAGAATATAACTGGTTTTATGCGTTCAGTGAAATTCGGTTATTGTTACGAATGGCTTATCGCAGAAGAAAAATTGGTACGTCCCTGAATGTATAGACGTCATTGAAACCTGCAGTTTTGTTCGCAACGGTTTGCCATTAACAGCGTTAAACGCTAAAAACATTTGGAGTATTTGTTGGGGGGGGGGAGGGGGGGGAGAGGATTATCATATTAATGTCCTTGCAATAAGTGGTTTATATCTGCCTTACTTACTTACTCCATGGTGCAGAGTCCTTCTTGAGAAGCTAACTGGTCTGCAGCTAGTCAAGAAATTCCCCGCATTTCACGGAACCCGAAGGTTCATTACCGCACTCACAAGCGTCCGC
>Ga0123357_10003959_pt1 | contig 17216 bp, 15 predicted proteins | sample TergutEmb28metaG_FD_89873 | JGI IMG/M metagenome (GOLD analysis project Ga0123357, IMG submission 89873) | Embiratermes neotenicus P4 segment gut microbial communities from Petit-Saut dam, French Guiana - Emb289 P4 | ecosystem: Host-associated > Arthropoda: Insects > Digestive system > Gut ... | reverse complement strand
CCTCACTCGGCGGCCAGCAGGCAGCGATTGGCACACTCTAACGCGGAGAAAAAATTCCAGCATGCGCATTAAGCTGTCTCCTTCCGCTGTGCACAGTGGCGCCGCCCTAGCATCACTACTGTGTGTGGGAAAATTCAAGGTCAGATACTTTTTAGACAGCCTTCGTATGTCTGCGAACACTTAGTATTCCAAGTACAACTGCCATGTTTGCATGACTTCATCCCTTCTAGATTTTTATCTGTGGGGCATTTAAAAACCCAAGTGTGTTCAGCTTAAATTTAATATAAAGAGACACTTCACGAACACATGTTTGATGCCTGTCAAACCATTCGCAACCACCCTGGCACTTTTGAAGGTTGCAGCAGTCTGTGATCACACATGTCCATGCATTGATGGTGGAGGACATTTTGAGCATACGTTATGAATTTTGACATGATAAACAGTAGGAACTCAACAGTTCTTAAATTGGAACTGTGTATTGTAAAAGTATGGTGTCAGTTGTAAGTAAAATATTACATATGTAGTGTATTTATTGTTGTGTGTAATCTTTAAGTTAAACTCAAAATCTACTAAATTCCAGACACGTTTATATGAAATTTTTTTCTTTGTTTTGGTATGAAGAACTCACTCTTGCAGTCTGTCCAAGCATTTTACATACACCCTGTATGTATTACTTTCTTTTCTTTTATGTTTGAAAGCTGTCATATGTGCCACATACTTTAACACAAGAAAATGTTGTGTTTTGCCTGTAGAGAATATATATATGTGTTCCTTGCCATTCTCAGTAAACAGCAGTTATTACCATTAACAGCATTAACCAATGTGTATTGTAACTCAGTTGCCATATGTTTCTCTGAGGTAGAAACTGGATTGCTAAATTATTTGGATTAATTTTAGGGTTTGTAGGTTAACAGTATGATCAAGAAATGATTATAAATTGTTAGTGTGTTAGTGGTAAGCATATGATTTTGAATATAGGACTATGTATTCCATACCCTAACCAACGAAATACACTAATTAATATACAAGAAAACTGATCAGAAAATACACTTCCTATTAGGTGTCCCCTTCTACATGTTTCGGCAGTAAGGTGCCATCTTCAGGGAGTTTATTAACAACAAAGGACTTTTAATTTTTATGATGAAAGGAGGGCAACTAGCACCCGAAGTATGTATTGAACTTGTGATCGTTTGTTGTTAATAAACTCCCTGAAGATGGCACCTTGGTGCCAAACATGTAGCAGTTGGTACCTAATATGAAGTTTTTTTTATGATCTATTTTATTGTATTGTAATTAGTACATTTTGTTGGTTAGGGTATGGAATGTAAAGAAATTCACAGTATGAATGGCATAAAAATTGTGATTATATGTAATCCATGGTAGTGAATTTGAGGTGGAATCAATCTGATTATTTTCTAAATATTTACATGTATTATTCAAAATTCATACAATATCCTGAGAATGATACAGTAGAGATACAAAGTCTTGTTGATTCATCTGTTATCTTTTGGTATAACCATACTTCTTAGTTGTCATTTTGTGCCCATATATCTTACCTTAAACTCTGATTAATCCCTTGCTATCAGTCATTTAGTGTATAAATGTGATGGGTTTTAATTCCTTAGAGTAATATGCTATTATATGTATAATTTCTTAGATTGTTGGAGAGATGGAGCAGGTGTATTATGAGAAAACAAGTAGACACACTATGTCAAGCACATGTTACAACATCCACTTGAGGCCTGCGGTTATCCTCAAGAATTTCCTTCCTGTAGATCTGATATGTTGTATACAGGGCATTCCCACAGAAAAGAAAATCAAAGCTGGAGAAAGTATACAGATGCCTACAGCAGAACCAGGCAGTACAGTTATTGTGCTTAGAGTAAGTATCTGTTCAAACCACACTTCAGAGAAGGTTTCTTACTTGGGTCTGTAATGTCAGCAATAGGATGAATTATTTTGTCTGGTAGAAAACAAGTTGTTACACTTTTACACAACTAGTGTTTATATTTAAGCTCTTTGGGATGTGACATCATGCCAATTGGCAGATAGTTACCAACAGACTGTAAGAACTTGTTGCCTCCAAGTTCAGGGTTGGGAGGCCAAAAAGGATGTAGACCTTTGGACCCTGAAGGTGGAGGCACTGAACTCATCCTAAAGTCTGTAAATGTTTATATGAATAATTAAATTTTTGGTAAATACCAAGTCCATACACAGCAGATTGGACAGACAGCATTTTCACAATTATGTTAAGAATAATTAAATGTAAATGATACTTCAGTTTTTGAAGTTCTGTGTCCCTTGTTTTGTAATATAAATGTTGAATACACCACATCATCATCATCATCATCATCATCAATATTTGGCACTTTGTTCATGGCTATTTTTTAACAAATGTAAATGCCTTACTTTCATCTGTTTGCAGATTGTGGATTACCTGGAAAAAGAATGGTCCTGCAAACATGAAATACAGCTTAATGCACCTGACTTTGCTGTATGGACCTTTGATTCCTATGACAGTGTTCAGAAAGTTTCTCTGGACCTTGGAATGAATACCTTGAGTAAAAAGGGCTCCATAATTATGTCACTCTATTGTCCTTTCTGGATGCTGAACAAGACTGGTGTCATGCTGACATATCGGGTGAGTTGGCATACATATGTGCTTTTAAACTTTTCACATGATTTTTTTTCAGATTTTCAGGTAATACCCATTTGCTGATCCAACAGCTAACATGTATTTAGTCATCTTACAGAATTTTCTGTTTATTTTCCATTACAGTTTAATTATAAGGTGCATGATCTAATACCATTTGTTTTCAGTTTGAGTTGTATTCTGTAGCTGTATTAATAAATTTAATTGTAACAAACAGCTTGAACCGTTAATGTGACAGTAATAGGTATGCTGGACTCAATTTTAACTCGAGCACCAGGTACAAGAGTTAATTCCTTTCTACATGTTTAGTTTGAAGATTTTAAAATGTTAATGAAGCACAGTTGTGAATGGAGTGTCACCAGATACAAAGAGCAACTGTAAGTATGTTGACAGAGTAAGGATTTAGAATTTAGAGTGCAGGGATAAAAATAATTTCCTGTCTTGAAGCTTGTAACAGGTACTGATAATTTAATATTTATTTGGAGCCGTTTGGTTAACATTGTAAGTGCATATGAACTAGTACATCAGTTGCTAGAAATTTTGTTGTATAGGTGGTTGGAATTCGGTGGTTGCAGATGCAGTGAAGTGCAGTTTGTGTACCTTGGGTCTGAATCAGATATCTGACAGAACCTTTGAGGAATAAATACACCTTCATCGATGTTTCTAAGAGTGGTCACCTTTCATTTGCTTGCTATCAGATTTTATACCTGGATTGTGTGTTTATATCATTCCTGCAAGTATAGCTGGAAATAAAAGTCCCTTTTCTTTTACCTTTGACACGTTACTCTGAATAGCTTCAAATAGTTCAAGATAGAACCATTTTAAGGAGACTGAATTTTGGAAAGGGAAAATGAACACCTTCCATAGGACCAGTTTTCAACACTGGTATTTACTTTTTGGCCAAAAATCACTGTATCAAAAGTACTGTTTGGAAATGTGGATTGCCATAATGCAAAATCCACTTGTAGAAGTATAACAAATTTTATGCACTGCTATAAATATTCCAGAATTTGGAGCTAGGGAAAGCAGAGTCATAGTGTCTTAAGAATGTAATTTTTGCACTTGGATCATCTCATATATTTTTTAGCATCTGGAACTCCTGCCATATGTAAATCTGCTCCTCCTGCTCTATATCACTTAAACCAAACAGAAGCCTGCATTTTAGCCATTCTTGTGTCCCCTTAAACTTGCTGTAACCTTTTGTAAGTATTGTGGCAGTTTTTCCCCAGTTGATTTTGTTGTTACTGTTTTTGTGTTGACCAATCAAAAGATTTCCCAGTGAAACAAGTAGTCATGTTAGTAAACTTGCACCAACTCATCACTGTTTGGTGCTGCACAAAAAATGGTAACTTAAAAAAGTACTGTACATTAGATGCAGCTTGGTTTTCTGGTAAGTTGATAATTTGCTTGCAGACAGTTAATGGCAACATAGTGCATCCCCTTGTTTTTACATCCAAATAGAATGGAGGCAAACTTTGTGAGTAAAATTCCTGTAGAATTATTAGTCTGTATATTATTCTCCATATGTGTAATTCATTATTTATTTCTTAGAGATATGTGCTAAATTATCATAAACTTGTTGAAGGAGCCACAGTATGCTTTCAGTCAACTGATGATTCTATTATTAGTGAAGTATAATTAACTAAGTCCTGATACTCTTCACTAACAGTGGATATCAATCTGTGATTTGTTCCACAAATTTTTTATCATTATCTTTGTAGGTCACCAGGATGGCTGATTGAGAATCTGATTTGGTTTAATTGTCCTGGTGTAGCATCAGATGTCATTTAAGTTATATAATTGCTGTACTTGCAATTGAAACCAAATCTGTTCCTTTCCTTTTCTTTTAAATATAACCTGTAATATTGTTATTTTTATGTGAAGTATTGCACCAAAATTACAGGTGTTCAAAAGATATTGATAATGTCAAGTACATGCTGTAATAACTGCACATAAAAACTTAATTTGTACTCTGTAAAAATGCTGTGAGGTTTAATATTACTTTATAGTTTCACTTCCTTAAGAAACACATCATGTTTTTCTGTGAAGGCAGACATTCTGCAGTGCATCTCTGTTGTTTGATATGAAGAGAATGGTCTGTGTTTTAGTGTATTTATAGTTTATTCAACAAAGGTATCAGTAACGCATACTGTGAAGTGTTGTATGGTGTGATGTTATTGAAAGAAATTTGTTAATATGTGGAAGTGAGTGTTCATGGCTTAATTTAAGATTCTGTTCTGGAATTTACCTGGAGGGGCTAAATAAAACCAACTATAAAATGCATCAGTCAGGTTAGTCTTTGTCCTGACTGAGATTTTGAACTGGCACCTTATGAATGCAAGTTAGAAGAATTCCCATTTCACCCAACTTTTTCACTATTTTAGTGCAGTTTGTCATAAAGATTCTGAGTGTAATTTGGCAAGTGTGCTGATTGTAACACTGTTATATTTACTACACTGACTTACAGTTCTCCCCAAATATCTATTTTCATTCTGTACCTCAGATGTTTACAGTTTTCACAGAATATGGTGAAAGTCTTCATTTAAAGATTACTTCATCTCTACTTATACTTTTTTTTTAACGTATGGAAGATGATAAATAATGAGAATTTATATATATATTTTGTATGGAATGGTACATGCATATAACAGCTGATGGCAACTAATAGTATCATAGCATTTAAAACATAAGCAAGTAAAAAAAACAGACATTCGTGTCATTTCCCCCAGGAAGTACGCCCTTCTGTTTCTGTAACTGCTAGACACATGAATATGAAGCAAGTATGCTTGTTTTTGTGGTTCAGGATAAGTTTTTGTGTCATGTTTCTGTGGGGTTTATTACAGTCCTGTTGTAGGAGGGTTTTGTAATAGCTGGTGTGGTGGAAATCACTGACATTATCATATATTCATTCTTGTGATATGGTTGCATGTAGTGTACTAGATTGAATTACAGTTTTTTAATACTTTAAAATTAATTGTAGGGCAACTTTTTGTCAGTCTGTGCGTATGCATACTGACTTCATTAGTTTGACAGTAAGTAAACAATTTTGTGCTAGTTTTTATAGTTCTTCTGGCTGGTAAGTTTTTCAAAAAATTTTGTATGTATACCAGTGAGTTACTGATGCATACATATAAAGTAATTGAACATTTTGAACTTTTGCAGCCCCGTTGAAGTACAGTTTACTTATCCACCATATTTTTATTATGTTAATTATAGCAGGGGACATTTAATTTGCTAAACTCAGGTGTGCTGGGAATTTTGAAGGTTTAATAGGTGCATTGAAATCTGTTTATTTTGTTGTAATTGTGGATTTTTTAAAGTTCAACTCAATAGCTGTGAATCTAATGTTTAAGTACGGAGAAAAACATTAGGAATATTTTGTCAGTAATGTCAGCAGTTTTGTTGAGTAGAGGAAATCTGTAGATATTATATTTTTAATGGTACTGAGAATAGTTATGATAGTTTTCCCTTACACTATGATAATATATTGGTTTTGTAACATATTTAATTACAAGGGCCTAGATTGCAAATGTTGAGTGATTTCATTTATGTGCTTTGTGTTTCTGAGGTAGTATTGACTGCCTACATATTTGTTACCCATTTCCATTTGCTGCTTACAGAAATCACGTAAAATCGAGCGATCCGAGACTTCTGGAAGTCCCATTAAGGTACTGATTGACTTGTCCTTCCATTGTTGGCTATGCTACATACCTGCTTTACCTTTCCCAAATTACTGTAACTTTTCTGTTCATTAGCTGTCATATATTGGTGGAAATTCTCTTGGTAGTTGGAACTGTCTGCTTTAACTGTGTATGTGTTGTACAGTGGTACGTCAGAGAGCAATAACAAGGGTTGCAGTGATATAGGTCTTGCACACATCTTTGTGCCCATCTCTTAGTTATATTGGACTGGTTATCATGGTCGTTAATTTGATAGCAGTGTGGATGAGGATTCTTTTCTGAGATATGACACTGCCTCACTCAGTAACTGGCTTCTGATGCTTGAAGGACCATTGTGCCTTCATCATCAGAGTGTAGAGGTCTGCGAAAAATGACAAACAGTACAGGTAGAGAAAAGTGTTATGTAGAGTGTGACTAGTTTGTGGCTGGATGGAGAGATTGACAGGGAGATGTGACAGGGGTCAGATATGGGACCTGGTTCTTGAAAATGGCTGTAAGTAGAAATGACCACCACAGTCAAGGCTGGTGGGTACAACAGTTGGTTGTGTGGGGAAAAGGTAAGAGACAGTAAGAGTTCATGAAAGGAAGTGACAAGAACACATAGAGTAATTTCTCTCACTGGACCAAGCACATACCATGGCCAGCTGCATTGGTCACTATGCAGTGTTAATACTTTCTGCTCCATGTCATCTGTCCAACAACAAAAACTACCCCTCTCTGTGTGGGGCTGGAGTTAGGTAGGGTGAGGCACTGCAGAAGAGACATGAGTTGTGATACCTAGCACATGGGAGTATCCACTAGGGAATTTGGGGAGGGAAGGTGTGCAAGGACTATAGGAGCTGATCCTGAAAAGGACTGTGAACACATTAATCATATTAATCATCCCCTTGGGGGTGGGGGGGTGGGGGGGTGTTGTGTGCAACTACTACTACTGAGAGGTTTCCTTGACCTGCTCAAGAGTGTGCCATCCTTCAATTTGGTGTTATGGAGCTTCATCTCAGTTGCCTCCCTAATGAACCAATCCATGTAGCCAGGTTTGGTGGAGAGGATTTTGTTGTCCTGGAGCTGGATGTGATGGTCATGGTTTAGTCTGTTCCCAGCCACTGCCAACTTGCCATGTAGTCTATGCCAGATATGCCATTGGTGCTTTTTCACCATGGTCTGAATGAACGGGCTGGTCTGTCCAGTGTATACCTAGCCACACACACACAATGAATGCTGTGTACACCTGGGTTCTTCAGTGTCAGATTGTACTTCATGCTATGGCATAAGCTGGAGATCTTCCAGGGTGGCAGACCATTCTTTAATTTTGCCAGCTTTATCATCTTGTCCAGTCGCATGGATAGCATAGTTGGTATAGCGACTCACTACGGGCTGGACTGACCAAGAATCGAATCCCAGTGGAGGGGAGATTTTCTTTGCCAGTCCAGACTGTTCCCGACACCCACCCAGCCTACTGCACATCAGGTACAAGGTCTTTCCTAGGTGTTAAGCAGCCTGGGCATGGTGCTGACCATGCATCCACTTCTAGAACCAAGGTTGTAAATGGGTTAGAGCTATACCTCTGTCTCCCCTTTGTGCCTGCATAGGCGTGTCATGGGGTGACCTTTACATTATCATGCCCGTCACTTCATGTCTTTTGGGTCCTTTTGTGCACGTATCTGACTTCTATCAGATTCGTTATTACACCATTCTCTTTATTCTAGTGGGATCATTATCTTGCACATCCCACACTTTTGCTGTTCTCATTTCATCTGCCTATTACTCTGTAGGAGTAACTTTGTGCCTAAATGGCGTTTGTTTTGTGTTTCATTGCCTACTGTTGTGGTTAGTTACATGACAGTCAAGTACTGAAGTTGGTACATATTTTAAATGTTAGAGTTCTGTAGTGAGCATATACAATGCCTTTAATATTCCTCTTCAAATTTTATACAAGTCATGCAAAATTTTAGGTAGGACTCTGGTGCCCACATGCTACAATCTGCATTTTAATGTTCATTAATACTTCACGGATATAGTATGATCTTGACATACTGAGAGCAGTTAATTAAATCATTTAACAGCCTTCTGTTTTATTTGATTTCTTAAAGTATAAACTATGATCAAAATTAAATATAAACATGTAATAACTGTGTGCTGATTTAAAGATATTACATACACAATCTAAACTTGAGATTTGGTGGGTAAAATGTTGATTTTTGTAAGGTCTCATAAAAGTAATGACATAAGCATTTTGTGGTACCATAAATAAGAAACTGTTTTGTATGGGAACAATTCACATGCGTAAGTTGTACTTAGAAGACTATTCAGGACTACCAAGTAACCTCTGTGTGGCAGTACTCTTTACATCTTAGAAGTGTCCTTTGTAAGTAATATCTCAGAAAACTTGAATCTTCAGCACCACCACTGTGGGTACCTCAGCTGTCACATATTTATAAGTGATTTTCCTGTTAAAGAGTGAAACAGTTTTATTGTCATGTTTGTAACTCTCCTCCTACATCTTGCAGAATTTAAATTCACATTCAGGCCTAACATTTCTTCAGAAACTGTCTAGCATAGTTGCTGTTTGATGGTGGTATTTCAACTCAAGTAGGAAGCACACTTAGAACAACTCACCTTTGCACAATTCATCAGCAAAGCAGCAAGTATGTGGATGAAGGGTGAAAGCTTATTCATAGTGGACCTGCAAGACAGAGGAAGCAAAATCACTGGGATTGATATGATATAAAGCCAAGTAAACATCAATGCAACCAAAATAATATTGTAGTATGGTATTAAAGCACAAATTTGGCACCTGACCACATTGCCAAGAACACAGGTTGCAGCCATGTGGGACTGTAGGACAGGGAGATTATGGCTATCTTATATATTTTCTGTTATAAGGACTCACATGTGGCTCCATAGTAATGAACCGTTACAAATGAGCGTGGACACTAGCTGACTAGCAAAATCCCTAATACAGTAAAAAAGATGAAATTTGGCAGGAGAAACATGGTTTCCCAACTCAGAGCAAAGAAATGCCTCAACCAGAAAATCTAAGTGGGCAAAGTTACAGGAAAGATACATGTCAGTCCTCACGAGGGGTGCCAGCATAGTGGCCAATAAAGTTATTTGCTCCTAATCAAAATTTAGCATCATAAAATGTTGCAGCTCTCCTTTTGGAGCTTATAAGGGACCCACCACTTGAAGTATACATGAAGTGATGACCAAAGATGTGAAGTATACACCCTGAGTTTTAGAAATTCAAGGAGGAGGGGATAAAGAGGTAAGGCATGATAGTAGGGGTCACATGCAAGACGTATTTGGGACAACAGAAAAGATGGAGGAAAGAAATGTAAGCAAAGGGAAGAGGCAGTGTGATATTACAGAACATGTCCTTACTGAGATTTGTATCTCTGTAGAAAGGTGTTTCTGAAAGTACTTGGATTTCCTCTATATTTGGCCAGGTCTTGCTGCACTGATCTGCACTCTTGTAGACATCTCTTCACACAGACTGAGGGAATGTCCTTTACTTCACTTCCCTGTGCTGTGTACACGTTTCACATGCTGGAGATGGTACTCTATGGTGGCATATTGTCTCACTATTGTAGTTCAGCATGGTTCTTTAAATTAGGCATAACAGTTTACATTGCCATGTAGATGTTTTGATTGAGAATTTATTGTTTGTTTAAATAGATGTTATATTAATGGAGCAAAACACCATTTTAGAGTAGGATTGATGTAACTGTTCTTATGCAGGTTCAGCTTATTCCTCCAAAATTCTTGTGTTTAGGGTGCCACATGTATAGTTCTAGATGTCAGGTTTTTGTGGCAGTGAGTATTAGGGTTGCTGTCTTTGGGAGTATGATGCCATGTAGTTTGATAGTTATGAGTGCTGCAGAGGAACATGCTGCATGTTGCTTCAGGGTAGAAGGAAGATAACGATGGAGGCAGTAGGTTCCTCTGATTTGTTGCAAATTATCTTCCTGACTGTATGGTGTCGTGCTACAAATGACTGCTGGCTTTATAAATAGGGTTTTTATTTTCAAAAGTAAAATTTATGTGTTTGAAAAAGTTTGGGACCAGACTAACAAGCACTGTCACTACAAGAAAAGAAATATGAATTTACACTTTTTAGGTCTGTCTTCATTTGTGATTGGTCTGATTGATTTACAGACGCCAGCTTTAATACGTTGTCATGTTATATGTTCATTTGTGCGTTTCTGCCATTCAGTGAATATTGAGAGTAATGACAGCATGAATATGTTGCAACATGCTGATGCCAGTATTATGACATGGTGGATGTAATATTATAGTAAAAAAACTTATTGTCACTGTCAAACTTTAAGGCCCTTCTGCACTACAGTAACAAAAGTAATAAGTAACATCTCTGAAGCACATTCACACAACCTGGATGGCTCTTAAGTTGGATCCCATCCAAGGCATGTATGCATTGTGTTTTTGTTTCCTTCTTACCATGTTTGCACATAACCATCCAGCTGTACCTCAGATAACACAGTAGGTTATTGTATAAGAAGTTATGGTGTGAATTTTATATTTCCTAGCCAGTGAGTGTTAAAATGATTGATCATGAAAGCTTGAAATCTTGATGTCAATGTTCGCTAACTTAAAGCCTGTACTGTAGTGTTATTAATAAAAACGTAATTGCTCCATATTTTATTCTAATTCATGGTTAGGAAGGACAATTGTAACAGTTGAAATATTCAAAGAAAATTTGAAACAGTTTGGCTAATTTCTGGGATTAATAAGAACATGCATGCCACCCACAGGAAAGACAACTGAAGATCAGGGTCTGCAACTCAGCTCACCTCATTATGCAGTATTAAAATTTAAAGAGAATCACTTCAACCAGTTTTCATAAAATTGGTATTTACTGTGTTGGCATTCTGATGCTCTTTTTAATTAACCTGAATTTGGCTATTGGGTCAGTAAATTCTCTAGAACTGGCCAGAGTTGTTGCATCTTCTTTTACTCTTGGCGTGGCCCTTCCAAGTGGTTCCATCACACAAACAATAAAAATAATTTTGCACTGGTGACTTAATTTCCTTATTATTTCTATGTATATTGAAAGTCATCGCGATGTTGGACAGTTTTCAAGCGATAGTGTTAAGTTGTTGACTTCAGAAAAGAGTAAGTGTGGAAGACAGACAGTCATGAGTTCAGTGGAAGGAATCTTTTTTGCGTGATTTCAGGCTTCTGCCGCAAAGTGGATGAAAACTGCACTTCTCTGGACTGTTATGCAGCGTGTAGTAGTAGAGTTGGTAAGGAATTGCCACTACATGCTGCTTTATGGCCCAGAAGAGCAGTTTTTGGAATTTTTTTTTTATCTTTCTTCTGTACCCTTAATAGACGGTGTTGGTGTATTGGATAGGATTACAGGATTTGGCAGCATAGAAGAATGCAGCTTTCCTGGTGTTTTAATGAATGTTACAGTTTCCATTTTCAGTCACTTGGGCTAGCGCCATGGTCTGACACTTATCCAATCAGGCCATCACCTTCAATACACAGCCCCCAGCAAGATCTATTGAAAGGCCTCCTGATAAAGGTTGCAACTGTAATATTTGCTAAAAACCTATCCAACATATTGAATGCCAAACATCAGAGACTCTTGAGTTTAATTTCCCAGTCTTCTTTAGGGAGATCATGACTGATGTTTTATTGAAGAAAATACTCCATTTCCTTGCTTCTCCTACTGCTGTTAACATGAACCTTAACCTTGCTAAATGGAGTACTGGAGTGCAAGGACGTTGCAGTTAGCCTTATAAAGAATTGTAATTGTAAAAATATTTTGCTCCATATCTGTTCTGTGCTTTTTCTTTGGTACGTAAATGTATATTTTCAGCGCTGGGCATCAAATCTTAGTCTGTCTAATGGCAAGTCTTCTTCAGCATTGAATTTGAACAGAGTGTATATGGTGTCAGCAGGGACAGCAGTGACAGGAGCAGCCATGGTGGTGGGTTTACTGGAGTGCCTTGTACAGTATCCCATCCTAAGCATGCTGCTAATTAAATAATATTATTCCAGGACTGTGTGTGATTGAAGTTATATGCTTTCTCATATGCCTTGCAGAATTGATGCTGATTTGATGTGCCTACAAGCACTTGTAGACAAACTGTAGGTAGCAAATAATTTTGGAATTTGGTGCAGATCTGATTATGCAGTTATTAATTTGGCCCTCAGACAGCTTCAGATTTTTGTTATGGATGTAGAGCCCATTATGCTTGGCCTGTCAGTTGGCAGGATGTTTGCTTTTCTAAGCCATGTCTTCAGTTTGGTGTTACATCTGCAGATCTTTTTCCCCACTGCTGACATGACCAATGAAATAAGATATCTTAAACACATGCTCATTTCTTTGACCATTCACAAAAAGCATTGATTACTCCCAACTTTTCTTGTACCACTTTAGTTGGTACAAATCTTGTTTGCTTAAAGATTTTGGTATAGAGTGTGAGAGTCTGAACACATAGTTTGGTAGAAATGACAAATATGGACCATGTAACTTGCAAGCTATGTCCATATCAAATGAAGATGGAAATGGGGTTCAGGATATTGCACTGAAAACAAAGAGTTAATAGTAGATATATATATGTATATATATATATATGCCCTTTAATGCCTTAGTTTCTTGATAAAAGAAATTAGACATACAATAAAACTAGGTTCAAATAATAACTTTTCACTCCAAAATCATATTATTGCACCTACATGCTTATTTTTAATTATTCAAACACTCCATTTTCTAGACTCCTTTGATGCCTCTATGCAACCTTGTACAGTGATGTTTGCTGTAACGTGAACTGCCCATTCATTCTAGTAATAGCATTATGAATCTTAAGCAGCTGTGTTATGAAAGATTTCCTAATACAGTGGTATATTCATTATCATAAAAATAAACTTTTTAAGAATTAATTTGTATGTGGCCATCGTGGTAACAACACTACATAATTGTGTAAAAAGTTCCATTGTTGTCCATCTCTCATTTCCTGTAGATAGGAACATTGTGGAACATATCATGCAAGTAATGAGTGACAGTTCATAGAATTTTTTAACAACAAAGTTTGTTCACATCTGCTGCCTAATAGTGTGAGTTTACTCTGATATAAGCTGTTTCCAGGTATTCAGATTGAAGTGCCTTACAATCTCGCCATTAGAACAGTGCAATGATAATTGTGCTGGAGTGCATGCTACTGAGTTCTGATAATCTATCAAACTGGATTATAGGTAGGGTAGTGAGCTTTATACTGATTGTGATGATTAGCTGAACAGCTGTATGATGACATATTCATGCACGTGCCTTTCATGTCATCACTTTGGCTGTTAGGTGCAGTGACAATACTGAGCCATCCATTAAGTGCTTGAGAAATAGTATAATGTACGATCATTTTTTGTCTGTTACAACAGATGTGTGGACAGTGAGAAGAGAGTTTGGTTGCTGTTAATGTGAATTACAATGTGAATACCAGAAATTATTTCACATTTCTTATGTAATGGTTTAATAGAATTATCTCCCACTTTCAGTCATGAATATTATTTCCTCCTTTATACATTTAAATGTGTCCCTAATATATTTTTCTGTTACATGATTAATTTACATAACAGTGTTACTATTTTCACATGCATTTATCTCCTTGAACATTTTGCCACATTTAATATGGGTATGTGCCTGTGTGTGTACATGTGCGTATGTGGGTGCTGGTGTGGGAGTTTGTGCATCTGTACTACAATTATGTAATGTAACACTTTGTTATAGTAACTACATTGAAGGTGCTTTGAGTACAGTAAACACTATAGCATTAATTTAACTATTAACCTTAATTACTCACATGTTTATGGTGCCTGTGTGTGTAAATTGAAATGCAGAAGTAACAATATTGCCATCACTTACGGATCTTTACTTATCAATATGTCAGTAGATTAATAATTAGTTTTTCATAGATAGTCACTCACCTTGGCTGTATTGTTGTGCTTGGGATATATTGGCATTGCGTATGTACAAAGGAGTTTCAGAAAATGAGGTAACAAACTCTCTAATATTGAGTACTGTATTTAGACAGTAATGTATATTTGGCATATCGGCAGCAGATGGTACTCATCAGACCTCCACGTAATCACCAAGGATGTTTAAGAATTTGTCCCACTGTGGCACTAAGGTTTGTGTCCTAGCATAGACTAAGTCAATGTCAAGTGTCTGTAGGCAAGAGTTGACAGCTTGTTTCACACAGGCATCTGTTGTAAATCATTTGTTGGCCTGGTGCTTTGTAAGGGGTCTGAAGAGACGGAATCACTGGGCCTGAGATTGGGACTGAGGGAGGGTAGTCTGTAACCTCTCAGTTGTAGTGCTGTAGCCAGTCACCAGTCCAGTTGACAGTCTGGAACCTAGCATTACCAGGCAAAATGATAATGTTTTACTACAGTAACCCAGATCTTTTGTGATGAATGTCCCGCGGAATTGTTGCAGCTGCTCAGCAGCTACAGTGTCACCCAGGTTCAGGCAGTTCACATGTGGCCCTTATGATCCCAAAAGACAGTTGCCATTGTCTTTCTTGTTTATGGCATTGCTTTTACATTCCTTTGCTTATTTCCTTACAACATATTTCGGTCATACATTTGGACTGTTATCAGGTAGAGGATACAGCTACATAAATGGAAAAGTATTATACTGTAGAAAAGGCATCCCCTTCAAAATCAACCTGATAAACTACATTAAATATTGTTCATAATTAAGAAATAATAAAAACCTAAAATATTCGATAAGATTTGCCACGAAAATCCAAAGAATCTTAAAGATGCAGTTTAAAGAGGTTCCTATATATTATATCTACGGGTGACGATATGTTGCACGGAGCTGGCAATATTGATGTAATCTCAATTAGCAGTGTGGTAGGATTATGTTTGTTGTAAAATTTTCTTACTTTCTTTTGTATGTCACAATAATTCCCATGCATGACTGTCCAAACCTAGTGAACGTCCTGTGTTGCTAGTGAAAGTTATTGGATGTTCACTGTTTGGAAACTGTTTTATGCTGTCATCTGTTGACAAGTATAAATACATATATATTCATTTGTACTGCGTGTAAAATATAGAGGTTGCAGTTATGCCACCGTAATTACTCTTATGTTGCATGTTCTTTCGCTAGTGAAAGAACATGCAGCAGAACGTAATATAACATTATGTTTTTGTGGCATTACACTTTCTTTATTCACCTCCACAACTGGTGATGAATATCTACCAGTGTGACTTCCTTCCTGTGCAAAAATTGAATCACTCTGTATATTTCAACATTTGATCATGTCTCCAGTAGGCCTGTTATTCTGAAATTGATTGTATGATGATATGGCATGCTTATGGTACCTGCTCATGGCTGTAAGATGACACATATAATGCACACATTCCCATTAAATGGTGAAATTCATGGTTGGATGGTGCTATGTCATGTGCAACATGCTGTTACATATTTTGTGAAACTCCCTTGTGTGTTCCCAGTGTGAGAAGCATATTTATTTGCATTGTTTGTGATTTTTTTTTCAGACTAAAACATCCCCAAAGAAATCAGTTGTAGAAATCTAAATATGCTCATTATAAGTAATTAATCTTGTTAGTAAGTGATTTGATCATTGATAATTTAACATGTACTCATTATGCATGTTCTTACAAAATCTTAATTTTTATGGTTTCTGTTATATCTCTTGAAAGGTGAATTGGTGTTCCTTCTTCATAGGCATTAAAAATGCTGTATTTACGGCAATATTTTTTTAAACCTATTATAAATTGCAGCAATCTGAGGAGACTACCAATGTAATTTACCACCCAGACGACTTCAAAGGCCCTGTGTTGTTCTCATTCAAAGCTAAGTCATTTTTTGGGAAGAAGAAAGCTTCAATCAAAGTTGAAGATGGAGAATGGTCAGACAAGTTCTCTCTGGATGTTGCAGGCAGTTCAGGTGTGGTCAGCTGTACCTGTGGAGACACCACTTACCAGGTATTTCTAAGACAGTCTTCACGAAAAGGCAACTTCATATTTGCTTTGGACCATCCACCATGGCAATGGATGTTTTTAATCTGTCAGGGCAAAAGCTGAATATTAGTTTAAAATAAGCAACTGTGAATTTCTACTGTGAAGCTCCCTACAGTTGAACTATAGGTGTCTTGCACCTTGCTCAGTACCAATAAATAAACTTTTGTGACAGGTGCAACAGCATTTGATATACCATCATTAAATGGAATACACATATATGTGCATATTTATGTATGTTCATACATGTGTGTGTACATGTGTATACACACGCACGCATTTTTTACAGATCCAATACCTGTCATAAGACAGCTGAATGTGAGACAGTAATGACTACAAAACAGACAATATATACACACAAATTAAAAACATGTGACATAACACCAAATAGTACAATATAAATAAAATATAAAATAATTACATTATATGATCAAAGCCATATTAAGAACATTATTGCCATAACATCAGACTTAAAATGGAAACTTTTACTGTAAAATATATTAAGAGTTACAAATATCACGCGTGGGAGACACATGACAGGATATAAGAAATCCTCGATTAAATAAAGGGAGAGAGTAATAAGATACTTCCACAAAGCAACCTTAAAATGTAATTTACCATTTTTGAGTTCCAAAATGTTAGTAGGTATACTTAAAGATTTTTATACAGGTGTAAGAAACACCTTTTTGAAAATATGGAAGATTTGTGACAGGCCTATGTAATGAGTTTTTTTTCCTTTTGTTTATTCCATATAATAATAATAATAATAATAATATTTATTTACTGCAATTGGGTTGTTACCCGGTGGCAGTGGTTATTTTACATGTAAACAAAACATGAAATTGGTTACTACTAAATTTAAGTCGGGAGGG
>Ga0123357_10003958_pt1 | contig 17218 bp, 10 predicted proteins | sample TergutEmb28metaG_FD_89873 | JGI IMG/M metagenome (GOLD analysis project Ga0123357, IMG submission 89873) | Embiratermes neotenicus P4 segment gut microbial communities from Petit-Saut dam, French Guiana - Emb289 P4 | ecosystem: Host-associated > Arthropoda: Insects > Digestive system > Gut ... | reverse complement strand
CTTGCTTTCATAGATACAATAAAATCGTCACCGTCTTAAAAGGAAAGCTCTAGCCACCTACATACAAAAAAAAAAAAAGTAAAAGCGCAGAATTATTTCGAACACATTAAAGACAACGATGCTTGCTCTGTATTTCTGTTACATAGCCTTACAATAAATAAGAATGTAAACAACGTGTTATGTGTTTCCTGTTGTTTTTAATATGTTTTATAGTGTCTGGTGGTAAATCAGTATATTAGCTGTGTAACGTTATGACAATAAAAAGTGCCAGTGATTGAATTCATAAACATTCGAAATTTTGTTGGCTCAGTCCTCGAAAAACCTACGTGCTTGTAGATTGATTGTTGCCTGATAGAAACAACAGTCTTTAGGGCTACCAAATGACGTTTAGGAAGAGAAGAAAGAGGAGAAAGTTATAATTTTCTGTCCAGTATTATGTAGGTATAATGACTTTTTTTATTTTCAGACATTTGCCACAGTCGCCATTCTGGTATGCCGTTAGGACTAATCACACGAGTCAAAAAAGTGAAAGGTTTGCCATGGTGTGACATTCTGGAAAGCGAGTGGACGTGTGTGCTGTCCATAAAGACTAGACATGCAGACGCTTAGTTAAATGAACGGACAGACGTATGCGTCTGGCTATAACATTTGTTCCTTTTTGTCATAAAATAAAACATTGGAGCCGGATCTTTTGCTGCTGTCGTAGTATTACTGGGCGCGGACTTACTGCCACTGGCTTTCATAAAAGGTGGACAACTGTTGTCCTCTGGGAATGGAAGGGACTCTTTCGTGATGGTCGCCGGCCGGAGGGCCTAGCGACAAAAATTGTAGAAGTTATTAGACCCTTCAGAATAAAATTAATCTAATTTGTGTTTAAAAGTGCGTTTTTACCTGACATACCACTCAGAGTCTTCATTATAAATACCAGTTTATTTATGCTGTTTAGAGAAATAATCGCTGTTTATTCTAAGAAAAATGCGAAATAATTTAATGCATTCAGCAGGAAAAAATGTAGAGTTTTTGATTTGTATATACAGTATAGTAACTACTGAGAATTAGCGGGTTAAATGAATACCAGTTATTCACAGTGACTTGTCATACTGAATATATATACCAAAATACTGAAAATGGCGTTACTGAGACAATGAATTCCTCCACGACAAACTAACCTCTGCTGCTTATATGATGTTAAAATATAGGCATATTAACATAACACTATGGTGGACCTCCTTTGACTTATTCATGCACACATTTAGATGTAGTAAATAAAAGAAAACGGAAAAGTACGTGTCTGAGACCCATACAGTTTCCATTATTGCCAAGATCTCAGTTCTTGTGGTACTGTAGTCCTCGATCTTCATTGTTTATGAGAACATAGGCGTCAGTACCGATAGAGAATTGTGTTAGTACCTGAACGTCTCCACGGGCTGGATTAAGTTTTTATCGCGGTTCGCTTCCGGCCTGCTGTCCGCATAAATAACATCCATAACTTGAAATGTTCTCGGTCGCATGACAGAAATGTATCCTATCTGAAACCACTTCTACCCCTTGCACAGACCGATATTGGTATGGCGTGTTATAACGCGAAAGTGATGCAAGATATTGGAGGTCGGGTTGGGCGGGGGAGGGGGTGCGGAGGATCAAAATCGGTCCCGGTTCGATGGGCTGTGAAATGAGTTCGCCAGAACAATTATCACATCCCCTTCCAGCGAGTGACTTCAGTGCTGGCTTCTAAAGAAATGTCTAGACACTCCTTCTGCCTTACCATGTACAGTGACTGCAATACTGGCTTCTGGAGAAATGTCTAGGCACTCCCTCTGCCTTACCATGTACAGTGACTGCAGTACTGGCTGCTAGAGAAATGTTTAGGCACTGCCTGTGCCTTGCCATGTACAGTGACTGCAGTACTGGCTGCTAGAGAAATGTCTAGGCACTGCCTGTGCCTTGCCATGCGCAGTGACTGCAGTACTGGCTGCTAGAGAAATGTCTAGGCACTGCCTGTGCCTTGCCATGTACATTGACTTCTCTACCGGCCGTTGTTATCAAGTAGTACAGTAGGACTGGTGTTTAGTGATCTGAAATCCCGACTGTCATGATTGATCTCTGGAGATTTTTAGTTCTAATACTGCACCCATGATGCAACATGATCATTGTATAATTATATGTGCTGGTCAGTGTATGACGGTTTGTCGTTGCCTCGTTTCCGCATATTTGCCAATCCTAAACGGTCCTATGGATGATATACTGCACCCAGTGCGCTTTACGTGGTTTCCTAACTTTTTCCGCTGTCTGTTATTTTGAACAGTAAACCACGTTTATGAAACTGAATCTTATTTTTTCATCCTAATGTCGAGGGACTTGAGATAATCATTTCTGTTGGAACCAAAAGAGGAGGTGACTTTCCGCCCTTTCTTCTGAGCACGGAAAGCTCTCATTATCCGAAATACTCGCAGTGAGCTCCTTTCGGAGTACAAGGGAAGGGACTAGCTTCATAAACTAAGTATTGCTAAGTAATCTCATTAAATAGGACCAGAAGATGGAAGCAATACGCGGCACTGTCATCAGTCATTGACCAGTACACTGTCTATTTTTGGTAAACAAAGACACCCCTAGGCGATTATTATTTTTATGCTGATTTTGTCGGTTGGATATCCAGAACTCTAGTTTCAGAGCGGGCGTATTCAGCGGAATTGTGATTTCGAAACATCACTCATAAAGATAATACGTAAGAGTGGATCAGTGGAGATCTTTATTTGTGGAAATAAACGTACCTGGAGATAAGTGTCTTCAGTATTCTGCTTTGAGTATTCAATGAGCATATCAATAGTTAAAATTAACGCTAAAAAAGTCTTTTTGGCTGCGCTGCTGTGTCAGCAATTACACAACTACTGTGTATGCGATACACGACGACCAATACGTACGTAAAATACTTCTGCGCTATGCCAGCTACTTAAGTAACCCATCCTAGCCTCGTTGAGGCCATGACCCTAACAGCACTAGGCTACCTATATACGTTACGTTGCCTTTGTAGGCCTATTAGGCCTATATTATAATACCCACTACTTCATTCCTCTTACGTCCTGTTATTTGCTTATCAAACATGTGTAAGTTTGCTCTTTCCTCAAACGTAAAGCCGTGCCCTAAAGCAGAACGCAACATCCGCTGCTGCTTTTACTACAATGTATGGCTCTGTGTCTTCGTTTCATACATTAGTGTTTGGACATTAGAAGGGATGGTAAGGGTTTTTTAATTCAGTATTAATTTTATAATGTTTCTTAACCTATCCTTAATCTGAGTTTATTTTTTATTACTGTTGTTCCTAAACATTTAACATTTTAAGCGTTTCTAAGTAAGGCGACGGTGTCCTTACTTCGGTGCTATCAAGTGAAATTTCAGAATGTACTTGCGCTTTTACAGTATTGAAATATACATCTTTACAGGGTTAATTAGTCTTTCATCAGGGAATGCCTGCTACCTTTCTGCCCAGAATATTTTCTCTTCCTGTCCCACCTAAAAACATAAATATTAAAACATACCTAAATGTATGTTCGCCTATTATTCGATATGGGCACGTAATTTGGTCCATCATATTAAGGGCAGAACAAAAGGTGAGAGAATTCGAGAATAAGTTGTTGCCTAAGATATTTGAGCCTAAGTGGGATAGTGTAATACGAGAGTGGAGAAAATTGTTTCATGAGGAGCTTCATGGTTTGTACTTCTCGCGTGATGGTATTCGGGTGTTGACATTAAGAGAAATAGTTAAGCACGTGGGCCTCACGGGAAGAGCAGGAATTCGTAAAGGGTTCTGAGGGAGAAACCTGAAGGATATAGACCGTTTGGAATACCTAATCTTAGATGGTTGGATAATATTGAACTCGATCTTAAGTGACGCGGTTGGGAGGCCGTGAACTGTATTGATATGGCGCAGCATAGGAACTAGTGGTGGGCCCTTGTGAACGCAGTTATGAACAATGGTAAGGAGCTTAGTGTAGAATACACACAGTCAAACACAACTATATTACCTCTATTATTGTTATAATGAGGGTTCTAACAACGACATGTTTCGGCCCTACACGTGGGCCATCTTCAGGTTATAAAATTAGACTAAATCAGTTATACAACCTGAAGATGGCCCACATGTATGGCCGAAACATGTCGTTGTTAGAACCCTCATTATAACAATAATAGAGGTAATATAGTTGTGTTTGACTATGTGTATTACTACACTAAGCTCCTTACCATTGTATAAAAAACACAAAGGGGATGACGCACATCAGAAGCAGTAATGAACCTTTGGTTTGCATAAAATGCTGCGGGAAATGTCTTGACTAGCTGAGGCACTACTAGCTACTCATAAAGGACTTGCTCCGCGGCGTTATTAATTAACTCATCTTTCTGTTGTGTTCAGATGTGAGGCTGAACTACGGACTTGTTGACTTTCCTTGCTGAATCATACTGTTCTCTGCGTCTCCTCCCAGTCTGCTGGGAAACAAATGGACGAGCTGGACTTGATGTACGATAATGGCCGCTGATCGCGCACAATTGCGGGACGCATCCTCTCCTACAATTTAGTAAATCACCTCTCTGAGTTTGGAGACCAACAGACCACAGGACTGGGGTCTTCTAATTAACGGTTCGTCTCTCAGGACAGCCTCGACAGAAAACCGGACACTCATTTGCAGTGTTATAGACATTTTGACCCTTTCCATGCTGTATATGAGATAACTTATTTAAAATCGTTGACTATTCTGGCGTGAACGTGTTCAGAGAGTATACGTGACATGCACTTGTCCAGTAATCAGTGAAGAGTCAAATTTTGGCTCTTCAGTAACGTAAATTACACTTCGTCAGGAAGACGGACTAACTGAAGCGGATTTCCTTAAAGCATTGCTGGACAATTTACTGTACTCAAAATAAATATATAAATTTAATTCAGAAATTTTGAGACGAGTGACTGATTTAATTATTCAGGCCGGATATTTGTGTGATTGCACTACGTTTGTTGTCCAGCCAGTCCGCCTTTTTAGTTTTTTCTTTCGGCGTTTTGTGCCCGTCAGTGTATCCGATGCCAACCCGGCTTCCGTCTCACAGCTGCCTGGAAAATAGAAGTATTCTTTGCCTATTGAAGTTAAACCCAATAGGTTTAGCTTCGGCCTGTTTAGAATCTATGTTTTGAGTCTTTGAGTTCTTCACAAAATTAAAATATTAATCTCTCTTATATAATTCGCTTGTTGTGAGCGATTGAGTGAGTCACACCATGGTTGCCTTGGTTAAAAGTGACATCACACCCAGGATGCCGTGGTTGCGAAAAGGAATGGGGAAGATTTTGTTCTCTGTGCTGTTTTCGCTGAAGCCGAAAAAACAGTGACTATACCTGATACAGTATTCTCTGCAAGATACCTACGTTATGCAGAAGAGACAGCCGGGCGTCGAGCTTACGATACAACATTTTATAGCCACATGGTGGCACTCCGACAATTAAAATCAACTCTTGGTTTTCTGCAATAATGAAGAAAAATGAGTGAGTGAGTGAGTGAGTGAGTGGGTGAGTGAGTGGGTGAGTGAATGAGTGAATTACACACCTCATCGATTGTTATCGGTAGTAATGGATGCTGTTCGATACTTGTGGAATGTTATTGGTTATTACAGAGTATTGTCAATAGCAGTCGATTACTATCTATTGCTACCGATTAGAGCTATAAGCATCGATTAGGCTGGCTGTCAGCTGTTGTTACTATCGATGGATACAGATTCGTCATAATAATAGCAGTAATGAGAGCACAAATGATACAGCGATGGATATTTTGGATTAGAACACTGTGTATGAGAAAAGTAGGCTTGATGGATTTTTCTTGGAACATTTCATTAGCTCTGTTGTACACAATTTATCTTACCACGAACACATAAGATCCGCCTATTGAAAACTGTTCCTGTGGGTAACAAAGTTTATTTGCTACATTCCGAGTTGTATCTGTGGGTGACATAGTCTGTTCTTTTTCTATCACTTTGCTTTGCTCCAAGACAACACCCTAACTTTTGGGCTAGGAAAAAAATCGAACACTGACACAACTGCTTGTATAGTGATTGCCATTCCTTGATAAATGGCATTATCCATTTAAATATACCGAATGTGTATTTTAGAAAAGAGTTTAGGCAATATAACAAGTAGCATTTTGTATTCTATGAAAGTTTATTTTAAACCAAAGGAAGTGGGAAACGCCAGGGAATATTGTACGTGTTTGTTGTTAGGCCATAGAAATAGGTTCAGAGGGAGATTATGGTGTCTTTTTGATACCACAGCGTTACAGTTACGTTGTTTTATACCCGGTATTGTTGTCTGACCACCATACTTCTCTGCCTTGTTCGTGTTGTGTTCTGTTTATTCGAAAATCAGTTTATATAAAATAAATGTTATGTTCTTTCATCATGTAACATTGGGCCCCTGCAGGCGAATATGTATCCAAATTTTGTTGGATTCGGAGCACAACCCATAACAAAAGTGCCACTTGTTCGTCAGCACAATGAGGCTTTGTCAGCAGGCGAGCGGTTTTTGTTACACGCCAGTATAATTACGGGCCATTCCTTGTAACGTGTCCGAGATCGATGTTTTAAGTGAGATTGTATTTCAGAATATGAAGCTCAGGATATAATTTGGACCTATTGTGCATGAAGTAGTAAGTGAAATTAAACTATTACAGAGAGGAACTTCATAGCCGTGACTGAAATTTTGGATGCTGTCCATCATCCCACAGTTTTCGAAGACTGGATCTCTCTCCCTCTTCAAGTGGTACGTTAGGAAGAGCCAGGGACTGAAACTAGTTTTTTTGGTACTGTTAGGTTAGTTAGGTGTACTTCCTTGTTTATTTGGTTTCATAAATTCCCACGCTCAAACAGGTTGAATCACTTCATACTCTGCGCAGACCAAATGATAGAATTCCTCTTATAGGAGTTCTGACGGCGGTATATGATCTTAGTCGTGACAGAAATTTAATACTGTCCATCATTCCACGCTAAAATCCCACAGAGATTCGGAGAATATTTCTATTTCCGTCATCAAGCGGAACTGAAAAGAGCTAATCCCAGTCTCAGAGTAGTTTCTGCCCTTTCACCTGATGACAGAAGAAGGTGCACCTTCGAGACGCTGCGGGATTTATAGCGTGAAATGATGGACAATGCCTAAAATGGCAGTCACGAGTGTGACCACCTAGTCTCCCATCTTTAGAATCCTTTAAAGGAAACTAAATATTTTTTTCGCTACACAGTGTGGAATTAAGAGTGATTAAATGAGGTTTCCCGAGTCTGGCCTTTTTTGAAACAAAATAAACAACGAGGCAAACTACAAGCCAACAATCGCTGAAATTAGAATCCAGTAATAGATATATTAATTATCTCATAAGTCGAATGGAAAGTTAACTGTTGTTGATACATTGAAATGTACGGGTAGGTGTCAGGAAGCTGTAACGACCTTACGATATGCTTCAAGGGAATGAGACCAGATATAAACAGAGTGTGAAGTGTACGTATAACGTCACGTTGAGTTGCGTTCGGATATGTGCATCGTGGACCTTTGTCATGTTCATTCCATTTAAACCAACCGGTTGACACCTGTTATTGATGTTTACTCTCTCTCGCTCACTCACTCACTCACACACACACACACACACACACACACACACACACACACACACACACGCATGCACAGACGCTGTAGACTGTTACTGCTATTAGTAATGCCTTATATTATATTTATCTGAAGAATTTATTGTTTATATTTATTTGCTGTCTTTTTTTTGTCAAATTTATCTGTCATTTATAAACTCTTGTCGAAATATCTTGTATTTTATGACTTACAAACGTTATTTCTTATTTACTATATAGAAATATTTATAAATTGTATATAAACAAAATTTCGTGTTCACATATATAAGCGATAAATATTAAATATTTTGATTAAATGGCAGCATGACGTCACAACACCAAATATTATTATTGTAATTTAAATGAAGTATATAGCAGTTAGTATAAAATGTAATGATTGTGTGTGATCGTGCCTGAATTGTCCGTCAGTCAAAGTGCGTCTTAATGTCAAATATCCACCCCGTCGAAAGCAATAATAATTAAGTATTGTTGCAACATCAGTATGTTTATCTTAGTTTTCTAGCATGAAATTCTCAGTTTTTGCTCCACTTCATGTTACTTTATCTACGGCTTGTCTGGCCCTTCCATAGTATTCGTAATTATCTCGTAAACTGCACATTAAAAAAAAACATGTATTTTGACTGTTCCAACAAGTTTATCTGCAAATATTTTCATGTTGCAATGAATCAGTGGGATATTAGAGATTAAATTACGTAGGTCTTCGTATAAAGTGCCTATTATTCCTGTCCATTATAATAAAACTTTAAATTCTTCAACAGATATGAATAAAAGAACTTAACATACAATATCGCGAAAATCCGTCCACTGGGAGACAAGTCGTTCCGTGCGGACGGACAGACAGACAGACATGATGAAGCTGCATGTCGCTTCTCGCAACTTTGAAGACTCGCCTAAACGCTTAGGATATCCGTTTTCCAGGACAGGACTTGCCTAATAGGAAATAGGTACTTACAACAAACGCGGCTTGCGTTGTTGCGTGCACTGCCTGTTGTGAGGGAGACATGTAAATCGAAGGACATGATAATTTGAACAGTTATTCTTCTAAACAATTCTGCAGTACCCTTTGGTTACGGGTCTGGCCTTATTCCATTATATTCTATAAGGCCTTCAACAGAGGACTGAATCTCCCACCCCACTCAGAAGTGCTGGTTCTCAAATTCGTCAACGCGCGTTAAGTAACGGATTACATTTGAGGGGTTTAGCTGTAAATTTCGTGTCCTGCGCTCCATGCCAGCGGCTGTTTGCTATAAATGGTTTTCTAAATATGAAAGCAAAATGAATATGCAAGAAAATTGCCAACAACCTTGTAGTGTTCCAGATGCCCTTTTAAGAAACTGTATAATGAGTTCGGTACGGATATTTTTAGAAACTGCTTCCATGTTTGATAAATTGACAGGTGTCATTTGATGTAAGGGAAAAGTAAGAACTGAGAAAACTGTGAAACCTGTGAAGAAAACGCATCAAAGGAGTCCCATGAAGTAATCTTCTCTCTCCTTAAGAAGAATCACGAACATTACATTGTTGCCGGAAATTTCTTTGCATTTGTACCTCACTGTCACATGTTAACTGCGTTTTCATTATCAATTCCCTCTGTTATTTAACGTAGGGCTTCATCTTCACATTCAGGACTAAACTCCCAGCGTTTGTCCACTCTACGCAAGTGTACCAACATCAGAACCAAAAGGTTTTCCAAAGAAAATTTAAAATGCAAAGAGTCTTTTAGGTAGACCCTGAAGCTGGAACATGTTGCAGCAAACCATTGTAACAACATCCCTTGGGACAGGAATCTGACAAAAAGTACCCCAGAGGTAGAACCTAGGATCGTCTATGATGGTGCTGGGCAGTACCGAACAACTGTCCTGTTCAGACAAAAGGCTGTGCACTATATCGAAAACCATCAATATGTATAGAATGATATTTCCACGGGAGTAGAAAATATAGAAAAAGCCCTCTCCCCCTCGCTTGTTGGTCCCAGGCCCCACGTATGTTACATTCATATTTGTAATGTAAGTGGAATGGGAGAGTCAAACGGTCACTGACCTCAATAAATGGATTAAAAAAACAAGACTAGCACAATGCGTTGGGGCTGTCACCTCCCGCGGGAAGGCCCACTTGAGATGTCCTGTCACTCACTGATGGTGACATGTTTTTCACTTAGCATGCCATGCAACGCAACAACTGAAGCGTGCTGCTCCCCTGTCAATGTTGGAAGTCGGTGGTTTGCAAGCTGTGGTGCGTGGACTACTTTCGGTACCCCTCGAATGTGGATTGTGTTGAACTGTAGGCGACCATTTTCCGTGTTATGTGTTTAATATTCTTCGTGTTGTAAAAGTGATATGTCGCCCACCAACTGCTGTATTCGGGTTGATGTTATTAAAAATGAATACACATGCCATTTATTGGCAGTGTAAATTAGTTGTTTGTGGGTTCTATGTGCGTTTTTAAAGCAGTGCAAACAGCGAGTTGTAGCTTCATCGTGTCTGTCTGTCCTTCTGGTTGTCTCTCTGATCGCATTGAAGAACTTGGCTCCCACTGGGAGTACTTTCATAAAATTTGTATTGGATGTTTTCAAATAAATCTGCTTTCGTTAAAATTAGAAAGAAAAGCCAACACGTTACATAAAGACCCCCATATATTTATACTAAAATCTCCCAGTTTAAAAGATAAATACTATAAGGGAGAGAAGTAGGGAGAGAAAGGACGAAGAAACATTTAACGAGCTAAATATAATATAGCGCTACATGGACTCCGAGTAATGAGGGCAAAAATTCGAATGTGCGTTTCTGTTACTTTCTACACGCATTTCATATGTTGTCAATAAAATTTTTAAATTAATGTGGCAAATACAAAGAAACGAAGTTTTTTTTTTTTTCTATTTTATACTCGTCTCGGAGAATGTTGGTTGTAGGCTTATAATAGTAATACAAACACCATTCAGGAATTGTTAAAGATATTTCTCGTTGAATTTTTAGATAAAATATATATCACGTGATTCATATTTACATTTCCATCTTACAGCAATAACCAAATTCAGTTTTTGGTTTGGCTGCAATTACGTCCTGTACGTAGTCTCGAATGTTATTTTCTCACTTTTCTCGTATATGCTACACGTCCCGCCGATCTTTTCTTCCCCTAATCATCTAAACTATATCACGTGCAGGGTACAAGGTACGCGTTCTCTCCATCTTCGTGATACGAAGCATAAAGTTGTCAATCTCTTACAGTTTAGCTGCCATTCTAGTTATGGGTCTTCTCACACTCTTACCGCCCTAACTTTGGCCAAGCTGGTATTACTGAAATGAGCCGGGATAATATGGTGACTACCTGCGTAATGGATGACATGATTTCAATTTCCGGTTGAGCCAAGGATCCCACTCTTCTGATCCCTGAATCATCACCTATATGGCCGTTAGTATTGATATCTCGCAAGAGATTTCCTCGTTTCCACTAACAGTGTCTTCGGTACACCTGGCCACCAATAAATGGGCAGTGAGGCCGGAGTGGGGGAGGGGGTTCTAGACTTGAGACTAAATTGCTGGACCGTGAAACTGGCCACACACCTCCACCTTGAGTGGAGTTGAAAAATTCGTAGAGTTTACATTCACATCACTAATGTCACTCAAAGCAAGGTTCTTGCGTTTAGGAAGAAATTTAATTTTGAACTTGGCTTCCTTCAAATCAATTCACTCAGCGTTTCAGAGCAGACACTGAGGGTTGAATTTCTGACACCCATACCCTGTCTAAGCCTCTACTCCCTTCCCAGGACATGTGACACCGATCTTCGTCACAACAATGTACGTGGTATGTTTCTCTCGTTCTGAATTCAAATGCCGCCGCAGGGTTGGACAAACTTGGATATTCTGACAGACAGAACGTTGTGCCTAGGATCTGCTTCCAATGGGGAAAAAAGGCGAAGTGCGAAATATAATTTAGTTACAAAACTCCGCGTATCAGCTACGTGTTGACGTACGTACATGTCTGATGCATTTACCGGGTCTTCCTGTTACAGAAACAACTCATTATAGACCTAACATGTGAAAGGTATCTGAAGTGGTAAAGCCTGTGATTTGTGTTTGGGAGTTTGCGATTCGGATCTAGGCCGAAATCAGACTATCCCACTGAGACGGCCTTAGGTTTTATTTAATTCCTAGTAGGCAAACATCGAGATAACACCTCAAATTGAGGGACGACCTGTTCTTTCTACACATATTTCATTCATAATTTATTACTTTTTCCACCATTTAACGTTGTAAAGTCTGAGATACTGACACGTCATGAATATCTGTAAGTAAAAGTAATTAAATGATAAATAAATAACTAGATAAATAAAATCATGGATCGTAATCGGTTTCCTGTGTAACTAACGAAGTTTCTTAATGTGTAATAGACCTATCCATATAGTTCACTGGCTTCACCTTTTCACGAAAAAAATTGTTGACGAGCACTTTGTCTTTTTTCTTGCATGAAAGTAAGACATAGCGTTTTTCCCCATACAAGTTAAGTGGCAAAACATTTCTTTCATATGAATTCATATTTGTGTTGGCTACAGCACACGGTATAATGATACGCATCACTTCCTGGACGCATTATTACATTAATAACGACCTGGGGCATGCGGTGGTGCAGTTGGTTGAAGAACTGCGCTACAAGTCGGAAGGTCACGGGTTCGATTCCCGATGATGTCGTCCTTCCGGTCGTACTATGGTCCCTGCGTTCACTTAGCCTCTAACAGAAATGAGTGCCAGGAGTATCCCCTAGGGATTAAAGGCGGTCGGTGCGTAGGGCTGACAACCTTGCTATCTTCTTGTGCCGATTGTCTCGAAATCTGGGAACCTCAGGCTCCTGGGACCCTCTGGGCCTCTAATATACCTGCACAAGGTTTGCATTACCTTTAATAACAACCTATTATCTTCGACCTCATAATCAACAATCGACTCCTTCTGTCAGTTCAGTTTTAATAGCACTTCCCTCCAGGCCTAGGTCTGCTGCTAACTAAGTTCTTATACTATCTTCCATTCGTCTTTTCTAAACAAAATTCGGTTCAGCCTGCAGCTTTTAATTCTCTATTCATGCTACAAGCTTAGCTCATATCTTTCTCCTTCATTTGAATGCACTAATAATATTTGATGATGGTTATAAGTAACAACAGAAAAAGCTCTCCATTGTGTAATTTCCTCTAATCTTGTCAACTTCTCTGCCTTCATTTCAAGTATTCTTCACAGCAGTTTTTTTTTTTCCCGAACACACTTAATCCACTCTTCAAATTTCAGTGCCGCATGTAATTTTATGTAACTTTGTAGCTGTTTTGCCATCATGAGCTCCTATCGCCTTGATTAGACCCCTAAGAATATCCGTGTCTTTCCATAAATATCAGTTGGTAAGGTTTTCAGATTTTACAAGCCTCAGTTACGAAACAATTCAGAACCGTTGTATGGTTTAAAGCATTTGGTTGTGTTTGACGAAAGGAACTTGTTCACCCCTGAAACAAGTGAAGTATGATATTCGCTGTCAATCCGGCTTGTTGCCGATACTGGGGCTTCTCTCAGCCATTGTCAGTTGGACAGTCGTTAACCATGTCAACAGCATTACACAATTTGATATTTCATCGTGGCGTTCTGCCATACGTGTTACTTGTTGAGGAGGGTCATTGACGTGTGGGGTCAAGAAAGGAACGTATTTCAGAGAGCAGTGAACACTGTTCGTGATCTGTGACATGTAATGGCGAACATGAGGACTCGTGTGACGCAACGTTTCTCTTAACATTGTTATGAAGCTCATAGTCAGGAGTTCATGTCTCTCCATCAAGGCATACATTGAGGCTTCCATATGTTTCTTCTCCGAAACTTACTTACTTACATACTTACTTACATGCTTATTATATGGAGCAGAGTCCTTCTTGAGAAGCTATCGGTTCTCAGCTAGTCAAGAAATTCCCCGCATTTTGTGGAACCCGGAAGTTCATTATCGCATTCACAAGCGCCCGCCACTTGCACTTATCCTGAGCCAGCTAGATCCAGTCCATGCCCCCCATTCCTACTTTCTGAAGATCCATTTTAAGATTATCTTCCCGTGTATGTCTGATTCTTCCAAGTGGTCTCTTTACCTCAGGTTTCCCCACCAAAACCCTGTATTCACATCTCCTGTCCCCCACACGTGCTACATGCTCCGCCCATGTCACTCTTCTCGATTTGATCACCTGAATAATAATTAGTGAGGAGAACTGATCATTAAGCTCCTCATTATGTAGTTTTCTCCATTCCCCTATTCCCTCGTCCCTCTTAGGCCCAAATATTCTCCTCAACACCCTATTCTCAAACACCCTCAGCCTACGTTCCTCCCTCAATGTCAGCGACCAACTTTCAAACCCATACAAAACAATAGGCATAATTGTAGTTCTGTATATCTTAATCTTCATTTTCTTGGACAGAAACCTGGAAGACAAAATGTCTGCGCCGAGTAACAGCAAGCATTCCCTGACTTCAGTCTGCTCTTAATTTCTTCCTGAATAGAATTTTGATGCGTTAGAGTTGCTCCCAAATATTTGAATTGTTCCATCCTTTCAAAGGAACTATTACGTGACCTCGTCCTGCATTCTGATCTCGAGAATAACCAAGTACTTAGTTTTATCAGCATTTACTTACATTCCAACCTCCTTACTAGCAGCTACTAAAGCTTCTTTTGTGTGTCTGTGTGTGTGCGTACGCTTCCGCATAATATATTAACATCATCGGCATAAGCCAAAAGCTGATGAATACCATTTAATTTCAAGCCATTCTGGTCTACCTGAACCCTCCTACTGTCATACTTCAAAGCAAGGATGAAAAGCAATGGCGTTAAAGCATCTCCTTGTTTCAAACCACTCTTAATAGGAAACACGCCAGACAGTGCCTGCTTATCCGGGCTCAGCTATAGGTTTCATTCAGACAATTTTATAATCCTTACCAGTTTCATGGTGATACCAAACTCAATGAGAATGTTACGTGCACAAGACCTCCCTCCTAACTGAATCATAGGCTATCTTGAAGTACGTATGCGCTGCTTCATTGTTTTCCCTTTCTACTAAAGTAGTTGACAAACGCAGCCTGTATGATCAGTAGCTCGCCTGTTACATTTAAATCCACACTGATATCCTCAATCATTTCCTCTGCATATGGAGTTAACTTTGACAGCATATTGGATAAAATTTTGTACGTAGTTGGCAAAAGTGGTATGCCTCTATAATTACTGCAATCTGTTTTTATCACCCTTTTTCAAAACTACTGCACGGCTCCTGGTGGAACTTTGTTTCGGGTGTAGACAATCATAGCGTATGTGTGTGGAATTTAATTTTGGCCCCTCTCGGTCCATGATAACCCCTGCGTTATATAAATATCGTACTAAAATACAACTAGCTGCGTGGAATTGAGTGCTTCTCGAGAAACTGATAGTCGCTCAGATGATCAAGACATTTCTGGCTATTACAGAACCCGACGGCCGTTCCTGTGTTAGAAATAAAAATGCATTTTTTCCCCTGTTCTGAAGCAGTTATATCCAAGTGGAAGCAAAAGTGGCTTATCGCAAGAACAACTTACACGTAACACAAAATATACTTAGATTTGTTTAGTAGGAAAAGGTGAAGGGGTGAGGCGTTATGTATACTTGGGCACTGAAAGCGAGCTTGTATTTGTAGCCTACGGCCTGTGCTCGTATTCACGAAATAAAAACTGCAGAACTGTTCGCAAAACATCAACAGAAGCCTCCAAATTAGTAATTAATATTAATTACGTCGTGATTTATTATTCTTGACATATTATTACTATCATCATCATCATCTCCTTTATGCAGGGTATTTGTGCTTATATTCCTGAGACAAAATATGTCCCTGGGGAATACAGTGTTGCAACTATTCTGTTGTTACTATACATGGTGCTTATTATTATTATTATTATTATTATTATTATTATTATTATTGTCCTTTGGTAATTGGCCCTGCGCTACTAAGCCTGCAAGTCAGTAATATGATTTGAATGTAACTTAACAGTCAGTATATTTAGGAACAAATTGTCGCTCTTTGCACTGGTACTTTAACACATATCATTAGTTACGCTGTCTGTTACCCGATGTGTTCTGTCATTATTTCTTCTCTATGCTTTTTCGTTTGTAGCGTATTATTGGATGTATTGTGTCATGTTGATGTGCTGTTTGTGGTTCATGGCTGTTGTGTCAGTACTTCGACATTAAAGAACTGAATTAAACCAGTTTAATTTTTTTTTTTTTTGCCGTCACTTTTCTTTATTTCGTCAACACAGCGTAACTTATCAAATGTAAAATTTTATATTGGGCTCCAATCAGTAATAAAACTATTAAAATATTGTGACTTCCGCGGCCGCGACAATAAAGATTACCGTCGTCTGAAATGTGGCGCCGTGTAGTTTGTTAGATAGTTTTCTACGAAGCGTTATTAACCCGTCTACCGGATTACAGGGCATCACGTGTCAGAGGTCAGCTTTCTTAATTACTAGTTCCTATACAGAAAGTATGAGGACTTCAAGATGAATTTTTGCTCAGCCAGGGAAAGAGAACCGGAACTTCGGGAAATCAGAACAGGAAACGAAAGTTGAAACGTAAAATGTTTATGACCACAGTAGGAACGGTTATGAATCTTTGATAGTTGTTCCAAGAGAAAAATGTGGCCACAAAAAGCTTTTACTGGAATAAAGGATCTATTTGAGTTTTAATATATGAACCGGACTCATGGAAGCATCCGAGCTTCGTGCTTCTGCTCCTGGAAGAAGAAACGAGCTCTCGTTAAGATATGTTTGAAACAATGCAACTGAAACAGTTGTTTTTTATGTTGCTCCTATGACGACAGGCCGGCCGACGTCTTGTAGACGTCAACGAATTTCTTACAAATTGGTTCTTTGCTTGACTTTGAAACTCCATCTGACCGCCGGACCTCACCGTGAGACTTGATGCATGGTACTTCGGAAACCACTAATTAAATCACTCAAGAGTTTACTGACCCTGGATGCTATAAAGACAGTCCTTATGCGAATCACAACGCAGAAGAAATTGTTAGCATATCCTTCGCAAACGAGATAAAATTCAAGTAAATGCGAATGTCAGCAACAAATTAAACTTACCGATGTGTTTGTGAAGAAACGAAGAGCAGGTGAAATTCGAGAAGCTGTGGCTACCAAGGATAGAAGTTGTGACATTCTCACTTTTGCAACAATGAAGATCTTCATGGAATGTGGCACCGTATAGTCTGAAGGTGGAGGCTAGGAGGAAGTCGATGTTCAGCTTTATGCTCCTATTCCTTTAGTACGGAGGTCAAAAGCAGTTTTTTCCCGTTGGGTAGAACTTTTTGGATTCCAGAACCAGTCTGAATGTATCGTAAGGAATATTAAAATTCTTATTCGGTCTGCTTGCTTGGTGAGTTGTCCAGGTTTAGGCCTACTCATTGCTTATTTCAGGGCGGGCCAACTTCGACTCACAGGATGGTCACATAATTCGTACGGCACTCGTCCGAGGGTCGCAATTGTGTATACATATATCGGAGGAGGGGGGGGGGGGGAGG
>Ga0123357_10003957_pt1 | contig 17218 bp, 16 predicted proteins | sample TergutEmb28metaG_FD_89873 | JGI IMG/M metagenome (GOLD analysis project Ga0123357, IMG submission 89873) | Embiratermes neotenicus P4 segment gut microbial communities from Petit-Saut dam, French Guiana - Emb289 P4 | ecosystem: Host-associated > Arthropoda: Insects > Digestive system > Gut ... | reverse complement strand
GCATCATCGGGCGCAGTCTGCGCACGGTGGTCGATATGGGCGCCTTGGGCGGCGAGGTTTTGGTCATGGTTGACTGCGACGTGCTCCAGGCAGACGGCGGCACGCGCACCGCCTCGATCACCGGAGCCTATATCGCCTTGCATGACGCGCTGCAGACCTGGATGGAAGCGGGGATGATTACGAGCATGCCGCTCACCGGCCAGGTCGCGGCGGTCAGCGTGGGCCTGGTCGATGGGGAGGTGCTGCTCGATCTCGACTTTGAAGAAGATCAGCGCGCGGAAGTCGACATGAACCTGGTCTGTGATGGCCAGGGCAACTTTATCGAGATCCAGGGTACGGGAGAAAAGCTCTCGTTCTCGCGTCATCAATTAAACGGCTTTCTCAATCTGGGTGAGGCGGGTATCGCAGAGCTGATGCAGATCCAAAAAGAGGTTCTTGCGCATGGCTGATGCGCAAAAGCCGCGTCTGGCGGCGTTTGATAGTTCGATTCCAACGATTGTTGTCGCGACAGGAAACTCCCACAAGGTGACCGAGATCGCCGCGGGACTGCGCGCTGCCACAGGCAGCCCTCTGGCCGGCGTTCGCTTTGTGGGTATCCACGAGCTTTGCTCTGACTTCATTGACCCGGTTGAGGATGGGAGCAGTTTTGAAGACAACGCCGCTCTCAAGGCGCATGCGGTGCACTATGTCACAGGACTGCCTGCGTTAGCCGATGATTCTGGGCTGGTTGTTGACGCGCTGGACGGTGCTCCGGGCATCTTCTCGGCGCGTTATTGTGGCACAGAACATGATGACGCGGGCAATAACCAGAAGCTCCTGCACGAGCTGTCAGGGACGCCGGCCTCGTTGCGTCGCGCGCGCTTTGTCTCCTGCCTGGTGATAGTGGGCCTTAACACGATCATGCTCGGCCAGCCAGGTTATCTTACGGTGACGGGTACTTGCGAGGGCTCAATTGGTACCGAGCTTTGCGGCGCAGGCGGCTTTGGCTATGATCCGCTCTTTCTGCCTGACGCCACGCAGGTCGTAGCATGGCCCAGCTCAGCCTTGAAGAGAAGACGGCTATCAGCCATCGGGGGAGCGCGTTGCGTCTGCTGTTGGAGCGCTTCAGTGATAGCTGACGTGCTACACTCATAACCGTACACGTAGATCGGGAGCTGTCTGATGCGATGGCTGAGAGGCGCGAGACGTACCGCGCGACCGAAACGACGGCGCCGATAATGCGGCGCTCGCAGAAGGCAGGCTTTGTCGTTTCCCCGGATGAGAAGGAGGACCGATGAGCGCGCCAACCAACCCACTTACCCCGCTTTCTGTTATGAACGCACGGATCCATTCTGTGGCCGAAGCGGGACTGTGTATTGCGTTATTTGCGGTGTTGCAGTATCTGAATATTCGCCTGCCGATCAATTTTGCCGGAGGGAGCATCTCGCTCTCAATGATCCCGATCGTGCTGTTCGCTCTGCTTAACGGGCCGGTCGCCGGGTTAGTCTGCGGCGCGCTCTGCGGCCTGGTCGATCTCATGCTCGAGCCCTATATCGTCAATGTTGCGCAGGTAATCCTTGATTATCCCTTAGCGCTTGCCTGCGTCGGTCTGGCCGGATTGCTTGCGCCGTTTGTGCGAAACTTAGCGCTGAGGGGCAAGCGCGCCTGGCTGGCGGCCGCCTCGTTTATTGCCGTGCTGCTGGGGACTTCTTTGCGCTTCATCCCGCACTTCATCTCTGGCGTGGTGTTTTTTGCAAGCAACGCGCCAAAAGGTGAGAACGTCTATCTGTATTCAGCCATCTATCAGTTGAGCTATCTGTTGCCTGCGGGCTTTATCAGCGCGATCATTCTGGCGCTGGTGGCGCCGGCGCTCCTCCCGGCGCTGTTTCGAGGCCGCTGGAGAGGCGCGGGCGGTTCTCAAAAGAGCGCGCAGAAGGGGGACGACGATGCCTCCTGAGGGCAGGTCGCCAGAAGCCGAAGCGCGCCGGGCGCTGATCGTTTGCAGCCTTGCGGATGACTCCGACCAGATCGATCCTGCCGCTTTTGACTTCCGTATTGCGGTTGACGGGGGGCTTAGCTGGTTTCGCGTCCATGACAGCGCGCCCGATCTCTTCTTGGGCGACGGGGATTCTTCTTCTGCGGCAGATCAGGCATGGGCGCACGAGCGCGACGTGCCCTTCCGGTGCGTCTCTGCGGACAAGGACTACTCAGATTTTGACTTAGCGCTTGAAGTTTGTGAGGAGCGCGCGCTTACCCGGGCGGTCGTGATAGGCGCAACAGGCGGTCGCCTTGACCAGCAACTGGGAGTGTTTGGCTCTCTGTTACTCCATCCGACAATGCGCGTAACCCTGCAGAGCGCCAGTCAGTTTGCCCTGTGTTTGTTTGCCGGACAAGACTACTGCTGCGCCGAGCCGCTCCGTTATGTAAGCGTAATGGCTCTGGAGCCTGCCGTTGTGACGTTGCGCAACGTCCGTTGGGAGCTCAAAGAAGCGCCGCTTGAGATCATGAGTACTCGCGGCATGTCGAATGAGCCCTGCGGCGCAGAGCTCCCTTACCTTGTTATTCATAGTGGAGTTGTTGTTTTTATAGGCCAGCGGTGAGTACTAAAAAATAACGCCCGGCACAGCGAAAAGGGTCGAAACTAATAGACGCGTTCGACCTTGCCGGCCTTCAGGCACTTCGTGCATACGTTGACTTTTTGTACCTTGCCCTCATAGCGGGCGGTGACCTTCTGGATATTGGGGCTGAAGGTCCGGTTGGTAACCCTATGCGAGTGGCTGATATTGCGCCCAGCCGTTGGGTGCTTTCCACATATAGCGCAGACTTGTGACATCGTTAAGCTCCTTGATATATCGTTTAAAGTAAGTAAGGCAACCGTTTCAGTCGCAACTAATCATGCTAGCATAGCTCTCGGGCGCTGGCAAGCGGCGCTCAACCTGCTATAATAACTTTTTGAAATTCTGCCCGCGTTGGAAAGAGAGCGGACCCATGGCAAATGACATACCAGGTTTGATTCAAATATCAAATGACGTACTGGCCGACCTCGCTGGATACTGTGCGCTTGAGGTGTACGGGATTGTTGGCATGGCCGCGCCAACCTTAGCAGAAGGGGTCGTGCAGTTGCTGCCCGCGCAGAAGTTGCGTCGGGGCGTGCGCATCACGACGATCGATCCGGGAGGGCCGGGCGCGTCGACGATCGACGTAGACCTTTATGTGATTATCGAGTATGGGACGAACCTCGCAGAGGTCAGCAAGAATCTGGCTGAGCGGGTGCTGTATGTGCTTACCTCACAAGCTTCTGTGACGGTGGGGCGCGTTGACGTCCACGTTTTAGACGTGAAGGTGCGGTGAGGACGCGATGACTGTCCAGGTAAGCCCCAGAGAAGTTATCGCTGGCGCCGCGGCGATCCTTAAAAGCCGCCATGAAGAAGTAAATAAACTCAATGTGTTTCCAGTCCCTGACGGGGATACCGGGACGAACATGAGCCTGACTCTTGAGTCGGTGACCGCAGAGGTCCTGGCTCTTCCGGCAGACGCCAGCCTCAAAGAAGTCGCAAAGGCGGCCACGCATGGCTCGCTCATGGGCGCGCGGGGCAATTCTGGCGTCATCCTGTCACAGATCATTCGCGGGGCGTGCGAAGGCCTGGTCGACTCGGAGGGTCAGCCAGCCAGCCAACGTTTGGCCTGCGCTCTGGAGTCAGCGAAAGTCGTTGCCTATCAGGCCGTCCGTAAGCCCGTCGAAGGGACTATTCTTACGGTTGTAAGCGACATGGCGCAGGCGGCGCGTCGCGCCGCAGATGACGGGCTCGCCTTTGAGAACGCGCTTGAGGCGACGTCTGCTGCCGCGCACCTCTCGGTACAGCATACGCCGGAGCTTCTGCCGGTCCTGAAAGAAGCCGGCGTGGTCGACTCGGGCGGCTTTGGCCTGGCTATCATCTTTGACGCGGTGGTCAACATTATTTTGGGCAGAGAACAGGCCAGTATTCCGGATTTTGTTCCTCTGGGAGTACTCTCGGTCAATCCGGTCGATGACTGGGATGATGACGAGTACCTGTATTGCACCGAGTTTCTGCTCTTTGGCGAAGACGTTGATCGTGAAGCTATTCATGACTTTCTTACGACTCAGGGCGGCTCGGAGCTGATCGTGGGCGATCACGGGCAATACAAAATCCACGTGCACACCGATCACCCGGACAGGGTGCTTGCCCACGTGCTTCAGTCCGGCGAGATCGCAGAGGTTCACATCCACAACATGCGCCGTCAGCAGGCAGCTCGTGGCCATGAAGGCGCTCCCACCGCTCCCGTAGAGAAGAAAAAGGTTGGCATTGTGGCGGTTTCTGCAGGCGAGGGTATCGGAGACATCCTGAAGTCTTTGGGCGTCGATGTCCTGGTGTCCGGCGGGCAGACCATGAATCCTTCGACGCAGGACTTTGTCAAGGCGGCCGCGGCTGTCCCCGCGCAGTCCTATGTCCTGCTGCCCAACAATAGCAATATCGTCATGGCGGCCGCTACGGCGGCAACGCTGATCGAAGAGCCGACGATTGTTGTTGCGACAAACTCCGTACCGGAGGCCTTTGCGGCGCTACTCGCTTTTGATGAGTCTATCGACCTGAACACCTTGCAGCAAGAGATGCAGGCGGCGGCCCAGGCGGTGACCACCGCGGAGGTAACGACGGCCATAAAAGACGCCAAGTCCTCTGTGGGCGACATTCGCGAGGGCGACGTCATAGGCATCATCGGACCAAAGGATATCTGCGCCAAGGGCACGAGCGTCCCTGAGGTAGCCCGGGCTTTGTTGAAGGTTCTTCCGCTCGACGGCGCCGACACGATCACGCTTCTGGCGGGAGCAGACTTAAGCGCCACAGATTTCGACACGCTCTGCGCTCTGGTGCAGACGGATTACCCCGAGCTCGAATGTGACGCGCAACAGGGAGGACAACCGCTTTATCCGCTCATCATGGCGGTAGAATAGCGGCGCGGTAGATACGGAGTGACAGGACAGGTGAACTAGGAGCAGATGGGACAGGTGTACGTAAAGGACAAGCTCGCCATCGTTACTGATGGTTGTAGCGACATAGGTCCTGAGGAAGCGCGCGCGCGTTCTCTCTGTGTCATTCCGACCCAGATCATTTTAGGCGACGCTACGTTGACCGACTCTGACCGTTATACGGCCAAAGATTTCTGGGATTCGATATTGCGCGACGTCGACGTGCTCCCTAAAACGGCGATGGTTACCCCAAAGATGTTCCTTGATTGCTTCCAGCAGGCTGCGGAATTGGGAGCGACTCATATTCTTGCGATCATCATGTCTTCGGGCTTGTCGGGCGGCTACAACTCCGCGTGCCAGGCGGCTCAGGAATCCCCGGTGCCAACGACGGTCATAGACTCGCTTACGGTGACCCGGGGGATTGCGATACAGGTCCTGGCCGCCGCCGACGCCCGTGACGCCGGGCTTTCTTTCGATGAAATAGTGCAACATACGCGCGTTGTTCGCGACTCGATGCGCCTTGAGTTTCTGGTCGATAACCTGGAGTATCTGGTGCGCGGCGGACGCGCGGGCAAATCCGCGCAGCTCCTTGCGACCGCGCTTAATATCAAGCCGGTTCTGCGCGTTTTTGAGGATGGGCATATCGACGCCTGCAAGAAATGCCGCGGCAACAAGCGCGCGCTTGAGGCGATGGCGCATAACGTCGTCGGGCATGCGTCTGGCGCCGACTGGCACTACAGCATGGCCATCACCAGCGATCCTTCTTTGGAGGCGCCGACGAAGGCCGCTCTGGAAGAAGCCGGTTTTAAAGCCCATTACGACGGACCATTTCAGGTGGGTATCATCGTAGGCATCTACTGCGGGCCGGGCACTGTTGGCGTACTGGCCTATCGCCTGCCCGCGCTCCCGTAGCGCGCGACTGATCAGCAGAGGGCTGTCATGGCTACGTCACCTTCCTCGCTGGCGCCGGGCGCGCATCCCGCTCAACGTATGCAGGCCTGGGGCCTTCCCGTCACACGGGCTCGCTTTGTTAATGAGGAACGCGCCGCTCAACTGGAAAAGCTGGGCATTACGCGCATTGCAGACTTGCTCTACCACAAGCCTCTGCGCTATCTGGATCTTACGCATACCTCAACGCTGGCTGAAGTCGAGCTGGGCGAGGCGACGGTCGCCGGTCAGGTCTATGAGGTCAAGGAGCGCCGTCCCCGACCTAAATTGCTGGTGACCGAGGTCACGCTGTTTGATAACACGGGCGTTCTTTTAGGCGTCTGGTTCAACCAGCCCTGGGTCAAACGGGCCTTTCAGGTGGGGGAGACGGTCGCTTTTGCCGGCGACATCAAGCTTGAATACGGCTTTAAGCGCATCGTTCAGCCCTTTTACGAGAAGCTGAGCGCTACAGAAAATCCAACTCATTTGGGCCGTATCCTGCCGGTGCACCCAACGACCGAAGGGTTGTCGGTGGGTTGGCTACGGCGGATCATTGCCGCAGCCGTCGATGACTTTGCCGAGGTCCCCGAGTATCTGCCTGCCGCGCTCCTGGAGCGCCACAACTTTGCGCCTTTGCCCTGCGCGATTCGTCAACTGCACTTTCCTGATGCGATCGGCAACGCCGAGGTCGCGCGCAGACGTCTGGCCTACGGGGAATTCTTTGACTTTCAGCTTTTGATGACTCGACGCGGGCAACGTATGCGCCAGGCGGGCATAGGCAGGCGTCATACGACCAGCGGCGCTCTCATAGAGAAGCTGTGCGCAGAGCTCCCCGTGACCTTGACCGACGATCAAAGCGCCGCGATCGATGAGATTTTTGCGGATATGGCGCGCCCGGAGGCCATGAACCGCTTGCTTTTAGGCGACGTGGGCACCGGGAAGACTCTGGTTGCCACCTTTGCGCTGGTTGCGGCGGCGGACTCTGGCACGCAGGCCGCGATGATGGCCCCGACAGAGGTCTTGGCGCAACAGTACGCCAGTAAAGTTGGCCCGCAGCTTGACGCACTGGGGATTTCCTGGGCGCTTTTGACCAGCTCAACGTCCAGCGCTGCGCGGGCAGAGTTGTGCCAGCGACTTCTTGAGGGCACGCTCAGCGTTCTTTTTGGTACGCACGCGCTGCTTGAAGAGGATATCCGCTACCACGATCTGACGCTCGTGGTGATCGACGAGCAGCACCGCTTTGGCGTCGAGCAACGTAAGGCGTTGCAGGAAAAGGCGCAGGCCCCTGACGTGCTGATCATGACGGCGACTCCCATTCCGCGTACCCTGGCTCTGCTTGCCTACGGTGATCTGCAGACCTCATATCTGCGCACCCGTCCCATTAAGGGCGCGGGCGTCAGCACCTGCCTGATTGATCAGACCCGTTTAAGCGAAGCTTACGACGCGGTGCGCAGCGCGGTGGCCGCAGGGCAGCAGGCCTATATCATCTGCGCGCTGGTCGAGGACTCAGAGACTCTTGACGCGCGTTCGGTCGAGGCGGAGACCCGGCATTTAAAGACAGAGGTGTTCAGCGATCTTTCGGTCGAGGTCCTGACCGGTAAAATGCGCCCGGCCGACAAGGAAGCGGTCATGGAGCGCTTCCGGGCGGGGCAGATCCAGGTGCTTGTGGCGACAACCGTGATCGAAGTGGGCGTCGATGTGGCAGGCGCCACGGTCATGATCGTGCTTGACGCCGACCGCTTTGGCCTGGCGCAGCTTCACCAGTTGCGCGGGAGGGTTGGGCGCGCTCAGCTCCCCGGTCAGGTGTGGTTGGTGGCGCGCCATGCCAATGAGCAGGCGCGTGAGCGCTTGCGGGCCCTTGTTGAGACCTCTGACGGCTTTCGCCTGGCGGAGCTCGATTTGAAGCTGCGTGGCGCAGGCGAACTGTTAGGGAGCCGCCAGAGCGGCTTTGCGCAGTTTGCCATGGGGGACCTTATTGCAGACGCCGAGCTTATCCAGGCGGCGAGCGTTGATCTGAAGCCTTATGGCGACGCGCTGTCGTTTTCTGAAACAGAGGCGCTTCTGGAGCTCCACATCCGTCAGCTGGAAGCCGATCTGGCAACCATCGGGCAGGTGGGTTGATGCGTATCATCGCTGGTCAGTTCAAGGGGCGCGGTCTGCGTGCGCCTGATAGCCAGGGCACTCGCCCGACGGCCGATCGGGTCCGTGAGGCTCTGTTCTCGCATATCGAGTCACAGCTGGGCGGTCTGGAGGGGCTGCGCGTGCTTGACGCCTTTGCCGGTACAGGCGCGCTCGGTCTGGAGGCGCTCTCGCGCGGCGCGGCGCACGCTGTTTTTATCGAAAGCGATCGCGGGGCGGCCGCAGCGCTGTACGCAAATATCGCTCACTGCGAGGCCGAAGAGCGCGCTACGGTCCGTATGGGTAACGCCTTTGCGCTGGCGACGCGTCTGAGCCAGTGGGGGCCGTTTGACCTGCTCTTGCTTGATCCGCCCTACCGGACACCCGCAGACGAGGTGCTGCGCCTGGTCGAGGCGCTGCGTCAGACGCAGGCGGTGAGCGCCAGCGCCTACGTGGTCTACGAGCATCAACGCCGCAACGCTGTGGTCTGGCCCGCATGCTATGATGGTGTGCACCAGGCGCGTTATGGGAAGACCTTTCTTGACTGCGCTTTCGTGCCGGAGGGAAGTTGAGGTATAAGCATATGACGACAGCGATCGTACCGGGCACTTTTGACCCGATTACTTCAGGGCACCTTGACATCATCGAGCGCGCCGCGCACCTTTTTGACGCGGTGATCGTTGGGGTCGCGGCTTCTCCTGGCAAGAACGGCTCTGGTCCCTTGTTTACGATAGAGGAGCGCGTGGCGTTTATCGAGCAGGCAACCGCGCATCTTCCCCCAGTCCGTGTCGCCTCATTTAACAGTCTGCTCGTTGACTTTGTTATTGCCCAGAAAGCCAGCGTGATCGTCAAGGGTTTGCGTGCGCTTACCGACTTCGAACACGAGTTTCAGATGGCGGCTATCAACGGGCGGATGCATAACGATATCGAGAACCTCTTCATCATGTCAGCTCCAGAATTTATGTATCTGAGTTCCTCGGTTGTGAAAGAAATCGCGTCTTTAGGGGGGTCGGTCACCGGTCTGGTGCCGGTTTGTGTAGAAAACGCGCTGCGTAACAGTTTCTCAAATTACTGAGCCCCTTATACATTAGGGTGTCTTCTTGCCGTATGATACTATAAGTTTCAGACTCGTCTGTGTTTTTTTGTATAGGGTCTGATTTACTGTACCTGAAAGGTGAAGTGAATGGATATCTTGCAGCTCATCGATCGCATCGAGGAGGTCATTGACAGCGCTAAGTCTGTGCCTCTGAGTAGCAACAAGATGGTCGATCCTGATGCGGTTTTTGACATTATCGACGAGATCCGGAGCCAGTATCCGGAGGACTTGAAACAGGCGCGCTGGATCGTCAAGCAACGCCAGGAGATGACTGAAGAGGCGGAGCGCGAAGCGAATCGCATTCTTGAAGAGGCGCAGGAGCGCGCGCGCGCGCTGGTCGCCGACACAGAGATCGTACGCCAGGCCGAGGCGCGTGGCGCCGAGATCATGGATGACGCGCGCGCTAACGAGCGCGAGATCCGTCTGGGCGCTGAAGACTACGCCGACGAGATGATGGCGAACCTGGAAGTCAATCTGGGCAAGATGCTGACCGCTGTTCAGCGCGGCCGGGATCGCTTGCAGGGCAAACCCATTCAGCGTTAAAGGGAGGCGGTTCTGTTCGCGCGCTGCGTCTGGCTCGCGCACGATCCGCATATCTTTCGGACTTCTGAGCGCTCAGTCTGCTATACTGTAACATCGCCTTACACATTTAAGAGAAGGAATAACATAATCATGGCAGTACCAAAAAGAAAAAAGGGACGCGCAAAAACAAACTCTCGTCGCAGCAGCCATAGCTTGAGCGTGGCGGCCACGCAGGAATGCCCTCAGTGCCACGAGCCTAAGCTTCCGCATCGCGTGTGTCCGCACTGCGGAACCTATGACGGCAAGCAGGTTATCGCCGTCGAGTAAGGTTTTCTTCTCGATCTGGCGTCCGCTTTCTACAAAATTGGATCGCTCATGACTATAACTGCACGTATCTCCGTCGACGGCCTCGGCGGAGATTTTGCGCCTCAGGTAGTGATGGAGGGAATCGCTCTTGCCTTGGGCCGCGACGCCGAGCTGAGCGTTCTGGCGACAGGCCCTCAGGCAGATCTTGAAGAGCTCGCCAGCCGACTGCCGCAAGAGCAGGCGGCGCGTCTTGACAGGTACTCCACTACCGAGATCATTACGATGGGCGAGCATCCCGCTCAGGCGGTCCGGGCAAAGAAGGACTCCTCGCTGGTGGTCGCGGCGCGCCTGGTCAAAGAGGGTGCGGCGGACGGCTTTTTCAGCGCTGGCTCTACCGGGGCTTGCCTGGCGGCGGGTACCCTGATCGTAGGGCGCATTCGCGGGGTTATCCGTCCGGCCATCGCGACCATTCTTCCGGGGACGACCCCTACCGTATTTCTCGACACGGGCGCTAACGCTGAAGTCAAGCCCGAATATCTCCTTCAGTTTGCCCATATGGGCGCCGCCTATGCCCGCGCGGTCCTTGACGTTGCGCAACCGCGTATCGCGTTGCTCAACATTGGCGAGGAGGAGACAAAAGGGAGCGCGCAGGCTCAGGAAAGTTATGCCCTGCTGCGCGATCAGGCGCCGGGCTTTATTGGTAACGTCGAGGGTCGCGACCTGCTGACGGGCGCCGCCGACGTGATAGTAACCGATGGCTTCAGCGGCAATATCACCTTAAAGACCCTGGAGGGCGCAAGCAGCTTTATTCTCAAGCAACTTAAAGTTGCGCTTATGAGCAGCACGACGAGCAAACTGGCGGCTTTGGCCCTGCGCAAGCAATTTGCCGATCTCAAGGGTCGCCTCGATCCGGATCGTTACGGCGGCGCGCCGCTTTTGGGCGTATCTGGCCTGGTCTGCATCGGGCATGGCTCCTCTTCTGCCGAGGCGATTTGTGCGGGGATACTGACGACCGCGAAGGCGGTGCGGGGGCGCGTGGTCGCACAGATCACGACGCAGGTTGCCCCGGTGGCCTCGTGAGCCAGAAAAACCTTGCGCTCGTTTTTGCGGGCTACGGCTCCCAGCACCAGGGCATGATGCGTGAGCTGCGTGAATTCTCAGAGCTCCGTATCGAGCTGGCGCGCCTGCTTGACGCGGCAGAAGCGCTCTCTGGCTTGCAGTTGGCTCGGATCGCCGAATCAGGGCCGGATAATCTGCTCGCAGATATTCGCGTGGCCTGGCCGCTCCTTTTTATTGCCGATTATCTCTGGGCGCGTCACGCGTTGGAAAGAGGCGTCAAGCCTCAGGTCCTGGCGGGACATGACGTGGGGGAGTACGCCGCTCTGGCGCACGGCGGCGTGGTGTCGGTGACCGCCGCTCTTGATCTGGTTGTCAAACTTTCGAAACTTCTGGCTGACGCTGTCAAGGACAGCGACGGCGCTACGTTGGTCGTGCTGGGACTCTCGTCCGACCGTCTGTCAGAGGTGCTGGCGCAGCAGGGCGCGGATGGCCATGTGTGGATATCTTGTGACGACACGGCGAGCCAGGTGACGCTCGGCGGCGCGCGCGCTGTGCTCGAGGGGCTCATTGCTCCTCTGTATGACGCCGGAGCGCGGCAGACCTTTTTTGCGCCGCTGGCAGGCGCGTTTAACACGCCGCTTCTGCGTGACGCCGCCCAGCAGTATCGCGGGCTTCTGAAGCACTGCGAGCTGCGAGACGCGCACATTCCCGTTATTCTTAACGCGACCGCAACTACGGTTATGAAGGGAACAGAATTTCTTCGTCCCTTATCTGAAGCAAGCGCCCAGACGATCCGGTGGCGCGAGACCATCGCGCGTATCGCGCGCATGAGCCCGGTGATTGTCGTCGAGAGCGGACCGGGCAGCAGGCTTTCTGACTTAAACGATACCAACGAACAGGTTGAGTACTACTCTCTTGCGCAAAATGGTGTTATCACGCTTCTGAATAAGTTATAATCTCTGTGGTTTACATGCAGCGCAGCCGCGCTGCTCCCATGATTACTGTGAAGGAGGTGCAGCATGGATAGAAGCGAAGTGCTGAAGACCATCACTTCGGTTGTTGCCGATCAACTTGGCGTCGACGCGGGCGAGGTAAAAGAAACCTCTTCTTTTGTTGATGACTTCGGCGCCGACTCGCTTGATCTCGTTGAGCTTGTCATGGCTTTCGAGGATGAGTTTGGTACCACTATTCCTGATGAGGAAGTAGAGAACATCAAGACTGTTGGTGACGCCACTGACTTTATTGTCACTCATTCATAGCTTGTTTAATAAAGTGATTACGAAGCTCCCGTCCGCAGTGGTGGGAGCTTTGTCATGAGATACAATAGTAAAGCTATGAAGGCTGCCAAAATATCTGATATCGACATCGCCCGTCATCTGACGCAGGCCGAGCAACTCGTCGGCTATCACTTTAGTGATCCGAGCCTGCTGCGTCAGGCGCTGACTCATGCCTCCGCCGCAGAGGGCAATCAGGAGGAAGACTACGAACGCCTGGAGTTTCTGGGTGACGCGATCGTGAGCTTCTTCATTGCCGATGTGGTCTATGTGCGCTATCCCCAGATGCCAGAAGGGGACTTGACTAAGATGCGCGTTGCCGTGATCAACGGCAGTTTTCTGTCCGAGGTCATGGCCGAGCTGGGCTTTGCCGACCTCATCATCTTTGGCGCAAGCGAGCAGGGGCTGGGCGCCCGAGGTCTGCCATCGGCGCTTGAGGATGTGTACGAGTCGGTGACCGCGGCGCTGTATCTGGACGGCGGCCTTGAAGAGGCGCGCCGCTGGGTGCTTGCGACGCTGGGCCCTTATCTGACGCCCGAGCTACTCAAAACGGCGACCAACCCCAAGTCGCAATTGCAGGAGATCATGCAGGAGCATGGTCGGCAGGTGAACTATCGTATTGTTGCCACCGACGGTCCCGCGCACGCGCCCTGTTTTACGGCGGCGGCGCTCCTTGACGGCACGGAGGCGGCGCGCGCAACGGGCTCTTCGAAGAAGGAAGCGGAGAGCGCGGCGGCGGCGCTCGTTCTTGAAGAGCTCCTACGATAGAATAATGAGCATGGAAACATACCAATCATATCGACCGTACCTGCGCGTTGAAGCTTTCACAGGAAAGGCGCCCTGTGTATCTTAAGTCGCTTACGCTGAAAGGCTTTAAGTCCTTTGCCGACCGCAGCGTCCTTGCGGTGGAGCCGGGCATTACGTGCATCGTGGGGCCGAATGGTTCGGGCAAGTCCAATATCAGCGACGCGGTGCTCTGGGTCTTAGGCGAGCAAAGCGCAAAGAGCCTGCGCGGGCAGGCGATGGAAGATGTGATCTTTGCTGGGTCAAGCGCGCGCGCGGCGGTCGGCGTCGCCGAGGTCGATCTGGTGCTCGATAACAGCGACGGCGTGCTCCCGTTAGAGTTCGATGAGGTGACCATTACCCGGCGCATGTATCGTTCGGGCGAAAGCGAATACCTCATTAATCAGAGCCCGACGCGCCTGCTTGACATCGTCGATCTGCTGCATGATACGGGCCTGGGGCGCGACGCTCACTCGATCATCAGCCAGGGGCGCCTGGCGGAGGTCCTTGAGGCTCGGCCGGAGACGCGGCGGATGCTTATCGAAGAGGCCGCCGGGACGCTCAAACATAAAAAGCGCAAGGAGCGCGCGTTGCGCCGGCTGACCGGTCTGGATGAAAAGTTGCAGCGCGCCGGAGACATCGCAAAAGAGATCGACCGTCAACTGCGTCCTCTCGAGCGCCAGGCTTCCCGAGCACTGAAGCATAACGAACTGATCAGCGAACTGCGCGATCTTGAGGTGGCGCTGGCTGTCGACGAGCTGCGCCGCCTGCAACAGGACTGGGACGCGGTCTTAAAGAAAGAAAAGGAATCCGAGGCGGCGCTTGAGATATCCCGCTTCCAGACGAGCGAGCGCGAGCGCGAGCTTGATACCTTCCAGCATCTGCTGGAAGAAAAGGGCCTGTTTGTTGGGGACTTGGGCGAGCAACGTCGTCGCATGCAGTCGATCCTGGAGCGCCTGGACGCCAGCATGCTCTTGCTGGAAGAAAAGGGCAAGAATCTCATCGCGCGTCTCTCCGAGTTGCGCATGACGCTCTCGCACTCGCAGACCCAGATCCAGGCTGCGCGCGCAAATCATGAGACGCTTACGCGCGAGCGGACGGAGGCCGACGCTCAGCTGCAGGAGCTCTACAACCAGTTAGGCGAGCTGCGCCGGGCCGCCGAGCTTGCCCGTAAGGCCCGCACGACGGCCGATGAGGACTTCGCGCGCCTGAGCAGCGACATTCGCGGGCAGCAGGCAAACAGCGACGAGGCGCGTGTGAAAAAGCTCAAGCTCGAGCAGGAGTTGGCGTCGCTTTCCACGCAAAAGGAGTTGCTTGCGGCGCGCACCGAATCTCTGGATCTTGAGCTGATTAACTTGCATGAGACCTTGAGCGCTCGTCGTACGCAGGCAGCCGCGCTTGAAGAGGACCATCATCATCTACGGCGCGAGATCGGCGCGGCGCAACTTGACGTCGACAAGCGGGTGCGCGTTAATGACGCGCGCAAAAAGGAGCTTGAGGACATCCGCACGGAGCTCTTTATTGCGCGCGCGGAGCAAGGCGTCTTAGAAGAAATGGAGCGCGCGCTGATCTCTTCGACACCTGCGCTTGAAAAAGTTCTGGAGCGCGCCAGCGAGATCGACGGCTTTGAGGCGCGCGTTGCCGAAACTATTACCGCCGACCCGGTGCTGGAAGCCTTGATCGAGCGTGTCTTTGGCGCCGATATCTTTGGGATATTTGTCCGCGACGCAAAAGCTGCGGCGGCGCTGGCAGCCGAGCTGGCGGGCGCTGACCGGGGCGAGCTTTCGATCATCCCGCTTCAAGGGCTTACGACGCCGCCTGAGCGGCCTGAGAAGCTTCCGGCGGGTGGTAGCTATCTTTTGGATCATATGAGCTATGACAAACGCTTCGAAGCGGGCCTGAAGGCGCTGGTCGGCGACGTGGTGCTGGTTGATGACGTCAAGACAGGCCTACGCGTCCTGGAAGAGGTCTCCGCTCCCGTGCGCGCGGTAACGTCTGACGGCTTGCTTCTGTGGCCCTCTGGCAAGATTAGTATGGGACGTCCGCTGGTTGATGACGAAGGTGTGTTGGCGCGCGCGCGGCGCATCAACGAGATGAAGGACCTGCAGGAGCGTCTGGAGGCCGACCTTGCGGAGCGCGAGGCCGAGCTTGCTCTGGCAGAAGAAGCGCTGAATTCCGCGCAACAGGACGCGCTGGAGCTCAATCAACGTGCCGCCGCCTTAAGCGGTCAGCGTGATTCGCTGCTGCAGGATACGGCGCGCCTGGAGGACCAGATCACAAAGCTTGAGGCCGAGAACACTACGCTCAATGATCGTCTGGAGGAAGTCGAGGCGCGGTTAGCGGTCTCTGACCCGGCCGCTAGTAAGCTTGATACAGAGATCGACGCCCTGTCAGAGCAGATCGCGACGCTGCGCGCCAGCGCGCAGGACCAGGAGCTCGATCGCGACACGAAGTTTCGCGAGGAAACGACGGCGACCGACCGACTTTCTGCCTGTCAGGTCCAGATCGCGACGGTCAGCGAGCGCGTCAAACACCTGGCGGCACGCTATACGACTGCCGCGGCAGAAGTAGAGCGCCTGGATCAGATCATCGCTCAGGCCGCTACGTTGGAGCGGGCCCTCGAGCTGCTGCGTGAGCGTGTGGAGCCCCTTCACGAGCTCTTCGTCGCCCTGCAGGAACGCGTTGACTACTGGGCGATCATGCTGCGCGATCGCGCGACTCTGGAGCAGAGCGACAGCGCCGAGCTGCGTACGACGATCCACGAAACGCAGACGCGGGTGCGCGACGCCCAAGAGCGCCTGCGCGCAGGCGAGCAGGCGCTGGCGGACTTGCGTGTGCGCAAGGGCCAGCTGGAGATCACGGTCAACACCGCCGTTGCAAAGATCGTCGAGCAGTACGGGATGCCGCTTGAACGGGCGCTCGAGCTGCCGGAGGTCGAGGACCGCTACCAGGCCGAGGACCAGGCCTTGACGCTTCAGCGCAAGATCACTCATTTAGGAAGCGTCAACCCCATCGCCCGCGAACAGTACGAGGCCTTAAAGGAACGCAGCGAGTTCATGTCCGCGCAAGTTGCCGACTTAGACGCCGCGCGCAAGGCCTTAGGCAAAGTCATCACGACCATTGATCGCAAGATGCGCGAGCGCTTCCTGGAGACGTTCGAGCAGGTCGATAAGCACTTCCAGGCCATATTTTCCACGCTCTTTCCCGGGGGCTCCGCGCAGCTCCTGCTTGATAACCCCGACGATCCCGATGAGACCGGCGTAGACTTTATCGTCCAGCCGCGCGGCAAGAAGCTCAAAAAGATGTCGCTTCTCTCTGGCGGCGAGCAGTCGCTCGTGGCCATCGCGCTGCTCTTTGCTTTAAACGAGACCCGACCTTCGCCGTTTTATGTGCTTGACGAAGTCGAGGCCGCGCTTGATGACAGTAACCTGCGTCGCTTTGTGAACTTTGTGTTCATGCGCCGCCGCGAGACCCAGTTTTTGATCGTGACGCATCAGCGCCGCACCATGGAGGTTGCCGACCTGCTTTATGGGGTCAGCATGCAGGCAGACGGCGTCTCGAAGATGGTCAGTCAGAAGCTTGAGCAGGCGGTTGCCAGTCTTGACGCAAGCGCCACCCGAAAGGCCTGAGGGCGGAGCTGCCATGGCTGATTCGAACTGGCGCGAGCGTCTGTCGCGCGGTCTGTCAAGAAGCCGCGATCGCCTGTCGGGGCAGATCAACACGCTCCTGGGTCATACAGCCGATCTGGATGAAGCATTCTGGGAGGGCCTGGAAGAAAGCCTGGTCGGGGCAGACTTTGGCCTTCTGGCCACAGAAGAGATCGTGGGTCGTCTGCGCCAAATCAGCGCGACCCGCGCACTGCCGGACGCAGCCGCGATCAAGGACCAACTGGTACGCCTGATAGCCGAGGAGTTTCCGACGGCAGGCGACCCCTTTCAGTTCAGCCCGGTCACGGTGCTTTTGGTAGGCGTTAACGGTACGGGCAAGACGACCTCTGCTGGCAAGCTGGCTAAGCAAGCGGTTGACGCGGGCAAGACGGTCCTTTTAGGAAGCGCGGATACCTTTCGCGCGGCGGCAGCAGAGCAGCTCGATGTCTGGGCGCAGCGCGCCGCGGTGCCGATCGTGCGCCGCGAGCGAGGATCAGACCCTGCCAGCGTGGCCTTTGAG
>Ga0123357_10003954_pt1 | contig 17222 bp, 11 predicted proteins | sample TergutEmb28metaG_FD_89873 | JGI IMG/M metagenome (GOLD analysis project Ga0123357, IMG submission 89873) | Embiratermes neotenicus P4 segment gut microbial communities from Petit-Saut dam, French Guiana - Emb289 P4 | ecosystem: Host-associated > Arthropoda: Insects > Digestive system > Gut ... | reverse complement strand
TTTTGGGTTATATCGGTATAGTTTGAACTAAGGAACACTCTCCCGAAGTCTGGTACATTCCTCCTGGGACACCCTGTATATAATTATTTTCTACATATACCCACTTACTATTATTCGGTGCAGAATCTTTTGTCTTCCGGTTTTCTATCCAAAAACATAACAAGATATACAGAACTACAATTTTGTCTGTTGTTTTGTACGGGTATGAAACTTGGTCGCTCACACTGAGGGAGGAAAGCACGCTTAGTTTGTCTGAGGAAAAGGTGCTGAAAATAATATTAAGGCCTAAGAGGGACGGGGTAGCAGGGGATTGGAGAAAACTACAGAATGAGGAGCTTAATGGTTCGTACTCACCAAATAATAGTCGGGTCATGAAATCGAGAAGGAGTTGGGAGGGGCTTGTAGCGCGTATAGGGAAGAGTAGAGGTGCATACAGAGTTTTGGTGGGGAAACCTGAAGGAAAGAAACCACTTGGAAGGCCCAGACTTAGACGGGAGAATAATATTAAAATGGATCTTCAAGAAGTGGGATGGAAGGGAATGGACTAGATGGATCGGACTCAGAATAGGGGCTGGTGGCGGGCTTTTGTGAATGCAGTAATGAACCTTCAGGTCCCATAAAATTCGGGGAATTGCTTGACTAGCTGAGAAAGCTGTTAGCTTCTCAAGAAGGACTCTACTCCATGGAGTTATTTAGTTACCATATACCCACCAGACCACACGGTGTCAATCCAAAAAGATATACAAATGCAGAGTGACCACCATGAGAACATCAAATATAAATAACACCAAGGTTACATAAGACGTTACGTGGTCTGACACGGCAGATTATAGAAGTGCATGAGAAGTCAGTTAACGTCACTGTCCCGTGCGAATTGCAACACGAAATAGCAGTAAAGTACCCAAACAGCAAAGTATGCAGAAGGTGAGTCAAAGCACTCCAATGTCGAAGACAGCATTCTTCCTAAAAAGTGAACTGGTATGTAGCAAAGAGCCCGCTGACACAGGTGTCAACGGAAAATTGTCCATTAACTTATATATGCCGTTCGTAATACGAGTTTCAAACACAGATAAACCTGCCTTAAACGGAACCTGGGCATAATGGAAACTTGTCTTTAAGAAATACTTTTCAGTCCCGAGGATCCAAACACTAAGTACCTGTATTAAAAGGAACATACCTTCTATTTATTTTTCATCTTTTTCCTATTTCTTTTTCTTTTTCAACCCTTGATGGGGTTTGGCCTGCTTTACGATTTCTCTCCACAATCTTCTATCTTTACACTTCTCTCTCCAGTTTCTCACTTTCATCTTCTTTAAATTTTCTTCTACTTGTTCGTGCCAACTCAGTAAAGGAACCTACCTACAACATAAAAATGTTCGGCCCCTTGCGTTACCGTTACAGACATGTTTAACTGTACTTATTTTCAGAATTTGGCTAATTTTAATTACTTTTACAATTATACTGCTAAATTTAAACATTACAATGTATTCCACCTGCACTAATTTTATGTAAAAATAATTTCATTATCTAACTCCTTTTTCATAAGATTACTGCAGCTCAGAAGCAACTACCGCACTACGGCACAGCCCTTCTTGAAAAGCTCGTAGTTCCTAATCTAGTCAAGCAATTCCCCGCATTTTATGGAACCCGAAGGTTCATTACCACCCTATCCTGAACCAGATCAATCCAATCCACGATCTCGCAACCGATTTCTTCACTATGCATTCTTATGTTATCCGTCCCTCTACGTCTAGGCTTTCCAACTGGTCTCTTTCCCACAGGTTTCCGCACCAAAACCGTACATTCACCTCTCCTCTCCCCCATACATGCCATATTCTCCGCACATTTCATTCCTCTTTACTCGATCACCCGAATAATATTTGGTGAGTACAAACACGACGCTCCTCACTGTGTAATTTCTTCCATTCCCCTGTTACCTCGTCCCTCTTGGGGCCAAATATCTTCCTCAGCACCCTGTTCTCAGCCTATGTGCCGTCCTCAAAGTGTCAAACCAAGTTTCACAACCGTACAAAATATGGCAAACTGAAGAATTCAGTACCTTTTAATCTTTATATTTTGGAAAGGCAAAGAGAAGACAATCTGACAGTCCATAAAATTCTCCACATTTTATGGGATCCGAAAATTCTTACCGTGTTTACAAGAGCAAATCACATATTCCTGTTCTGAACTGTGTGTGTAGTTTACAACATACACCCATTTTAATAATATCCTCTTATGTACTCGAAGCTCTTCCAAGTATCCGTTCCCTTCAGATTCCTGGATCAAAACAATGTAAGCATTTCTAATCCACAAGTATCATGCATGCGACATCCCACACCCATCTCATTCCAGTAATATTTGATGAAGAGTGCACACGCTAGTAACAAGACTTGCTAACTGTGCAGTATTTTGTATCAGCTGTCTGCTGCTTTATGTCTCTCTTACTCCCAAATACTCTCATGAAAAATGCAGTCGTGAGTTTTACAAATGTGAATCAACTGCTGATAGTCTAAAACACGTAGATAGTCTAAAACACGAAATAGACTGTACTGCGCTTAGGGAACGCAAGCTGGTCCTACCAACGGTTCAACATCGTTGATATCTCGGTCCGCCATAGCGCCAGTGCTACCAAATTCACATCACCTAAACCTACTTTTGAGCTTCGTTCTAGCAGTACTATTCAGTCTCATCTTTGTTGTCAAATACGGCATAAAACATGGTTTTGTATGCACTTCTTCTTCCCCTGCATGTCCAGTCATCCTTAATAATGCAAGACTAAGGGATGTACATATCACGATGTTACATTTCGTAATAATACCAATTTCCCACAATTTTAATACATGTTACTTCCACATATTCTACATAAAATACTATCGATTTAGGTTTTGCAACTAATTTACGAAACACGTATAAAATGGCGACTTGTATACTGAGCCAACGGCGTAGGTATCATTGCGAAGATGACCTCCTGCGAAGTGACGTCATATAGTCTGCTGGGTTTTTACCGATGTTTCGTAGGCATCCATCCGTGACAACGTCAAATCTGGGATTTTATTTTTCCACTATAACTTCCCAGTTATTAGATTATTTATTAGCCATATGGAGCACAACAGAACATTACACGAAACGTCCACAGACTTCGAGAAAGATTATAATTTAACCAGCGAGAAAGTTTATATAAAACATTCTCATTAATTCCGTATAACCAACAGATTAAATGTACGTTAATTGTTATGTGTTTAAAGGAAACATATAATAACAGCCGTATACGTCAATACAATGTATCTGCATAACACAATTCCTATTCCGAGAGACGCGAAACAAGAAAATGTTTAATCGCCATTGATTTTCATATGTAGTTTAGAATATGGTATTACGAAGGTCCAACAAAGTCTGCTAGTATTTAACCTGAATGACACACATCAGCTTCTGGTGTGTGCTGCATACATTAATTTATGGAGTCGAAACCTAAAGGCCACACACAAATCGGAGCTTCACTAGGCACAAGACGTTAATCTAAAAGTAAACATACATCATGATCGTAATAGAGCATAGGAAATGCTTTTAAGCTTAAATATTTGGAAAGGACTGTGACAGGTCAAAATCGCATACTTGAAGATGGTAAGAGAAAATAAAGTTGGAGGAAATCTTGGTAGCATATAAGTTCATGACAATGTCAAAAACATGAAATTTACAAAACTATATTTTAACCATAAGAGTATTCCATGAATATCAAACGTGGCCACTTAACGCTATAAGAAGAACAGAAATAAAGGTACCCCTAAAAGACAGGAGTAACATCACGAGGAACTTCACAATTGGAGCTCTTCACAAGTCATTACAATCAAAATAACTAACACCGTGGAGCAGAGTTCTTCTTCAGGATCTCGTAATAAATTCTCAGCCAGTCAAGAAATTCCCCGCAATTTATGGAAATTGGAAAGTGCATCATGATGTCCTCCAAAGCCTATAATTTGCTCCAATCATGAGCCAAACACGCCTTTTTTACTTGAGGGTTGTTTGACCGTGCATCTTCCTCATGAAATAAAGTGAAATGCCAACTTGATGCAACTAGATAATTTTATTGATGTATTGGTGGTTGTCTTGAGAGCTGCTGCGTAGGTTGTGTGTACGGTGCGAATGGTGCCGTGCGACGCACGGCACCATTCGCACCGTACACACAACCTACGCAGCTGCTCTCAAGACCACCACCCATCCAAAAACTCGGTGCAGAAAACCATATGCTGCAACTCAACATATAATGCTCCTGATGATGGGCGTATGTACCCGAAACAAGTCGAACTAAGAATACATCAATAAAATGATCTATTTGCATCAAGTTAGCATTTCACTTTTTTACACCTTTTTACCTTAACATTAATTTTTATATTACCTTACCATCCATGCCACTTCTCCCTCCTTGACGTTTTCTAACCAAATTCTTGTTCTTATTTCTTTTCTCCACCATGCGCGCAAAATAACATGACGGTCTGATCTTCCTTGATTCAAACACACTAATGACATTTGGTGCGAAGCGTATAGAACAGTAAGGCAAATGGTCGCTCTTTCTATTTATTATGTGTACAAACAGCAGTAGGAAAACGAAACAGAATCCTAAAACGAATTTTAGCACGAATTCCCTGACATTGCTGCCCCCGATTTCTTCGTATTTGCAGTTTTTATTTATGTTTTTCCCAAATATTTGAACATCCCCACCACATTCCCAACAGCAGTCTTTATTTTATTATGTCCTATATTCAGTCCATGGACACCAAAATATTATGACTACCATACATCCAACGAAGGCGAATGAAATGGACCCTACACGTACGGCAGCACAAAGAGATGTGGGTACATACATTCTGATCAGACAACCTGCAGGGAAGGGCAACCTTTAGAAGACCGAGTAGTAGGTTGGCGGATAATATTAAAATAATTCTTACAGGAACAAAACGAGAGTGTGCGAATTCATCCGCTTCATCGTACAAAAAAAGGGAAACGCTCTTATGGACACGGTAACAAATCTTCCCATTTCATGGAATGAGGAGAGATGTTGCTTAGCTGAAAAACTAGGCCGGTTACCTTCCCAACAGGCACACTTTTGCCTGTAGGTAATATGTCATTAACTAGCTATTGTAGATCAGTAACTGGGTGTGTATTATGGTTGGGTGACAACTTATCTACACAGTGTTGTCGATATTTATGCGAATTTACCTACATGAGCGAGGATCGGTCAGACGATAAATATGAGTGGCACATAAATTATATAAAGAACCTACATTGATTATAATTATATCTGGGGATTCGTCGTCGAGCGATTACGATCTGTTGCAAGCGCTGATGCAAAGTCTTGGCGGCTACAAATTTAAAGATGAACGCAAGGTGTAAACAGGTCTGATAAGACGACAGATAACACAGGACACCAATTCCTATCAACAAAGAAGAGAAAAGCTAACTTCATGATACGACATATTCCTCAGTTTTGTCGAAGACTGCATGGAAAAGTAGTGGGATGCAGTAAAATTAAATGCGAACTCTTCCGATTGCTCTTGAACATAAGGAACCTAATACACGCACTGTAAACTTTTTTCCTCACCGACCCTTGTAAACCGCACATCTGTGCGAAAGACGACTGGAAAGGACAGTTCTGAGGCCTGTGCTATTGCCTTTCAAAACTGCGCAGTTTACTCATTTTTTCCCGTCAGGTATGACGTCACACAGCAAAATTGCTCAGTTTAACTGAGTGTGTATAGGGCGCTGTATACAGAGGTTCATGATTTGTATTCCTCACCAAATGTTATTAGTGTCATCACATCAAGCAGGATGAGATCGGCGGGGAATGGGGCAGGCACAGGGGAGAACAGATATGGTACTGAAGATAAAAATGTGAAGGATAGCGACCATTCATACCTAGATGGGGAAATAAGATTAAAATGGATGCTAAAGGAATAGTACAGGAAGTCGTAGGGTGGATCCATGTGGATTGGGATAGAAACAAGCAACGGGCTCTTGTGAACACGGTATTGGAACTTCGGGTTCCGTAAAACGAGGTTAATATCTTTACTAGGGCGTACTACTGGCTTCTCAAGAAGGACGCTAGTCCATGGATTTAGTTACCTCGCAGCAGAGTGGGGCATATGACAACCTGTCTAGGTTTGACTGATAACCTGTTCAGTTGTATCCTGTTTCTTGCTGAAAACATTTGCTTACATGTATCTTCTTCCGCATTCTCACGTATCGCTGCAAATTCCGGCAGTCGGTAATCTGCACAAGCTTAGTGTTACTGCTGCCCAACATGTCCAGTGACCTGAGTGACCTACCAACCGGCACTACCAGTAATTACTGTTCTTAATGTAACACGCTCAGCTGCAACAAAGAAGTACCTGAATCTTGTCTTGCCTAAGACTTCAGTGTTATCCATCCCATGCCATGAGATTACGACCGCCTGTGCCCTTCTACGACGCTGACATATGAACCCCTCGCCATGAACCCAGGTCCAATAAGAAGGGGACTGGCGAAGGTGAAACTATAAGCCCATCGCCAGAACAGGACAATTAAAATTCATACTTATTTTCGAAGACATTTTGCAGTATCTCAAACTAAAAGTGAAAATATAATGCCGAACTAAAATGTGCCCGTGTAGTTACAGGGTGGCAGATGTCGGTGTTAGACAGTTTCAGTCATCAGAAGCGGAAGGCCCGACCGTAAGCAGACGCTCATTTTACAAGACAACGCACCGCATTCTCACAGTACGAAAGATGGGCGCTAGCCGGAAGCTGTTTGAGAAGGTCTCAAAACACTGCCTGGGAAATTATATTATTTTGAATTCCAGTACGTAGTGTAGGCCGTAAAAAACTCTCAGCTCCAGATCCAGTAGCACCTGAACCCGGCCCTCTGCTATCAAGCGCAGAACGCTTTGATCAGATGCTACAACTCTTCTACTGCAGCACCCCGCTGCACTTTCATGTCAGCACACTAAGTTATTTTATATGTCACTACCAGCTGTAGGGATTATTAGAACAATGTTGCAAACACACAGTAGATACCACTAACAATCAGGTGTACATATGTCCATAGTCTCTTCCAAAGCGAGTTCTCCAGAGGATCCGATCTAGTGCTTCCCCTTTCAAATTCCAATAGCTTCTACGTGTATTGTCCTTAAAGTCATCCAGGAGCTGCTTACGTCTTATTCCTCTTCTTCTTGTCCCTTCAATCTTTCCCTCAACCTTTCCTTCAAAAATGTGTTTTACGAAACAGTGTGACCTATTCGTGTTATTTTGTTTACAGTCTACTTACAATATCCTTAAAACAATACAATTAACAAGCTAACACATTATCATATACATGAGGTGGTAATTATGATTGTGATGATGATGATGATGATGATGATATACAACAGGCATAGGTTACACATTCAAAGAATACAGAATAACTACACAAACTAAAATTCGTATTACAAAAAGAAACACACGATTAGATAAATTAATTGAATTTGATGATTCGGAGAAATGCAAATAATGTGCAGTTCAGTCTGTGTACGGAGTTTACCACACGAAGCACAATGACACATAACAATCCACGTCATGCCCTACAGTATGAATCAGGTTGCAAGCATAAAGGAATGCACGCACATCGTAAATACGAACGCGGAAACGCTGAGGAGGCACAAAACATACGAGTAATGTCAACAAACAATCAATGTAATCAAGACTAGAATACAAAAAAATAAAAACAAAGATATAAATAAGGAGAGGAGAAGACAAACAACTGACGCAAAAACACTGGATTTTATTTACGTGTGTCGACAAATAAGTAGGGGGAACAAACATGTTACAGACTGTGCAGGCGGAAAAAAATGCAACAGTAACCAACATACTGCCACTCCTACAACTAACTTCGTTGGTCTTAAAACACCAATCAGCTTCTTTCATCACGACTCTGCGGCGATAATTTCCAATCCCAGTTTCTTCTTCGTTTCAGTTTGGGTCTCTGGGTTGTTTCGCTTATTGCACGAAAAATCCAGTGTTTTCTGTGTTCTCAACGGAAAGACACTGAGGGGCCTGTCTACTGAAAGTTACTCTGTTGGGGCTTTCTGGATAACCACACCCACAGTTTCCCTTTCTGGTGACTGCATGAAGCAATATCCTACAATCGCTCAGCTACTCACCAGATTTTTCGCCCTTTAAGAAAACTGAGGGCCTATTACCGTGTTCGGAAGACCTCACCACTGCACTCTGTCCTCAACCATTTGCGTCCAGTCCACAACACCAACCCCTTTTTAGGACCTTAATTTTTTGCACGTTGGGCCAAGCAACTTCGGAAACATTTTTTCTGCATGCGGGCAACACACAAACTAAAGAATGAACAAGTATACCTAAGATACCTACAATTTCAGCTATGTGTTCCCACACAGCATGTGCAACGGAATAAAATTATGATGATAATACGGAAAACTTACAACAAATGCAGTTAACAAAGTTGGCAACGGCGTTGCCATTTTAGCGCATTTTTACAAAAGACTTAGCAACACAACGTACGTCTTCATAAGTAAACAGTTCATAAGGTTTCAAAATTGCTCCACTTTTCTATCTCGGCTATGCGGGGGAAGAGTTAAAAGGCCGTTTCGTCATTTCAAATTCTTCCGCGGGCAGGCAAATCACGGGTCTAGCGGGCCTCCGTTAGGCAATATATGGTCTTTAAAGTGCGTTATTCAACGGCATTGTCAACTGTATAGTTTAGACTACATGGCGTCGGTGATAAGTGAATGAGTATGGGGCGTCGTTGGACTGACACTGATATAAGAAACCCGTAATACTCGGAGAAAACCTTATCCCCGTGCCACTTGGTGTACCACAAACCTCATACGGAATATGCGTTTAAAAATGATCTATTTGAGGAATTTGCTTGGGTACCCGTCTATAGCTGCTACAAAAACCAAAGATAAACACATTACTACCGTGTCCCTTTAGGCTCAGGCATTTATGCATCCTAGTTTCCAATAGTGGTGAGGGTTACCATGTATCAATGTGTTCTCCAATTCCAACACCACTGTGCATTTCACTTATGTTTTGTGTTTCTCTCTTCTACCAGACGAACAAGACATCTCCAGCTGCAAGAGGAATCCGTCACAGGCTCGAGATAGCTCTAACGTAATTCTGCACTTGCCAAGAAGCCAGCATAATACACGATAACAAGTGATTTTTTTACAACTATCCAAAGTCCATTTGTGGATATTGTATACATATTCACGCGGTGATTAAGTGACATTTCCACATTGGGTTAGTAGCTTCTTGATTCTCTTTCACTATTACTCTCTCTCTCTGCAAAAGCTGATAAGTTGCGGAACGTAGAGTTGTGAAGTTCTTTATCGGTCAAATCCCGCAGAAAGGAGCTACCGCATTACAAGAACAGCTGCGGAGCAAGACACGGCACAATTAGGTAACACTGAGAAGTAACAAAGACGGTGGTTTCGTAACTTTCAGAACTGTTTCTTACCTGGTTCTAAGTACAACAATATATATATAGATAACTCTTTTCTAAGTAGTGTTATCTTGATCTCTGTAGAACCGAGATAATACGCAGTAATAAAAGCAGTTGCGAATATCTTACGCGCGGCATCTTCATCCTAGCACGGGTAAGCCAATATCTGAAGTTACTGTCAAAGCACTTGCGTGTACCTTCAAAAACACACATCGGCAGTTTGTTAAAAAAAAATTCAAGGATATCGCAACACGCATGACTTCCATGAGGATCTATTTCTATGCACATAAAGACAGGTTTGAAATATAATAGTAATAATTCAACTCAACAGTGCATGCAAAAGAAGTGAAGAACAAAAACACCGGACTTCAAGAACCAACAAAAAAAAAAATGTCACAGCAGTCAAACATCGTAGCAACGCGGCCACCAATGGAATCCCAGCATGCAGCTGCATCGAAGTTGTCATCTGTTATCACCTACAAAAGTGAAGGAAACGGACATATCCAAATTCGTGAAAACAGAAGTGATTACCAGGACTGTCATGAACAAGCATTCTCACGCCTCCCGCAGAGAGAGCCGGTAGATATGCAGTTTGAAAACATCTCATATACAGCGTCTCTAGGATTCAGAAAAGGTAAGACACTTTAATTCATGTCAGTACACAAAAGTGAATTTCACACAGTATATCGCCTATCGAAGCCTGTCAGGGTATTATGCAACGTTATAACAGCGAATGAGTTATTAAGGCTCTCTTGCATGACATTCTGATGGCAATATGCAGTAACCCTTAGTCAGTCGATTAGACATTAGGAGTTAAATGAACTATTAAAAAACGCGAGATTCAAATGCGGGCAAAATATTAATTTCTTAAAGTAGCTGAAAATACATTCAGAGACCACAGACATTTTTTATTTGTGATTTATTTCGCGACATTATCAGTAAGCCTATTATAAAAGTGTCTCACGATAGAGGTACTAATGAATAAGAAACCAATGATTACATCCATAAAACACAAACACGTTTTGTTAAAAAACAAACAGCTACATGATTCGACTTCTTAGCAAGCCGTCATCACGCTGTACAAAAATATAGAGCATGTGCCCGTTGGTTTTTTGACAAAATGTAGTTGTGTGATGGAAATAATTAATAATTTATTATAAAACTAACACAGCGGAATAAGTCACTGGAAGATAACGAATAATGAACTGAAAAAGATGTTGAAGGAGGGGATCATGGTCTAATTCGGTAGTACTACCTGAAATTTACCTGGAGTTGCTGAGGGGAACACTCGGTGTCACGACCAAGCTTCTAACCGGGTACGTCACAAATACAGTTCACAGGTATTACTGCTTAAGCTAATATGCCTGGCGACAGAGGTCTTGAACGAAATAAGGACATTCAATAAAAATAAAAAATACATTAAATTCTAAAACAGGACTAAATAAAGTCTAAATTTGGCACACCGTTTAACGATAGCGTGTAAAATCCAGTTTAGCGGCGATGTCCCATTTAAAATAGGAATATTCGAAAACCATAAACAAGTGGCTGGATCGCATGTACAGACTTGGACAAGCACTGATACGCACGATCCAAAACTGATGTTAATAACCGGTAAATTAGTATGAACCACTAAATGGTGCTTGTACAAAAATCACCCAGCTCCATTTAGCGTCGAGGTTACGAATGAGTACAGTTTTACCTCTACTGCCTCCCTTGCACCTCCATGGCACGTCAAGTTTACCTTCACAAGGAGTCCGTCGCTGTCACATAACTCCGAAAAATCTAAATATCAGTGACATTTATTTTAATATCTGTACCGTGCATGTTTTGTTATTGTGAACAATGACCAACAAATGCACAATTAATTGACAAATTATCACACTCCCGCTACATGTTTCGACACTGTTGTGTCATCCTTAGGGAGCTCGTAGTTAGTACCTTGACAAGTTACACAAGTATGTCATATGCAGCTGTTGGTAATACAATTAAAAATTAAGATATTTTCACATAGGTTTTATGCTGTTGAAATCTCAAAATGTAAAGCTTTAAAATATTAAAATTGTCGTATTTATAATAAAATGGGCTAAAAATCATTTTCTTGTTATAATTCTCATGAAGTCCGTCTGTGTTGGCTGTATATACAATCTGTATGTTGATGCTGCCGTCGTGCTGTCCCGGTATGTACATACTTGTGTAACCTGTTAAGGTACTAACTACGAGCTCCCTGAGGATGACACAGTAATGTCGAAACATGTAGGAGGAGTGTGATAATTTGTTAATGAATAGTGCATTTTTTGGTCATAGTACAAAATAAGTGACAAGTGTTTCTACTTCGATGGTGATAGTATTTTAGACAGCCAAGAAACAACCCGCTTTTTATGGGACACGACCATTAGTTAAGATGATAAAACAGCCTGTTACTGCATCCTGTATTTGTTCAAATCAAGTACCAAACCCCGAAACTCAACTTCTTGAAGACTAATTACTACGACGTACCATGGTTCCGTTGGATCGTCTCCGGCCTCTCACCGCGGAAGCCAGGATACGATCTCAGGTCCTTCCTTCTGCGATTTCTGGTTGACGAAGTAGTACTACAACACGTTCTTCTCCGAGTATCTCCTTTTCCTCTGTCATTATCATTCCACCAATATCCAATGCGCATGCGTTAATCGTTCACCAGCTATACATAATGTTAATTTACAGCACCATTCACAAACACACTCCACAAAGCGCATTTCTACTCTCCCTTATGTGTGATGCAAGTCATGCCCACCTTACCGGCACTGATTTGATCACCCTAATAATACAGACTTTATATTACATGACGCTGAGTAAGCCCGGTGCAAGCGCCGAACAAGTCCAGGCCAGTTCGCTTTCGAAACATATTCGCAGCATTGTAACTTGAAAAACCAGTTGTTTAGTAAAGAGTACAAACTATAAGTACTCATTATATAATTTTCCCCATTCTCCGGTTAATTTCTCTCTCTTCCGCCTCCCTCCATGGCGCGGCAACCCTTATTAAGCCAGGGCCTCACTACTGTCGAGGCTTCGCAATCACACTAAAGTAGACAGAACAAATTCGGTATCACTCCGCTGCAGAGGTGATCAGCCCGATGCAAAGACCTCTACCTGACAACACGCAGCGCTCACAAGAGACACATGTCCGTGCCCCGGAGGGATACGAAACCGCAATCCCAGCAAGCCAGCAGTCGAAGACACACACCTTACACAGCGCGACCACCAGCATCGTCAGTTTCTCTTTCTTACGTTGAAATTTCTTACTTGCATCCGCTACACATCCAGAAGATATGCAGAATTACAGACGTCTCTCACCCCTGTCACAAAGGAACTGTAAGAACTTAAGTTGCTTCAGTATTAGAACCAGCGAAACCGATATTGTGATATGGCTGCCACACACAATTTCAAACTGCGCGTGCATAAGCCATAAGCAACCAATTTTAACCTTTACAGCCCTTGCGTCCTACCGTCTAGGACGTTAATCTCCAAATGTTGCATGTAATGTATTTATTCAACAAATATAACAAATATAGTTACTGAATATTTTAAACATCGTATATACTCTCCGTTTTTTTTCTCTGCAAAATGCAGTTTGTTTCACAATTCTAACGTATTTGGTTCCTGTTTTATTCATATTTTATATACAGGGTGTGCTAAAATTAAAAAAAATAATTCCGGTGCCAAAAGGTTAAACGAGATAAGCAATGCGTAAGGTAATACTGTAGCGCGTTCGCGTAATCATTATTGCAGTGAAAACGCAACAGCGCGTTCTTTGTATATGTTTGAGTCACGAACATTTCATTGAAGAATATAAAATGTTGAGTGTTGCATAAAGACGCGAATTAATGTCGCCGGCAGTAAAAAACGTACTTAGGTTTCCATGCAAAGTGTCCGATATTTTTGTCCGATTTTAATCTTACCTGGAATTTCTCGAAAGAGTTCCATAAGTCCCCAGTATCAAATTTCACGGAAATTCGTCCAGTGGGAGCCGTGCTGATACTTGCGGGTAGACGGACGGATGGACGGACGGACATGACAAAGGTTACGGGCACTTTTCGCGATTGTGCGAACGCGCGTGGACAGCTGCACTACCAGCAACGTCTACATAACGCAACAACCATAATGTATCTCGCTGAGCTGCGTGACAGTAGATGGCCGTAGTGCCAATTCGACACTCAGCCCGACAGGATAAACATTTTTTATGTATGACAAGCCGGGAATATTCACTCTTAAAAAATTTGATCTTATGAAAGGTTAACTACGTAAATCCCGGATTTTGACATAATATAACAGGACAAAGGTTGGCTTGTCGGATATTATTTCGGGTCGAAATTGATAAGAGTGCCCAAGGACAATTCACTGACGTACACTGATTTATTCTTTCTTCGCTGAATCCAGAAATGTAACTGCAGTTTCCACAACGCACAATTATCTTGTTAACTTTGGACAATAATAAATCACTTTAATCATGTGGTTCAAATGTGAGTAAACTGAAATGCGTCACTGAAGGCTCGCTGCGTTAGAATTACACTTCACAACAGCTGACAAACCCGAACTGCTGACAATCAGTATATCAACCAACAAATGCGCTTAATAAAATGCAATTCTACATACAGGGTTATTCGAAATGATAGTCGGGGTTTCAACAACTTGTCATACACAATACACTTGAGTTAGGAGTATATGTGTTTTTTTTTTTATTTAATAGAACAACATTCCAAGTTTTTGTTACATGCCTTACAGGTGCTCTATATGTGCACCCTTTGTGATTATACAAACATCAACACGATAATCGATAATCACCGCTGAAATACTACAGACAGTTTGGAACGAACAAGATTATCGTGTTGATGTTTGTAGAATCACAAAGGGTGCATATATAGAGCACCTGTAAGGTATGTAATAAAAACTTGGAGTGTTTTTATATTAAATAAAAACACATATACTCCTATCTCAAGTGTATTGTGTATGACAAGTTGTTAGAACCCCGACAATCATTTCGAATAACCCTGTATTTCGGTACCGGGGTTCCATCCTCAGCGTGTTGGACTTGCCCTCCTAAGTTTTAGAAGACTCCCTGTGGATGGCGCCCTGAGGCCGAAACATGTAGGACTGTATTTTATTAAGAACATTTTTGTTAAAATACTGGACTGCAAGGACATGCAAGGTATGAGTAACATAAAAGTATTGTCAAGTTCCAAAATTTAGGCTCGCTTATTTGGACAGATACCCTTCTTTATTAGTGTTGCTTTTCCCAATTTATTTTGCAATTTTGTATTTACCAAGTCAATCGGAACAGACTAACTCAAGCCAGTCCTTTCCACCTTTCCACAACACGGCTGAGACAGCCGTACAACACGGGCATACGGATACTACTGCTACCGATTTGTACCGTACGAATGACCAGTGTTATATCGCGATGAAAGGGCGTTCACCGTACGGCTTCTTTCTCTGGAACTGGGATAATGTTCAGAGCGTTTCGGAGACCGGTCTTCCTTATGTCCTATGTAAAAGAAGAGTCTAGCAAACACAGTAATTATATTAAAACAATCATTCATCCACTGTATGAAGACATTTTGGTACAGGGGTTGGGAGGAGCTCTTTCTGATGGGCCCACCAGAGCGGGGCGTTTTTTCAGTACTGACTTGATATTGTATTAGTCCAGTAGGTGCCGTGATGGTCAAAATGTATCAAGTCTCAATTTTTCTGGATTATTATTATTATGATAATAATAATAAAGACTAAATTCTTTCCCTTTCCAATTCCACCTGAAGATGGAGACAGCCGCATTCTACGAAACGTTAGAAGCTGCTAGGCTGAGACGTAGGACTAGCTATCTAACTAACCAAGGAACCAAGGAACCAACCAAACCCAACCAACCAACCAACCAACTAAGCAACTCTATGGAGCAGAGTCCTTCTTGAGAAGCTAACAGTTCCCACGCCAGTCAAGAAATCCCCCGCATTTTATGGAAACCGAAATTCCATTACCGCATTCACAACAGCCCGTCAACTGTCCCTATCCTGAGCCAGATGAATCCAGTCCATGTTCCCCCTCCCCGACCCCACTTCTTGAGACGTCAGAAAATGTACAAAATTTTAGTCACAACTTCTTATTTTCAGCTCTAACAGTACAGAACTAACTGTACAACTATCCCACTGCTTTTCCATACAGTCCCAGCCAAAACTGAACAATATGTCATAATGTGAGATGAGCTTAATCTTGTTTGTTGTGTTCTGTGTTACCAGCCACCGTGTCACATGTTTCCGTGTCGCGATCATCTTAATCTGTGGCCGCCAAGAATTTGCTGCAGCGCCGAAGATAGTCGATAATCGCTCTGCAACAAATTCCACTGATATAGGCATAATTACTGTGTATGTTCTTTAGTTATAAAATTATATGCTCTGTAAAGTCACCTTCAATCCGGTCCTCGTACACCCAAGTGTTCTCATAAAGTGGATCGACTATTGCCTCAATAATGAGCATTCTTTGTCCAAGTGACACGGCTATATGCGCACGTAAGTATGTGGTTCACCTTCGTACTTTGGAATGGTGTTGAAAGTGACCTTCAACCGAATGCAGGCATAATCTGTACTTTATATAGTGTTTTTTTTTTCTAAAGAAACATCGCACAAACGGTAGTGCCAGAGTTTTATTGGCAACGCACTCGTTACAATCTCCTATCAACCTGACATACCGTGATTTTACTCATGTTTCTCCGGGCAAATACCTGTGTATTTACTCAAACCGGACACGGCCATTTCTTCTATATCTTTTCAACTCATCACTGAGTACTCATCGTACCATTCGATGCCATGCAGGCTGTAAAAATAGCAGCGTCGTAAAATAAATCATAAATAAATAAATAAAAAGAACAATGCCCACGGAAGCCACTTTCCGGGCTAAAAGTCCCCCTATGGAAGAACAAACATATTTCACAAACTTTTTCTTGTCCCTTGTTAACGTACGTTGTGGCCCTGGATGTTAATCCGTTACAAAACCAAATTAAATTAGTTCCTCCAAGCCGTCTAATCTTAAGCTGATTTACCGTGGCAGGAACGCAACGCAGTAAAACAACACACGTGTGTACTGTTAGCAAACCTTGTTAGGAACACGGGAATGTATCTTTTTCATCACTTCATTTGACATTCGGGGCTCAACACGTCATTACTAAACACACTTCACATATCTGCTTGCAAAGTGCGAAGTTCCTGTTTATATTTCACATACTGAAGTAGTGCCGACGAGAATCAATAGGTAGAGAAGGATACTGTAAAAGATAGCTTTCGGTTAAAGTCCATGGAATAAAGCAATCACGAACAGATAGGTAGAGAAGGATACTGTAAAAGATAGCTTCCGGTTAAAGTCCGTGGAATAAAGCAACCACGAACAGATAGTAAACAACAATTCGGAGGGTACTTTAGAATTTAAATGAAATAAAAGGGAATCCGCAAACGCGACTCCTCTGGATAGCACAGAGATCGGTCACTTACTTATTCCATGGTGCAGAGTCCTTCTTGAGAAACTAACTGGTTTGCAGCTAGTCAAGAAATTCCCCGCATTTCACGGAACCCGAAGGTACATTACCGCACTCACAAGCCTCCGCCACCTGTCTCTATCCTGGGCCAGCCCAATCCAGTCCATATACCCACATCCCACCTCCTGGAGATCCATCCTAATATTAACCACCCATCTACGCCTAGGTCTCCCCAGTGGTCTCCTTC
>Ga0123357_10003953_pt1 | contig 17222 bp, 18 predicted proteins | sample TergutEmb28metaG_FD_89873 | JGI IMG/M metagenome (GOLD analysis project Ga0123357, IMG submission 89873) | Embiratermes neotenicus P4 segment gut microbial communities from Petit-Saut dam, French Guiana - Emb289 P4 | ecosystem: Host-associated > Arthropoda: Insects > Digestive system > Gut ... | reverse complement strand
TTCAATTTATTCATTCTTAATTGGTTTTATGTAGACATCATAGTTTTACAAAGACAACATAGTTTTACATTCGCCAGTCCACCAACATTTATTGGTATGTATATGTGTGTGTGTGTGTGTATATATGTATGTATGTATACATATATATTTATTTATTTATTTATACTAGTATGTCAGAGGCCAGTGAAGAATGTGAGGAATGAAAATTCCATTTAGTTTTATTTGAAGGAATTAGGTCAATATAACAGCATGAATTCCTATTTAGATTATGGTCTTCTAGCTTACAGCACTGTCCAGACCAGTAGTTAGTTAGTCATGAATGTTCCAGAGGAAGCATTATGGTATATGGCATATAGATTACCCTCTGCAGATGGTGGTAGCAGGTTCCTCTAACACACTGGTGACAGTCTCTGGGACAACAGAATGTCATAAGCCATAAGATGTAAATATGAGTCTTTGCCACAGTCATATGTGAATGTTGGTGCTTTCAAAATTCTATGATTTGTTGTAAGAACCTTAACTTACTTACTTACTTACTTACTCCATGGTGCAGAGTCCTTCTTGAGAAGCTAACTGGTTTGCAGCTAGTCAAGAAATTCCCCGCATTTCACGGAACCCGAAGGTTCATTACTGCATTCACAAGCATCCGCCAACTGTCTCTATCCTGAGCCAGCCCAATCCAGTCCATATACCCACATCCCACCTCCTGGAGATCCATCCTAATATTACCCACCCATCTACGCCTAGGTCTCCCCGGTGGTCTCCTTCCCTCTGGTTTCCCCATAAACTAACAAAAAATGTGTTTCAAAAACAAACCACTATATTTTACACTACCCCTGAACTTGAAACTTTTGAGGCCATTTCTTACTCATTATTTGATTTAGATGGATTCTAATCCGCATTAAGTATTTTTCTGATATCAAACAGACACATTTAGGTTATGGTTACAAAGGGGCAGAGAATCATGCAGTTTGGGTATATTCATATTTAATCATCTTGATCTGCTTTGGCATATAATAAGGAATTACAAGAGAAACAACGTGACTACTGCTACACGTCTGTAATGAGGGCTTTAGTGTGGCGCTATGTCTCAGTCATGCAACGCCAAGCAGAAGAAAATCCAGTCACAGAGGATGATATAAGTGAAGTTAAGGGAGAAATTTCAGCTGCAAAATGTGAACTGTTGGAAGTTCTGCGATCCAATGGGATGGATGTTTCTAAAGCACAAATGGAGGAGAAAGGTAAACTATTTGTTATAGTTTGTCATTTCAGTGCACAGTATCACCTTTATATCTGGGGCTGGATATTTAGAAAATAGCCACCTAACTGTTCAGGTCCTACAGCAGTTCCTTTATTTTTTTTTGGATGAACTGAGAACTGTCTCTGCCCTTCCTTTGTTTACTGTACTTATTATTAAAATCAGATAAACTTTATAAATTATTTTATTGAAAATATGGCTAGGGGTAGTCTGGCATGTGTTTTATCTTATTTCTCTGTGTCTCCAGTTATTGCCCCTGTATTAACAAATTTTAACCTTAATAACTGATTTTCATGAAACAATTCCATACTGTAAAAATAGATGTTAGTTTAGTATAGCAGACCCTCCTTATTTATGGGTTAGTGCATTGAAGCTTTACTTGTTCATGGAAGATATACCATATTTACTCTAATGCAAGACAAGGGTTTTTCCTTAAATTTGGTGCTTAAATATGTGAGATCATCTTAAATGCATGTACGAAGTGTCGAACTGGACCATATCAAACCAGCAGTCTAAGCCTGATAATATGGAACCAAACGACGGCCTGCATTGCCAAATTGTCATGAGATCTGCTGGATATTATGCAGCACAGAGAAGTAATTCCATACCAAAATTTTGTTACGAACTATCGGCCCTGCTTCAAGGTTCAAGAAATCCCAAAGAGAGAACACAGGATGACTGAAGTTAACATCTTCCCTTTTTTGGACTTTGTCCATCATCTAAATTACTTTTAGATGCACAATGTTTTTGGAGACAGGTCTATGTCTGTTGTCAGTCAAAGAAGCACCTAACCTGGTGGACACCTTAGACTGAATTATTGTCTATCACTGGGCACCACAGGAACAGTAACTTGCTAAGGTGTGTACCTGAGAACATATCTAGTCCAAGGGTAGTAACAGGAAAATGGCTATTGAAAAATTAAAAAAAATAAATAAATAAAACCTTCACCAATCCACAAATTAAAGACCTTTAAAAGAGCCATGAACTCAGACTGATCAGGCCACACACACAACACAAAAATCCAGAACACATGTATCTAAATTTTAATTCCACCAACACCAAATGTGGGGAAAACTGTGATTCTTCATGGGTTCAAGTAAGTTTATAAACCAAGAAAAATAAATGTAGTGTTTAGTCAGTGTGGATCATAGTGGCATGGCAGCGCATCTCACCAGAAGTTACTCTGAAGGGTCCATTGCAGTGGATGGGACTGATGATGATGTGTTGTGGAATGATAGTGAAGAGGATAGGGATGTTAGGAGTGAGTGTGAGGAAGATGAAGGGACTGACTGTGAAGATGGAGACAGCGATACTGATTGGTGACGGCAGGTAGAATTTTACATGCTTTGTGTTTTAAGTGTATGAATTTAATAGTAAAATATATTTCTCTTGGCAGACGTTTTATTTTTGTGGGGTCAACTTAGATTTGAATAAATACACTATCTCTTGGCAGACATGTTCTATTGCGGGGGGTTGTCTGTGTTTAGAGTCATCTTGCATTTGGGTACATAAGGTATTATAGCAATCCTCATGCAGCACTGTGTAGGACCCTCACTCATTCATGATCACATTTGCAATTGTGCGTATGGTAATAAACAAAATGCTACATTTGCTCACCTGTCTCATTCAGTGGCTATCTAGGTATCATGCAATATGGAATTTTCTTCAGCAGTACTACTAACAATTTTTGAAAGTAATTGGTGCCCTCATGTTTAATTATGTCTGGAAAGTGTGATGTATGTGTTGACAGACTGGGGATTGAACATTGTTGCAGTTGGACTTCCATATGTTGTAAAGGAATTGAAATTCACTGCATCTAGTAGAATGAAGAATAGATCAGGGAAAACATTCATTTCAGTCGTCTACCGAGGTTGCAAATTTATTGTCTGTGGTGATTTGAACCCTTCCTTGAAAAGAAGAGCATGACTTTTGTAGATGGTTGGAAGATGGAGGTTGAGATTGTTATGACACCATGTGAGGAGGTTTATAAGGAAATGCAAGAGACAAAGTAATCAATCACACATTCTTCATCACGTCTTCTGTCTCCCACTTTGCGATCAACTCTACATTGTTTGAGCTCCCTGATGACAGTCAGCCAGAATCACTGACATCTTTCCAATAAACATGAATGCAAAATTTTTTGTGTTTATTGATCAATTATTTACAGATTATAATGTTTCATTTGTCTTTGTTTCCCTGAACTCCATTTTTCCTCTAAGGTTTTAAATTCATGCATTGTGGTTCCACAGTCTGCGGGATTTTTCAGGAATGTAATGCTCATGAACTGCAAGGATTTGTTGTAAATGGGTCTCGCATGCTACATATGTGGCGTGTATCAACTCATGTACTTATCACAAAATTTAAGTATGGATTTTGGGGCTAAAATTTTAAGTATTAAGATTCTGTTTTTCTGCAATATGATGCTGTGCCTTGGGTAATAAGATCCTGACATTTCAAGGTAGTGTAGTGTCCTCACCTTTCAGGGCCGAAATTCCTAAGAAAATTCTTCTCAGATGTTTGGACACTGCTGCAAATATTTCCAACACTTGCAAGTTAAGCAGTAACTTATTACATGTTCACAAGATGTTTTACATTTCTTAAGTGGGGTCAGGGTCAAAAAAAATTTCAGAACATTTATTTAATAAATACTGCGATACTCACAGTTTACTTACACACTTTCTAGAATTACAGTCCTGTCAGCTTCATTAACCAGTGTACCATTTTTTCTCGAATTCCTTTTGTTAAAGCTTATGGTTTTGATAATTAAGAGCTGTGGAATTTTTATGTTCACAGCGAACTATAAATGCTTCATACTGAGAGTAGTCTTTGGTCTTTGTATTACTGTGTTTTATTCCATGTAATTATTAGCATAATAAAGTAACCGTAGACAAACAAACGTATTAAAGAAGTAACTTGATTTCAGCTGTTCTTGGCAAGAAGATGAGAATGTGGAAGCGTCGTCTTATGACAGATTTTCATGTGACACCTGTTACTACAGAAGATATGGATAAAACACATGAAGTACCCCCAGAGAAAGAGAATTCACAGGCTCGGTTCAGACGTATTGCAAAACTTGCAGTAAAAAATTCAGCATCCCACAAGTGGGGTGAGATTGTGGAGGGAGTATGTTTTGCGTAAGTATACTTATATTACCAATATAAAGTACCCAATTGTAGTGAAATTCACAATACCATTCAAATGAGCAGCAAAATATGAAGCTGTAGTGACTTTGTCCAAAAGCATAGTTATATTGCATAAAGGGAAAAAGGTAATGTGAGATATGCTGTTTGCACATAAGCAATACATTTCTGGATGTATTACCAAGACAAGATGGAAGCATTTGCTAAAATCCCCTTGCATAAATTGCTGCATTAAATTTCAGTCATCAGTGGAAGTCATTGTTATTGACAGAGAACAGGTCTCCAACACATCAGCATATAATTCCGCTTTGATATGGTTATCATCGAAGGAGATGATAGCTTGTTCTTAAGCTTTTGCCGTGTTGTAAATGTAGTGAGTTCCGAAACGTCGGCAACTAAATCTCAGACGCCGGGGAATTACCCAAAAAGGAATAAATTACAGATGATAGCTTATTTATTTGTTATGATAGCTTCAAATCTTATAAGCCTAGTGGCATATTTCTCATATGAAGTGAACTGAATGAAAACTGAAGAACAAATGAGAGTGTCAGGTAAAAACTGAATGCCAAATCTTAATATTACTGTTACTAGTATATAAAAAAACACTTTTGTGTCAGGTCAACTAAAACTTATATAATTTTCTTTTGATAGTAACAGTGAGGTAAATCTCCTCAAACACAGAACCTCTGCCAACATATAATACCCAATCTGTTACACTGGAATCCAAAGTTAATGAAAATGTATAACAGTTAGTTAATAACAAACTTGAAGTATTAAACTTAGAATGAATAAAAACTATTTACAAAATATTCCCACATGTAGCATATAAAAACCCTTCATCAGCAGTTAATCATATAACTGGTAGCTGTTTGAAACCCACAGTATCAGTACACTACATACGACTAATTCCTTGTATACTTCAACACATGCAAATGTGGGAGGGAGGAAGGGGGCTTGAAACCTACAGGGTCATATATGAGATATAATTAGGCCTACTTTGACTTTGTTTAATGTTGCATTTTCATGTTTAATATCCATGTGTTTTGTAATGTGTAATTACCCTGTATTCTAAATGAATGTGCAGTATAACCAATATGGTACAGTTTACATAAATACATAAATTATTTATTTAAACAGTCCAACATATTTCAGCCTGTTGGCAATCTTCAGGGATACTGTGGAATACCGTAATTTACTCACTAGGTTTGTTTATGACATATTTGACTTGAACTTGGATTCGCACCTGTATCTACTGTGCTGTGTAAGCTCCATAAGAATTAAACCCACAGATGAAATGGAGGGAAAGAAGAGGTTTTGGATCTTACCACAATCAGACAAGATTACAAATTAGAAATCGATATATTCCACAAAACAGATACCGATATGTCTATACATTATATGTCCAACCACTTGATAAAATATTAACTGGCTGCATAAAGATAACCTAATACATAGACAACAACTCCTACTGTTGCAATAATGCTAACATGTTGAGATGAACACAATATCATGCATTGCAGAAGCTAACAGCTTCTCCCATAACATGACTATCCAATTGGACAAGAATATCCAAAAACAAATGAGATACCTAAATAAAAGAGTAAAAAAACCAAAACTAACACAACATGGGTTGACTTTAATTATCATGGCCCATACATAAGAAAGGTCACAACCTTTTTAAAAACACAAACTTAAAAATCCACATAAACCTGGAAATGCAATAAAAAGGCATCCAATGACACATGGTCAGAGACAACCACACAATAACGGTGGAATTTACAAGATGAAATGTGTTCATTGTAATAAATTTTACATAGATCACACTTAGGTACATTGAAAACATGATGTAAGGAACACATTAGCTGCATTAGATCAAATCATCCACACTCAGCATACACCATGCATATTTTGAACAACAGGCATTCATATGGCACCGTTGATAATGCTATGGAAATGGTGGCACGTGCCCAAAAATGGAAGATAAATACATTGGAAAACCTCAACATTTATAATGATAACACAAAAAAACTAACTGAGGAACATGCAAGAATTAAGTTGAACCCCTGATTTCAAATAATCTATGGAAGCCAAACATGCAGGATGTGCCCTAATATTTAGAGAAGACATCTTCTTGTATTTTAAAAACTAAATAGCAAAGACAGTTTTAGTCAACACAACTGTTTCTTATTATAAAACAGTATCTGTCTTTATGAAATGCTATATGTTTCGACACCTAAGTGTTTTCATCAGGTATGAATAAGTAAGAAGCAAGAGAGTCAAACATCTGTAACTCTCATACTTATGAAATAGATTTCTTTCTTACAGCTTCATCTGCTGCAATTATGCCATTGTATAAAAGTCTGCTTACCACACCTTAATTTAATAATGTACCAATGAGTAGTTTTGTACGTGTATGGTTGTGTTATTGTGTTTTTATGTTATTGTGTTATTGGGTTTTTGTGTTATTGTGTTTTTGTGTTTTTGTGTTATTGTGTTTTTGTGTTATTCTGTTTTTGTGTTATTGTGTTTTGTGTTATTGTGCAGTTGTGTTTTTGTGTTATTGTGTTAGTGTGATTACATTTGTGTTACAGTATTAAAAGTACATTAAAAATACACATATTAAAAAGTCGTTAAAAAATCTTGTACTTTTAACTTTGTTGTAATTAAAATTCATTAGCTTTCTTTGTTTATATTATTTATTTATATATTTGGTTTATTCTATGTGTAAAATGGCTATGTTGACCCTGCACTAGTATCGTGAATTCACTTCTTTATAAATGAATATAATGAGATATCTAAAGAAAAGAGCACCATACTCAGATATAATTTTGTCAAAATAGAGAAGAAAATACCCCAACATATTCTTCACGAAAAATTGAATTTATGATATTAATGCAAGGTCATTGTAACTGCTGTAGACATAGAAAAAAACCAAACTGAAATATATCGAGTAGTAAAGTAAATGATAGAAATTAAGGGAGTCTAATGGATTTTTATTAATAATAAGTACAAGAATTTTGCATTGATTTTACAATAATTCTAAATATGATATTTAATATAGCCTTCTTTTAATATTCAGTCCCAATACTACAATTGTGTACAAAAACTACAGGTACTTACCTTGTACAATTAAGATGTGTCAGGTTGATTTTTAACAACAGCATGTGAGTCACAAATGAAGTTCTAAGAAAGAGACCTCTTGTTAAAGAATGTCAATTCAAGATATGTTTCTTCCTTTTTATTTATTCATGTCTAATGATAACCCTTAGAAGATGAAACATGTAGCATTGTAAAAAGGCAAATATTGTTTTATAATAAGAGGTAGTTGTGTTGACTACAGTTGTCTTTATTATTTTCATATATTCAGACAAATTAATAATATATAAGCACAGCTATCTACCTTGTCAAAGGAAGAAGGAATTGGTGACATATTTATTATTCATTTTAACATGAATTTCTAAAGCACATCTCTTAAATTGCAGCAAAACATTTGTTATCATATTTTAACAGGCTGCCATGCATTCCATGACATTCAGATTAACAGTACTGAATGCCAATTTTGTGACATGGTTAATAATATTATGCTACATAAGGAGATTTTTTTTTATATTCTGTTATTTGCTGTCACATTAAGACATTTTACATTTTGTACAAACTCCTCTGCGTACATTATGTCGTGCGGTTCACAACAAAAATTCTGGATCGTCTGAAGGAATCGAACAACATTGCTGATTTCACTTTATGGCAAAAATTCGAACATTATGCAACCTTCATCATGCCAAAAGACAGCTTGTGTGGTCTTAATGGCTGAGGTCATAATTTTTGGCTTCTTTTTCTTGGGAAATGTGTCATTCCATTTCATGATCTTTTATTTTCCTTTCCAGGTTAAAACCAGTTTTTGTCAACCATTAGGATGCTGTAAAGAAAGTCGTTATGTAATTTTCTCCACTCCTTTATTACCTCATCCCTCTTAGGCCCAAATATTCTCCTCAACACCCTATTCTCAGATACCCTCAGCCTACTTTCCTCCCTCAATGTGAGTGACCAAGTTTCACATCCCATACAAACCAACAGGCAAAATTATAGTTCTGTATATCTTACTCTTTAAATTTTAGGATAGCAAACTGGAAGTTAAAAGATTCTCTACCGAATGATAGCAAGCATTCCCTGACTTCATTCTGCTCTTAATTTCTTCCTGCATAGAAGTTTCATTTGTTAAGGTTGTTACCAAATATTTGAACTCTTCCACCCTTTCAAACAAACTATTATTAATCTTCATACTCTGACTTCACCCTACATTCTGATCTCGAGACATGACCACGTACTTAGTTTTATAGCATTTACTTCTGGTCCATTCTCATTACTAGCCACTACCAAAGCTACTGCACTTTCGTTACTAGTATGTATGCTTCCTCCCAATATATTAACATCATCAGCATAAACCAGAAGCTGACGTGTACCATTTAATTTCAAGCCATCCTGGTTTACCTGAACTCTCCTAATGGCGCATTCTAAAGCGAAGTTGAAAAGCAATGGCGAAAGAGCATCTCCTTGTTTCAAACCATTCCTAATAGGCAACACGTCAGACAAATTCTTGCCTACCCAGTCTCTGCTATACGTTTCAGTCAGACATTTTTTTATTAGCCTTACCAGTTTCATAGGGATACCAAACTCAATAACAATATTATACAAGACCTCCCTCCTAATTGAATCATAAGCTTTCTTGAAGTCTATAAAGAGCTGATGTACTGCTTCATTGTATTCCCACTTTTCCTTAATTATATGACAAATGCAGAATGTATGATCTGTAGTTGACCTGTTGTGTCAAAATCCACCTTGATGATCCCAAATAATAACCTCTGCATATGGAGTTAACCTTGACAGCAGGATGCTGGATAAAATTTTGTACATAGTTGGCAAAAGTGACATGCCCCTATAATTACTACAGTCTGTTTTATTTCCCTTCTTATAGACAGGCACAGTGATCAACTCTTTCCACTCCTCAGACAATTCCTCCTTATTCCAAATAGAAATAATAATTTTATGGATCTCATAGCAAATTGTTCTACCCCTGCTTTAATCAGTTCTGCTGGGATTTGATCAATACCTGATGATTTGTGACTCTTTAGCTTTTCATTATCCAACTCAACCTCAAAGGCACTTGGCTCAGGCACTAGTGGTTCTGCTGTGTGTATTTCTGTCTACCTAACATCATTAACCCCATGTACATTCAGTAGCTGGGAGGAATAGTTCCTCCACATAGCCAAAATACTGTGGGAGTCTGCAACCAAATCACCCTTCTCATCCTTTACTAACTCTTTCATGATTCCAATATTGTGTAAGATTTTCTGGAATGTGTTGGGCAAAGCTGGAATTTGGAATATTTTGTTGTGTTTAATCCCTTGCATATGCTCTTTAAACTTGGTCCTGAAAATTCTAGCCATTTGTCCTCCATATTTTTCACAGCACCAGGATAATTTAATTGATATCCACTAAATAATATTTTCTTTCCTTTTTGCTTCTTCATTCTTTCTTCTCTTCTTTTCCTTCCTTTATTTTTTAGTAGCTTTTCAATTGTGTTGTTAATCATAGATGCTTAATATGAATTTGTACTTGTGAATGATTTTGTTATAAACTACATTTCTTTGCCAACTTGCATAAATGTGGACCATTTTTATATCATTCTTTCATGATTTGATTCAACTTTTTCCTATCATACATCTCATAATATGGCAAATCATTGACAAACAATATGTTGTAGAACATAGACGGAATTTTCTTTTCCTTCGGGAAACAGCATATTTTCTCAATCTATTCAACACATACAAAATTACTGGATATTTTGGGGGGATGACATGTATTGTTTGTTATTACACTATCGTTATTCATTGATTTTCTGTAAATGGAGTGTTGTAGTGACCCACTATTGACTGTAAGTGTTTTATCTGGGAAGTTCATTTTTTACTGTTTTCTCCATCTATTGTAAATTATGTACCTTTACATATATTGTTGAACACATTAAACACATCACTGATGTCTGTAATGCTGTTATGGGATAAGAATCCCTGACTTACCTGAAATATCATCGTACACCATATTGTATTCTATTAAAAGTTTTATTGTATTATTATGTTTCACATATTATAAGAATATTTCAGAGAATATTACTGATGTGGGTGCTACCATGGATAATAACCCTATCGGCATGTAATTTGTATTGGTGCATTAGAGTAATTCTGTTAAATTTTGTTCTACATATATTTACTAATTCATTATGATGTTGTATACTATTAGCATTGTTAATGCCATATCTAAGTTCATCTTTAATTATTTCTAATAAATTTTTTGTTTGGATATTGGTATATGTGTGTGTGTGTGTGTATATATATATATATATATATACAGTATATATGTAATCAAATTACATTACTTTTCAATAATTATTCCATTCAAATCTTTCATAAAATTTAAGGTGTCTTTTTCGTTTGGAGACATTAGGGAGGTTTAATTTATTTTTTATCACAATTGCACTATGTTTTGATACTTACAGGCTGGAGTATTCTGCCATCTCTCCTTAAGTTAATTTGATCTTATAATTGAAATAATTGAATCTCACAATTAGAAATTACTATAACATAAATAAACAGGGTTAAACAAATTCCTACCAACATTACAACAAACACAAACCTACATAGACACTAACAACCTACTAAACAAAAACTAAAAACCATATAATGCACCACAGGCTGTTCTTATCCCACAAAAATATCTAAGAATTTTGAGTCAGAAATCAAATTCAACAAAGCAGTTCTTAACATTAAGATAGAATGTACTTCAGCAAACCATTCATTCTGATGCTAAATTGTTACAGTTTGTGTAATTGTGGTTTATCATAATGAGACATGCAGCTGAGATGTGAAGTTGGCCAGCCATTCACCTCCATCTAGTATCATGGTAAAAAATGTGTGGAGCTACACATCTGCTACCACACACAACTTTATAGCATGGTACTAAATTATGCAGAAGTACAAATTTATGGTGAGCTTTACAAAATGCACATGGAGCATGACACTGTTTATCTTGTTGCTAACTGTACCTGAATTATGAAGAATGAGTCAAATGTCTGAGTGCAGACCCAAGATTTCCATCCATAAAATGAATCAAAAAGAAAATGTGTGGGCCGTGTGTCAATAAATGAATCATGATAGATAACCCAAAAAATTCTTTTTTTATTGTTCTGCACAGGTCTCAGGTTGGACATTGCAAAAGTCGTGAATCTTTCAAGCGTCAGGAGAAGCTACAAAAGGCCATCGATCAGGCTCAAAAATTGGTGAAAAAGAGTCCCACTCGTGGTACAAATAAAGGGACCTCATCAATGATGGTTCCTAAAAGAACAGCTTCATCCTTTACGAAACTGCTCAACGATATTACAGAAGAGACTGACCAATGCAGTGCTCAACACAGCAAGAATCCTGCGACAGAAGGTGAACTACAGGGCTTACTCTTCTCTGTTATTAACACCACAGAACAATTTTAATTATTCACCTCTTTTTAAATGGCTGTCTGATTTTGCCCCTACTTATTGAAAATAAAATTCTAGTTTAATAAAATATTTTATACATCTTTGCCATCAAGTAAAATATAATATGTATTCAATTGACATTTTTCTGGGGTGATTACAACATGAAGCCTGATAGATAGGTACTGACATCAGAGAAACCCGATGCCTTCTGCAGGAGGCAGTAGGTTCCACTGAATCCTTGGTGTGTGCCTGATGGACTACAAAACATTACATCAAAGGAGGCCATAACTTTAATATTTTCTGCCATGAGAACCTTATATCTCAAGTATCATGTAACATACTACAAACCTGGAGAATTTTCCACATGACACATCTGAGTGTTCATGTTATCAAGTTGTTGTCTTACATTATTCTTTACTGAATTATTAAAACAATGGTAATCAAAATACAGTATAGTATAACCATCACACAAGCACATTTTACTTAAGCCTAAAATGTCTTAACCTGAAAGATCATTATTGAGGATGACATTATGACAATAATGTGAATATTGCACTCCTCTTGGACTGCCTGCCCCTGAAGATTGAGGCACTATGCCTCTCCAGTACTGGAAACTATGTACCAGTTGACATGGTATAGCATCCCCAGACACTACTGTAATCCACCATGTTTCTCAAGTACAATGTTATAAAAGGAACCTCCTAAGTACACATGCTGTGGTTCCTTTAGTTCAGGCCTGTCAAAGTGCAAATAGTTTATGGGCCAAATTCAAAATCGTAAATTGCAACATATCCATAATTTTGGATTTGTTCTTGTTTGAAACTTTTATCATCAGCAAACTTTGTTATTAAAATTTATTTTTTCTCTTTCTGTTTTATCAGTGTATGCATTCTATTTCTAGCTGTGCAAAGTGGTGAAGCTTCCAAATCAACAACATCAACCTCAGAAGTAGAGAAGGAAAAGTACAGCCAGAACACTGCAGAGACAGAACAGCTAACAAAATCAGTCTGTAAACCAACTTGTTCTGATGTTGCAATGGAAACTGAACAGTCCCTTGAAGTCCCAACAGCAAACACTGTTTCAGTACCTCAGACTGCAGCTTCTGTTCATTATGTGAAAACAGACAGTCAGTCTCCTAAAGCTGTCAAAACTAAAGCTCTGGCACCTTTGGATGACCAAACTGTTGACTTCAACAAACCACTACCACATCACCATTCAGTAGCATATCCCACAGTGCTAGTTACTCCACAGCAAAACTCTGGTGAAGATGAAGCCAAAACTGAATCACCAGAACCTCACGCAATAATCACCATGCCAGAAATAACTACAGACCATGACATCAAACCTGAGAAAACAATGAGTCACTCTGCACATCATGAATCAACTTCAGTACAACAATTTAAGGCTATGCTCAGTGACAATGCCAGCATGGGGACCGAAATGGTTAAGAGTTCAAGCACAGAACAACTTGTATTTGGTAGCGTTTCTCCGCCTCCATTAAGACCAGGAAAGAGAGTTGAAAATGTGAAAACAATTAAGCGACAACCAAAGGGGGACTGGATATGAATATGTACCATATTAGAACAGAAAATATTATCTATTGCTTGTGGTAAAAATAAAATCTGAATGTAGACTGACTTGTAACACCATGCAGTCCTGACAGATGGCAGCTGTGACACTATGTAATGCTATAGGTGGAAGTATCAATACCCACTTCCGGGTTGCAGCACTATGTAGTATCGTAGATCGAAATGTTGTTATGTAATTCTGTGTTGTGACACCATGTAGTCTTCCATGTGGTATTGTAAGGACAGTAGAGTCTTGATTCTCTGATTCCCAGTTGTTCAAGTTTCCATTCCACCTGAGCCAAAGCACTGTAGTCAAGGTCATTTCTAGGGTGAGTACAAAATTCAGTTTAATGAAAAAAATTTAAGTGATTAAGTTACCAGCTCAGTTTATAAGTCAGTATGTCTGTATTGTAATACTAGTGGCATGATTATTGATACATACTGCTGCAGAGTTACAGAGAAGTCCAAGGAAAGAATTATTTACTGAGGTAGTAGGTATTCAGGGCTGTTTTATATCTTGGGCTGTACTATGTGGGCAATATTGCAGCATATTTTGATGTTTATTTTAGTGGGTCAATTCGTAACTCGTGCATGAATTATGGTAACTGAAATGGGTGGATATTTGAAGCAAGTATGCATGTATGTAAAAACCTTTGTACTAAAATATTACTGATTGTTACCTGTCTGTGCTTGATAATTGTATCATTAGCAATCACTGTGTCTCCACAAAACAACCAAAAGTCACATAGCTTTTATCACTATCATTCATGAAATTTTTTACAATTTCTCTCACTTCACTGGTGCTAACAGTACATTTCTTCCCATGGCACTTTGCACTCAGGTGATCAGTTTCATGTAAGATGATGGATTTTCACAACACACAGGTGGATTTTGTGCCACTAACATGAACAGTTGCTATGAGATTGGGTGTATGGTCTTGGTCCAGCAAGTTTCAAACTGTCTGATAAGAACGCAGCTGCTTCTGTAACATCCTGTTGCATCATAATGTCCACAAGAAACCTGTAACAAATTATTGCATCCCCATAATGATTTTAAGTCCCACAGTTCGTGTTGATCCTGGACCAGGAAAACTAATGTTTTCCATTCATTCACATGCACTGACTGTACTGGCTTAGAACAAACACTGTTCTCTTCCTCTCCCATGAGTCTGGAAGGGCAAGGCAGTATATTCCTGTGAAACATCGACATCACTGCCCACTTGTACAAGGTTCAAAATCCCCGAAACAAGATAAACATTGCTTTTACAATGTATGAAATGAACATAGCCTATTATGAACCTTATAAAACTCAGACTGCATTGACAAAACTCTTAACAGCTATGGAACTGTGAATTATAAGTGATGTCAAATGTTCTTCGATTGTGTGTGTGTGTGTGTGTGTATGTAAATATAAATAACAATTATGACTATTTTAATTCTAGTGGTTTCTGAAGATGGTAAATTACTCTTAGTATTACTGCCACTGGGTAAAGTGAAAGAATAAATCTTTCTGTCAAACACAACTTTGTAGGTAGATTTCAGGCATCTGTTAGAGAGTAGATGAAGTCTTCACTTTTCTGTGTTGTTATACAAGGAAAGTTGTAGACTCCTTGTCCCCTAAATTTGTGACCGATAGGCTGTACTGAAACATCAGTAAACAGCTACCAGCTTATTCTGCGTAACAAACCAGAAGAATGAAGACCTGAACTCTGTGGGTAATTCCATGTCATTGCGTATGAGGCTTGGAATGGATCCATTTCTTGATACACTGTGTTATTAGAGAGTAGATAAAATACAGAAACCTATTATCTTGACCATTATTTTAGCTGAAAAAATAAAGAGGGGAAATTTTTTAACACGTGCATGTGCAATTAACAGTTATCTAACCATAAATCTCATAGAATTCTGGAAAGAATGTTCAGGAAGTTTAACGTATATAAATAAATGGTGCTTCTCACCTTTGCAACAACTTTATTAATGTCAGTATTAATTCATAATGTAATAATGTGAATAATATTAACATTAATAAAGTTATGTTGACAGTAAAAAGCACCAATTATCATCATAATTATCACAACAAAATGTCTGACATCAAAATCTTACAATATTTGTGGTGCCACAGAATATTAAAATGACATGCAGTTTTTTTTTGCATACATTGAAAAAACTGCAGTACCAATTAGACAGTCAGAATTAACATGGCCATGTTAATTCTGACTGTCTAATAGCAAGTTAAGTAGAAATTGTGAAAAAATAGAACTATACAAATGCCTCTGCCATGTTATGTTCTGTAAATGGAAGGTAATGCTAATTACAATACAATAATGAATAGAGACATTTAAAGAATTTTTGATTCCTGTACTTGTTATAAAATCGACCTAAAAAACAAAGGGTTCAACTGGCATTTAGTTAGTAAACCTGCTGCTCTGCCACTATGCCACTTACGTCATGGAATCATTCACCATGGTTCCTTCCTTTGCTGATGTTTCAGTCCAGCCAACGAAATTGTAGTCCTTATAAAACTCATGTATTTCAGTTTGGTCGACTTGTCTGTGTTGCATATCGCACTGTTCAAAGTAGGAGAAGAAGAAAATGAATTAAGTTGCAATAAGACTAATAACGATCTGTTCCCACCCATGTACAGGGTTTCTAATGAACTGCCCACACTCCTCTAGAGGAACTGTAATGGTCTACCCCATTCCACTATAAAACTGTGTAAATTTTTTTAATTGTTTCTTGTTACATTAATTAATGACAGGAGTGCACACACATTCATATAAATGCAGATAGGAGCTGAATGTTTTCAAATATCTCACATTACCAAATGTATGAAGATGCATAACATATTTTACTCATTCAGATCAGTTACTTTTGTCATAATGAATAATTCTGATTGGCTGACCTTACCCATAGTCATATTGCTTTACTATGGGTCTCAAAAACCAAAATTTTGTGTAACTTCAGGGATGAAGACAGACAACAGACAACCTTTACCCATAATGATACCATTATTCTTAATGCTACTCAGTCAATTAATGCAAGTATTAGCTGGCCTACCTTATTTGCCAGAAGCATACATGGAATAGGACTGCCATCTGCAAGACTGCATTTTGAATCAACATCTCTCTTCCATTTGAGAGTGTTTATAAAAGAGTTCCTGTTTGTTATGTCAAACATAATAACACATCCATGAGCATCTTTATAGTACACTCTGGTCATCCATGTAAACCTTTCTTGACCTGCTGGTTTGAAGAACATTTTAATGTACTATATTACAAAAAATCAACGCTGTCTCGAACAAATATACAGATTAGTTTTAATATTATTCTCCAATCTGCATGTAGGTCTCCCAATGACCTCTTCCCTTCAGACTTTCAAACTTGATTTTTGTAATTATTTTTCGTCCCTTCTAGGCATGATACATACTCTGTCAAACACATCCTCCTTGCTTCAACTATTAACCAACAAATGCACCTATATAACTTTCACTTAAAACACTTTAAAACACTTAAAACCACTCCGACATGTTTCGAGCTTTTCAGATCATAATCAGGGAGTTTCGTCGTTCCTTGCTAAAGTTATTACATATTCACGATTTAGTTCGTTTTTGTAAACAAGGTGTTGTGGCAGCATATCATGTTGCATAGGAATATGTTGTAGAGAGTGTAGTTGACTCGGTGTGCTTCGTATGCTGCCTACGCGTACAACAGATTCCTACACAACACGATATGCTGC
>Ga0123357_10003952_pt1 | contig 17223 bp, 11 predicted proteins | sample TergutEmb28metaG_FD_89873 | JGI IMG/M metagenome (GOLD analysis project Ga0123357, IMG submission 89873) | Embiratermes neotenicus P4 segment gut microbial communities from Petit-Saut dam, French Guiana - Emb289 P4 | ecosystem: Host-associated > Arthropoda: Insects > Digestive system > Gut ... | reverse complement strand
TCCCAATGTGTGCATAGCATCTTGTGACTCAATTGGCAAAATAGGCCTGAAGATGACTGATCAATAGTCGAAACATGTAGCCTATATAATTACCTTATGTAATAAAGTAGTTGTGCTGACGTACATGATTTAATATTGAATAAATCATGACAAAGTACTGTTGAATGTGAAGTCCTAAAGTAACACATGTTAAGTCTCTGTTGAGATGATTATTGTGATGGTGGCGATATTTGCAGTCTGCGCTGTCTTGACTCATGTGACCAGACGCTTTTCGTAACATACTCCGCAGACGTCCTGGAATGGCGGTTCCCACATACGTAAAGGTTGGTTTTAACAACCGCTAAGCATAGGGTTGTGGCGGTGAGACATACCTTATTGGCATGGATATATGTTTAGCATAAATTTCCTTGTCAGCTTCGGTTAAGATATACTTTGTGCTATTACAATTGCACACTCCTGCTACCAACGCAGAATGAGCTGGTAAATATTCCTGTAACGTGTAGAGCTTACAGCGTTGCGCAGAACTTATTGTTCGTTAAAGACAGGGGGCTTACAGAGTGTTCCCAAAGGTCTGTACCGCGCTTTTCAGGCGCTTTCACGAAATTGCGGAAAGCGACTATTAGTTTCTTCATGTCTTTCCGTCTGCCTGTCCATCCATCCATCCGTCCACATGGAAAAACTCGGCTCCCACTGGATGGATTTTCATGAAATTTGATATTTGAGAATTTTTCCTAAATAAGTGGAGGAAATTAATTTCCTGAACATGTTACAAGAATAACGGGTACTTTACATGAACGCCAATACACATTTTTATCTTCTTAGAATGAGAAATGTTGCGGATGAAAGTTGTAGAGAAAACCAAAACAAACATGTTATGTTCAATAATTGTTTTCGAAAATTGTGCTGTTAATAAGATAATGTGGAAAAATATGAAGCCGGACAGGCTCCAGATGACAATAGGGCGCGTGCGCATTGCATGCTGGATACCTAAGGTTACAAACACACACTAAAATATGTAATAATTATCGCTTTCCCACTGCAACAAGTGTTGCACGAACGCGCCTGAGTGTTACGTTAGAAGTGCAGAACATTGCCTGCCTGTCTTCTTACTGTATGCAAACAGTTAATTCACTGTTAGTCTGCGAGGCTGGATGTTCTTTCAAACGACGATAAATTCAATACATTTCTGGGGCTGGTGACTTCCAATTTTTAATGCACGAAATAATTTGGTATGCACAGTTATAGGAACAGGTCTGTCGGATTAATGTTTATAGGCTTAATAAATTAATTCAATCCACGTGGCACACTGTGTCTTTGAAAGCTACTAGTTGCTCAGCTGAGTAAGGAATTTCGATACATTTTTTCAACAGGTGGATCCTGTCCTAAGGCAGAAGAATTTATACAGCGGCCATACATTCTGTTTTTTTAAATATTCATTTAATATTAATCCTTCCATCTTTTCATAAGTCTCTGAAGTGATATTTCCTTTCCAGGTTTTCCAACTAAAAGTCCGTTTTGTTTTCTTATTTCTGCTACGCGTTTTGTAAGCACTGATCCTCTCCTTTTTTAAACTAATAACGCTAGTTGAAGCATTTGATTATTCCTGTACACATTTACGGATTTCTGCTATTTTGTCTGTATTAGATTCGAATGTTTACAGCAGCGTCTTATTATCGAGCGTTCATGATGAAAATATTATTTTGTATTCCAAGTCTCCAAGTTCTAGGATCAGGCCAAAGCTGCTGTGTAAAGAAAACTGAGTTAATGTATTTTTATATGAAGAGAAAGACACTCTTGCATGGTGTTTTTGTAGACGTTGACATTTAAGTAGACGTTATTTCTGCAGAAGCTTTCCGAAGATGATGGGATATTGTGGTCAATTAAAAGAAAGCCAAACACAGAAAACCGGAAAGAGTTGGCGAAAGAACGAAGTTTTGAAGACTTTAGCTAGAAGACGTTTCCTACCGCTTCTGTTTTTTTCCCTTTAGATTCAGCGCACAGATTCATCTTTATTTTGTACCTTCTATCTCGGTTTCTCCTTTGTTTCATTTCATTTCCTCTCACTGTTCGTTACCTTACTTCTCTGCTAAGTCTCCCTGGACGCAGTGTGGACCCTAGGGCCATTCCTGGAATTGAAACGGGAAGTCCAACGGAGTCAAAGGCAGCCGGGATATTTGGGGAAGACCAAGGTAAAAGTTAGACGTCGGATGAGGGATGACCCTCGTCCCTCTTAAACCTCCCACCCTACATCAGTATCACCACAACTGAACCTCCTCAGCTTCATTCAGTTCTAAGAAACTTCAATAACTAACTCTGTGAGGAAATCTCGTTCTCCCTCCGGTGTGCATTGGGATCATACTGCACTACACTACGTCATCAGCTTTGTTTGCTTCATTTCGGAGACTGAAAGGTCAAGAGCTGAAAATGTAGTTCATGCGAAGTTGGGTCCTTTTACTACATCACGTAATTGATTTTATGTACTTCTACAGTAACACCAACTACATGCACCAATATCTCAAATTTATTTTAATTGGAGTAACACTCTACATGTTTCGGACGGTCTTGCCGTCCATCATCAGGAGTCTCAAGACTGTACATATAGCAACAGGCGTATGTCAGATACTGCTGACTGCTTGCTAGCAAACAGTCAGCAGTATCTCTTTGACATATGCCTGTTGCTGTATGTACAGTCTTGAGACTCCTGATGATGGACGGCAAGACCGTCCGAAACATGTAGAGTGTTACTCCAAATAAAATAAATTTGAGACATTGGCGCATCTGGTTGATTTTACTATAGAACTATATTATGATGCACGAACCTATGAAAGTCAAATTTGATTTTAAGTATTTAAATAGTTTATGTTATTTGTTGAAGTGTATGAATTTTGCCATCAAATATGAAAAATTAACTTGCAGCTTGTTACTGTTACTGACAGAGTATCCATTTAAAATGCCGAATGAATTTGAGGGCTATACTGTTCTGGATTATTAATTGCTATTGAATAATGAAATTTTAATGGGAAAATTTGATAAGTCCCGTGGCTATTTATGATATTTGCAGATACCTCTTCCATATTTAAATTGTTGTGGATTATAGCCCTTGAGGGTTGCTACAAAATTACATTAATTGAGTATTCATACCATGAATTTGAAAAGTTCTAGATGGAGAAATTCCCATGTTATGTGGTTCTGCTGCCTAGAGATAAGCTTTTGTCGGATAGATCGAGCTGCACTACCGGCATGAGGTGGGTACTTCTTGGCTGCTGTAAAAGAACAGATTGCTTTTGACACTGTTTTTGGTGTACGCACGCGGAACTCTAATAAAGACTTTCTGCGTAGGGACAAAATAACGATAACTGTAAAAATGCTTCCTACAGATAGACAAAACAAATTGTTACGTAAGTTACAGGGAGATAATAAACTGTGATATTTGAGGTTCTTAACAGACACTGTTAGAGTAACCGAATGTGGGGGGATGTAAGGGCTGCTTCAGCCTGCAACACGGATACCGCTCCAACCCAACCACACCGAAACTCCAACACACACCGAACCAAGAACAATACGACCAATGTGGTAATTCAACAGAATAGTCGCAAGCTTCTGATGATGGATATATTAATGTCCGAAACATGTTGAGCACATAAGAAGTGAAATAAAATAACAAGTGACACCAAGTTGGTCTTTTATTCTTCAACTATCACAATGATGCACGGTCCAATAAACACAAGATAAACATAAAATGTAGATTGGGTTTAAGTAGCTCAGGATAGACGCCGTGTGAATAACACATTGAAATTTACGGAGCTTCATAACAGGCAGGGACTTGCTTGACCAGTTGAACGAAGAGATTTTCGAGAAGAATTGTGCTGCGTGTAATTAGTTAGTAATCTTACAGTTCCTTGTCATTATTACATCAAGGCTTTACTTATGGCCTTGGAAAGCGCTCTATTCAGCTCTGCGAGCAAACAAGAGAACTGCACTCATTGTTTTCTGTCTTCATTACTTATCTCGAGCAGCAACACTGTCAGTAACGTTATGAAATTATTCTTCATTTTAAATCCCCAGAGACTTTAACACTGCGCGTTTCATGTAGCCAATCACCAACATTCCGCTTTATGGCAGAAATTTAACATTCAATCTGAAATTTCGATAAAGTTCCCTTTTTTCCAATTAAAGTGGAAGCCCGGTTTAGATTCTCTCGCGAGGCGTCATGGAAGTTTCGCTAATATTACAGTGCAGTCAAATCGGCTGAACCTGAGCTTTGTACATTCTTGAATATACCGTTCAATAAGGGGTGTCCAACCTCAATATAGGTATAAAACATCTATTGTTCGCCTTGAATTTGGAGGAATCCCTGTAGCCTGACAGAGGACAACATGTTTCCTTTTACTGGTTGCATAATACTTGTTTAATTATATCTGTATTACTGTTACAATTCGTTAGGATATTGGCACCACATATTTATTTCTCTCACATCAAATTTGCTTACACCTTGCTGAATATAATAAACACAAACATTCAGAATAGCTACATGGTTAATTTTAATGAAAGTAATAATAATAATAATAATAATAATAATAATAATAAGGTAGGTTTTTATTAACGTGTTGGCTAAATAGCACACTAACCAATCACAAAATCAGCACGGCAACACGAATACAACAAAAAAACTCAAACAAAAAAGAAACATAATAGTAATAATAATATAAAAATAACTTTATTTTCATTTTTGTTCCGTGCAATAGTTTATGATTATAAACATGGGTCAACTACTTGCACTGTTTTATGTTATAAAAATAAAAATTTACATAGAATACTTTAAAACATAAAACATAGGGCATAACATGAGCATACAAACGTAAGCTATAATGATATCTACTTCCATGAGAGTAATATGACCTATTTATTTCCGCACAAATAATACAAGCATATATGTATGACATCAATTGCAGGCATGCCGCCACACCACCGGAAGAAAAATAGTAGCAACTTCATTACAGCAATTTTTATACTCCCTGAGGATGGTCAAGTTATGACCGAAACATGTAGGAGTTTTGGCAAATTTTAAACTAAGTCTTATGTTTTAAAGTATTCTATGTAAATAAATATTTTAATAACATAAAACAGTGCAAGTAGTTGGCCCATGTTTACAATAAAATAACTTATTAATAATAACTGTAACAGTAACCATTAAGCGGGGATGAAAAAAACCCGTAGATTGCTACCTCCACGTCGGTCTCCATACTTCTGTTGTCACTCACACGCAGGAAATACCCATCGAATCTCAACTCGTATAGAATTATTATCTAATGAATGTAGTTGCAAAACATCCACCACACCTTGCAACCTTTCACGTGGTCACTGTAGCAGGAAGGCACATTAATCTACACGTGGTGTGTAGTTATGCAAAGTAAAAGAGGTCGTATTATATACAGATATAGTGTATTTGTGTACTTGCTAACGATAAAAGATATAAAATCTTGTATTTAGCGAAGTGTTGAAGAGCTTGTCTACAGTGTGTATAGAAAGCACACATTGCCATAATGTTCTCATATTCTTGCAGATAAGCCAGTTATTCCTTATTTGTGTTCCGTGTAAGAGCTGTGATGGTTTATATACGCAGTTGATATGTCGGTGTGGAACATCTCTGTGTCCAGGTAAGTGGCTGACTGTTCTTGAGCACAGAGGTGGGCAGAATGCTGTTTTGTACATCGTGCAAAACAGCATTTTGTGTTGTTAGTGGGCCTACTATCTACAGATTTTGACTGTTAGTAGACATAAATGCAGACTGTAATCTCTGCAAATTAAAGACTTAATTACAAACGTTTTGTTTCGAACTCATCAGTCACTCCCAAAACGCGACGCAGGATTACATAGGACATATGACAAAGCCAGAAGTGATGGCAATATAAAATGTAACCCTCTGACAATGCTTTGTGCTGGTAACGTTTTATAATTACGCTTAGAAATCTTTGTTGTCAACAGAATGCATATAAACCATCCAGGGATATGAAAAGTTCCCAAGTTTGAATTGGAACATGTTTATTCTGATAGTATTTTTTCTCTCGTTCAAAATGAAGTTGGTATCAAGGTATCACAGATCTGTGCTCTGTTAGCCATGATTTTGTTAACATAAGACGAGTGGAGTTGTTTATATTGTTTTTTTAAGTTGCTAGAATATTCATGCGAGTATCGTTAAATTACGATACTCGCATGATTTTTATATATCGTGTGAGAGAGTCGAATGTTTTACACACCCCTGTGCCCTGTGTTTCACTGCAGCTGGGCTCTGTTACAGACCCGTTACTTTAGCAAGAGAATTACAAGTCCCCAGGACAGTCCCATTCTCATTCAATGAGATTCACCATTCTTTATTCCTGTTATTATTTAGTTTAAAAATAAAACTTCGTTTGATAAGATTAAAATTTAGTCTGAAACCGAGGTAAATCCTTCGAGAGATTCACGTAGGTCTTAACTATCTGCTCTTGATTTTGGCGTTTGTATAATAGTGTTACGATGTACTCACTGCATTGCGCACAGACATCTATAAAACTACTGGATCTATTAACAGTAACAAATTACATTTAAGGCAGTTGTTGTACACAAATTCTTATATACAACAATACACGTTTGGTCTATGAACTTATAAATCGGATACTGACGTACATTTTTAAAAATTATTGATTGAAATGAGGTTAAATATAAATTAAAATAATGACTGACATATATTTTAGGCTATAGTAATCTGTAAATGTATTCTGAAGCCTGTTTATAACAAACATATTTTCAAGTTATGAACATAATTAAACTGTATTTGTTCACGTATTTTACCTTTCGGCACTGAGCTCACAGCTGTAGAAGGAGCACTGTGAGTGCACGACAGTCCTGCAAATTTTATTCATAACGCCAGATTTAATGTTAATATTCGGGGTTAAGTGGTTTGGTGCTGAAATATTATGGGCATAATTTGAATGGAGCGTGGAGTTCTAAGGAATGACATTCTTTGTGCTCTTCGTTACATATGTGGTGTTTGAAGGACGGATTTAATACAAATTAAATTTAAATACAGAAATAAAAAGAGATTGTGTATGCGACAAATTTGTACCACAAAACCGTGAAACAGCTTATGAAATTTAATAATGACAGTACTGGAAACAAACTCATTTGTATTCACAGAACTACGGCATTTTCAAGATTACAACTTCAGAAAGTAACTCTTCGTTGTAAAGTCGACAGGAGTCAACTTTCGGAGAATCTGCTGCTTCCTAGTTCACCTATAAATTTCCGTCCTGGAACTGGAGGCAGCAGGTTCCCAGGAAACTTCAGCACCTCTCTGTCAAAAGCCGTACAACACTATACTACGTTTCGGAAGACCGAAATTTTTAAACTGTTAGGAAAACCTCAAATCTCACAATGACATTTATATTTACTATAGAATGTAACCTACGACATGGGACAAAAAATAACTTATTTCTTTGCATCATATGTCAAGGTGCATCGACGCGGGAGTGAATTTACCAGGAGACAGGAGACGTTTGTTAGATTTGACGGAAATATGGACGATAGCGAATGTAAGAGAATTGAGAGGCCCAAATACCCAATTCCCAAGGTTCTTTCTTTCTTCCTTCTTGCCGTCCCAGTTAACTTAGATTGATAGAGCGACCTTTGACCTCGCTTCTCCAGCAGGCAGCGACCTCTGACCACTAACAATATTTCCCTTAACTTAATGGGCACAGCATAGAAAGACAGAGAGGGAAAGGAAAAGAAGAGTGGCCGGTATAACTGACCGTGAGTTACATAAGGTCGACTACTGAATACTGTATTAGACAACACTAATCGAACCTGCACTGTGTGTAGTCTATATATACGCACTGTGGGGGCAACGAAAAATAATGGAATTAGAAGTGAAACAGATTTGCTGCGAGGGAGCTTTAGATTACAGACAATATAGGAAGAAAGGTGCAGTAAATATTAGAGGCCAACGATAACTGACCGCCGGAGGGATGGCTTGATGCACGGAAGCCGCTGTGGCACGGATTGCGCCGACTATTTACGGCATCCAACCTTCCATATTTGTTGGCCGTCCGTATTGTTCAGTGACTTTCACTCAATTCAACTCAATACATTTTTCTACAGGGTGTTCCACTCGCTACCGAACCCGGCATTTCTTTAATAATTTTACCACTAATGAGGATATTGCAACGAAATTTGAAGCGGACTACAGAAATATTCCTCTTCATTTCTCACACAACGAACCTACTCCTGTTGAAATTTCGTTGCAATATCTTCATTGGTGTTAGAATTATTAAAGAAATGCCGGGTTCGGTAGCGAGTGGGACATACTGTAGGTTTCGTGTTTCTTATGATTTTTTTAAATCAACGATAACGTGGGCTGTACATGTTACTAATCAACTTCTTTTAGCCCTTAAAGCACGCGATTTATTGTACAAGTCACTTACTTTAATAAATTCTGCATTCTGCCTAGAAAAAGCATTCGTACATCCCATATGATTCGCACAATGAAAAGCGATTTTTTTTTCTGAACGATACTAAACAATTGTCTTTGTAATAGACGTGCATTTTGTCTATTATGAAGCATGAACTGGATTTTATACGTTATTTTGGTGAAATAAGTTGGATGGGATAGTGAGCGAGTCGTACCTGTATTACGGGGGAAAAAGTTTTTGCGGTTCTGAAGGTTCCCAGACGGTCTCCGCTAGTCCTTCTGACAAAGATAGGTTGGAAGCAAGGTAAACCGTCGGGAAGTTGATGTTTTACAGTATGCAGTTGAGGAGAGGTGTTGAGACAGCTACTGTTTTGGACCTGAACTTTTATGTTCACACTGGGACATTGCATTGCAGGTATAAACAACAGCCCCAATATAGTAAAAAAGTAAAAGCTGAACCTGTCCTTGTCAGCGCCACGAAGGCATGTAGGGGGATTGGATGTGTCGTTCCATGCATTCTTAAGCTTGGAGCTGGATAAAGGTGAGTGGTCAACTTCACGCCCCAGCTGCTTTACCCCCGGGCCAGAACTCCGGTACCAACTGAACTGGAGGCTGGGAGGGCCCCCAGAGTCTTCATTTCTCAACGCTCCATTGCCTTCAGCATAGAGTGAGGTCGTATTTTGTGCGCGGGATGCTTTCTTGGAACTTCGCATAATTCAAGACTAATTTCCTCTAAAATGGAGGGATTCCTCCTTGCAGAGTATAAATGTAAAACAATTGTAACGCATTTTGTGTATTAAACACAATTTTTATCACAATATACTTACATAAATAAACAGATGCTACAATTTAATTGAATGAAAATTTAATTGATTAATGCACACATCCTGAAAAAGATGCTTAAGAATTATAGTATTCCTACGATACTGACGGTACAGGTCCGAAACACATGAACAAAAAGTTGGTTCACGCGATACAGGCAAAGAATAGCAGGTATTTCTATGTACCAGCGGACGGAGCGTAACGCTGCAGTGTGAAAATATCACGATGACAGTCCACAATTAACTCGGCCTGTCAGCCTGAATTTGTTAAATTATTGATGATTTTTAAACTTTCTTTGATTTCACTTTATTCCCAAATTTGCGCATAAAGTGAGGCGTTGTTAATATTTTTATATCACACCATTGCTGATTCACACAAAACTAGTCTGTGCTGTCATTTCATCAAAATGACGATTGGGAATATTCAGACCCATAGACTTTTGTGTTTCCTCTTCTTAAACTCACTGTGAATCACTACCGTCCAACTTGCTATCTCCTCCTTTTCTCGTGCTTGACCGACCCGCCCTCTCAAGGAAGACACCCTATGACAAAAGAACTGTAGTTTTTGAGGCGACTAATTTCTTGTCACAAATCAGAAAAAGGACAGGAGACCGACTTGCCGGTTGACTGCCCATCACAAGTACAGGACTTGGGCTCGAAAACGTGATTCATAGAGTTAAATCACTATTTGATGATAACGCTTGAAAAATCGAATGGTTTATGATGATGGATTAACATTTTTCATTTAGAATTGTGGCTATATAGGCTAATTTATTTACATTTCTATTTAGTCATAATTTTTCATGATATAAAATCTCCATACCCTAGAAAAGTTTGATGTTGAGTCATATTTTGAGTCACAAAATTACAATAATAAATCCAAATCTATGATTCAGTCACGTGAGTTTAATATTACTTAATTATGTGCTGGCTGAACAGCACAGCTCCAATCCTAAATCCACTGAGAATAAAAATATGTAAAAAAGCAAAACCATAAATGGAAAAATGCAGGAAAGGACGACGCATAATTCAAGACGAGATGAATTAAGTGCCGTGTGAACAGCCGCATTATGCAGCCATGTAACATTGCATGCTTGTTTTGACTCTACACTATTTTTGTAGAGGTTTGTGGATGTATATTAGACGAGTAATCGAGGTATCTATGTATTAAAGTAGTGATCGAATAAGTGGGCTACAGTGTCATACTTCTGACTTGCCTCAAAGATGTGTCCATTTTGGACCCTATCGGGACGTGTACTAGCGTCAATGAGGTTTTCGTGTCTTTCCTCCGTGTGTCCGGACGATTGCCGGTGCAGCAGTCCTCTCTGAAGTTGTGCCAAGGCTGATAAAGTGCACAGACAGTTTCTTGTTCGTTGATCACCCTGTTTTGTACGATATGTGCCTTGAGCTACAGACAGCTTTGCTAAATGATTCAATAATGGGATAAGAGTAAAGTTTGCGAAGAACAAACCGGCAAGTTCTGCCACAATTGACTCCTGCTTAAGTGTCAGTGGTGTTAATCCGCTGCTGTGAGTAAAATGTGTCCTTGTTTTGTGAAGTATGAGGATCTGAAAGCGACGCTGCTGAAGGTATATCATGTTCACGGTTTCCCAAACAATCACTGCACATATAACTTAATATTTTGGGGCGTTCGCGTTAGGTTTTTACCTCCTCGTCTGAACTAACAGCCTGATACCATCTCACTCAAAGAGAGCGCTGGTTTGGCGATTTAATGTCAGCGGCGACAATGAAACATGCTTAGGTCTTCGTGTAAAATGCCCGATAATTTTGTCAGATTTTATCCAAATTTAGATTTTATTTTGCATATTTTCATAAAAGTCCTCAATATTGAACTTGACTTAAATCCGTCCAGTGGGAGCCGCACTGATACGTGAGGACACGAACACAGAGACCGACAGACGGACGGACGCGACAAAGTTAACAGACACCTTTCGCGTCTATGCGAACTCGCCTAAAAATGGATGACTGTCTACGTATAGGCCTAATTACCGACTCCAACCTGTACCCTATGTCAGATGCAGTTTATTCCGTTCCTTCCATGGCGCAACAGCCCCTAGTGGGACAGAACCTCCTCATTATCGAGCCTTAACGATCACGATCAGTTACACACACCACATTCGCTGGGACTCCTCTTGAATTCACTCCGTTAGTTGTAGTGTCTAAACCCAAAACCAGACAAGCAGAAAGTAAGCAGTGAATGTAATAAGGCTACAGTAATTCATTTCGTACAAAAATGTCCATAATAATTTTACGTAATATTCAACAACAAAATCGTATATGTCTGTACGGTGCACTTATCGATAGCATCTCCGTCACCGCTGACGCAGAAGCCAAGATTATTCGGCTGTTCTGCGTACGACAACGTGTAGTTTGGTATAAAATGCCGAAACTTGCCTAGCCCGAGTATGGAGTATAAACATCCTCCAAAACCTACAAAATAGTAGTACAAACAATGCACACAAGTACATTGAAATTATTTTATATAAACAATTAACTCCTACATGTTTCGGCCAACCATGTGGCCATCTTCTGGGATCTAAAATGTGAAGGTTATAAACATTAAAAATTATAAAATTAAATTATACAGTGTTAGAACCAAGCAATAAGTGCAATATAACAATCATAGGAGTCAAAAGTTTAGAGATATGTCAATATCAGTTATTACTAATAAGAAAGTATTATTTATTTGACGGTATACGCATAAGGTTTAGATTTCTAATACACTATCCTGTAGTAATAGGAATATGTGAGTGTAATATATTTTATAATATATTTATAGATATTGAATATTAAACAAACCAGTAAAATAGAAGACAAAATGTTAGCCAGCAGAATACATAACAAGATAGGATCGCGAAATATATAGCACGGTAAACCACGCTGCACTGAAGCCAAGCAAATTCATGGAGGAAAGTAAGGTTTGAGGATCACGCGCATGCGTGGTTGAGCGGATAACATAGATCGAAAAGTTTCTTTTTGTCTCTCAGAATTTTTTCCCTAATGATATCATTTTGCTGTTGAAAAAGTTGGATATAGGAATTTTCTGAATAATTCATTTGTCGACCTTTACTAGCAGGTTGTAACAAGGATATACACGTGGTGTCTGTGGGCCGGAATTTATGTATCTCAGATGATCTAACTCTGCATCAGCACAGCTGTGCCTTAAATATCAAACAATAGCCGTGGAAAAAAATTGTTTATGCCGTGGTTTTTGGTTTTTTGCCAGTGAAAGGTTTTCTGATCGAGACCTCTTAACATATGACTAGCCTGAAACGCACGGAAGGACAAAGTGCCTACATGATTAATGCAACAATATTTCTCTTACAACATACATAACAAGTGTCAGGATTGCAGAAAATTAAGGTATTACATTGTGAGTCCCCGAGTTCATGCGGCAACTTCTTTAACAGCAGTGCACTGCGTCTAGCCGGCACAAGTTGCTGCAGGCGCCAACATTTACTAATACGCGATGTGCATCGAAAGCCTAGCCTAGCATTCCCAAACCGGATGTGACGTAAGCGTACAGCTGCCATAATCATTTCAGTCATTGATAATTTCCTTGTATTTGACTGCGAGGAGACTTTCTCTGCCTTGCAGTTGTTACTGTCACTGATGCCTGGTACTTACTGACCAAGACAGCAATACGTGTACCCAGCTTGAAGATACACATCGATTACAGTTTATCAGTTTTCCGAGACGTGTGATAGGTTTCGTGGGATGGACGAAGACTGTATTGCGTATGGATATACATATATATTCAAAACCGTGCAGGGGAGAGGAAGTGGACGGGGCAGGAAAAAAATTGTTCTGCAGATATTTCGAGTCTTGGTATTCGTCATAAATATTTTGAAATATATTTTATGCGCGCGAACACTAATGTAAAACGTTCAGGTGCCTTATTTAACTAAATATTTCCAAAATCATTTGTGCTGCTTTGGCAAGGCGAGAAGTACAAGTGAAGCGTAGGTTTGTGTCATATTTCGGTGATAAACATACTGATTTTATTTATTTGGTGCAACAGCTCCCAGTGGGCCAGGATCTCCTCATTCACTAGGTTTCTAGATCACATACAACGACGCACCACAGTCAGTAGGACTCCTCTGGACGAGTGATCAGCTCGTCGTACAGACTTCTGTCTGACAACACACAACAATCACAAGGGACAAACATCCATGCTCCCGGTAGGATTCGAACCCACAGTCTTTGGGGGCGAGAGACCGCAGACCTAAGCCTTTGACCGCGCGGCCACTGAGACCGGCAAACCTATTGATTTAAAAGATTAATATTCGAACTTGACTGTATATCGGTTACTCATGCAAAACAAGAATTCGTTTTTTTTTGTGGCGCATTAGCCCAACTCGGGCAGAGGTCACCTCGTTTTGAGGTTTTTAAATCACATACAATTAGACACACAAACACAACACCCGGTAGGACTCCCCTGAAATAGTGATCAGCCCTTCGCAATTACCGCCACCTACATAACGCACAAACACAAGAGACGAACATCCATGCGCCCAGCGGGATTCGAACCCGCAATCTTAGCAGTAAAGCGGCTGCAGACCTACGCATTAGGCGGTTTGGCCAACGGAATCATGAATTAATATATTAGCCATAAAACGTTTGATTTCAAGGCCTGCCCTCATTAAAGTAATATCCAGAATATCTGAGCTTCGGCAAAGGATCACATTTATCTCGGCATGGATATTAGGTGGAAAAATTAATGTCTAGACGTCTGGTGTATGCTAAATAATCGTAGCACAATGACAACAAGGAAAAGCCGCACACGGACTAATACAGGAAAATTACGAAACATTGGAATAATAACGCAGCTATATGCTTAGGTCACTACTGGCGATTGTTTTTGCACAGGCTGTACAACCAGCCCAATGTTTAGCGTCCGCCACGTATTACAGCTTGGAAAAGCGCGGAAGAAGCACCCTTATTTCAGGCTGAATTAGAACTTACGGCCTAACCTGCGTCCGGACCGATCCCTGTCTCTGAAATTTAAATATTATTGAGAAATTCTTATAAAATTGTAGTTGGAAACCCTGAAGAAGTAGACCATTCGACAGGCTTAAGCCTAGAGGAGAGATGAATATTAAAATGGATTGTAAATAAACAGAGCGTGAAGATGTGAACTATACTGCAGTGGTTCGGGATAGAAACGCATGTGGGTGGGTGGTTCTGAACGCAATACTGTACCGTCGGGCTCCATTAAAGGCCGGAAAATTCTTGACAGGCTGAGTAATTAGTACCTCTTCAAAAAGGGCTCTGCTGCATAAAGGTAGTAAATTGTTAGTTTTTTATTTTGGACATCCCGTTGTTTGTTGTATGTACTACAAAATAGTTATATATTGCCAGCAAAACGACTAGTTTATTGTGCTATATAGACGTGTTTCTGACTGTTTCAACAACTACGTGGTCATCCTCAGGCCGTTAAAATACATAAAAAACAAAATTACAATTGCAACATCAGTTGTGGGCGGTCTGATTGAGATCTCATTTGTTGGTGTTACAAAACGCATGTGAATAAAGTTTCAGACCCGTCTCCTCCCCAAAACTAGCGTGTATCCACCGATAAAACCAGCTCCAGAACAATAAGACGTGATATATATTGACATCTCAACATAAAGAATACGTCTCATGCCAACCAAACGCAGTTATCAAGGGATACTTTATACCTACATACCATTGCACACTACTGCGAACACACGCCACCATTTTACGAAAATAACACGCAACAAAGAAAACTATTTATTTTCCAGAACGAATTTAATAGACTGCACCCCTTCCAAGCCGATAATATTTGTCAATAAATGCTATGTATCTATATACGTATATATATAGCATTTAGTGATATGTATATATACTGTTTCGTAAAAAAATTTAAAAACACCCATTGTGTAACACCTAACACTGAGGTTGCGATGAGACCGCCCACAACTGATGTTGGGATTGTAATTTTGATTTTCATGTGTTTTAACGTTCTGAGAATGACCACGTAGTGGTCGAAACACGTAGTCGCACGTCTATATAATACAGTAAATTAGTTGTGCTGGTGATATTTGATAACTATTTTGTGGTTGTAAAGTATTTTCATGCGAATTGACTGGTCTTGTGCTTGTAAAATATAAAACAAATGAATGAATCTTTGTTACTAATATTTTAATTTTTAAGATGTCTTATACTTGTTTCGAACCTGAGGGTCCATCTTCAGGAAGACGGTTGTATGTACAGGTATGGCATAATTTGTTAACATGCTAAAATTACAATTGTTATAATAATACAATAATTACATTATTATTGTAATTCCTGTATGTAAAGAAATTATACCATAACTGTATACATATAGAAGACATCGTAAAAATTAAAACATTGGATTAAAAAAGGTGCATTTTTTGGTTTATATTATACGATTACATTAAAATGCACGGTACTAAAAACATTTTAAAAATGGTCTAGTACTTCTGTTTTGTTAAGCACTGTTTAGTGATTCCTCTGTAGGTGACGTGTCGTATTACTGTACTGAGTACGCGGCTTTTTACCGTTCAAGAGAACGTGATTCGAAGTCGCATCTGCCGCTCTCGAGTCCCTACCCATCTGTGGGCGGAGATGAGAAGCGGGACGGAGGGTTGGATACATAATTAACAAACAAGAAACTCGACAAGTCTTCGTCCTTAGCAACGCAGTGTCTAGTCTGTACCTTCGGTGTAACATTTTACCGACCGCATCTATATTTTTCATTCCAGTTATTGGATCTCTTAGTTTTTCCTTCTCTTGATGCCTATCCTTAATCTCCCCTTCTCCTTCTCCACTGGACCCATACATCTCCCAATCTGTCCCCCTCCGAATCTCTCAAACCTAGGCCAGATTCGGGGAACCGGAACCTAACCGAATGGGTGTACACAAAACAAATTCTCCATTTTATCTTTGCTTTTGTTTGTAGGTGTATGAATGTGTGTTGTCAAATGGCTTCGGCGTTTAATCGTATGGACTTCGTTGCTAAAAGGCGGAAAAATTACGCTGGTTTGCAGGTTGGCGAAAATATTGGGAAAATAATTGTTGTAGTTCTTCAGAGGTGAAAGTAGAGGTCTCCCTGTGTACGCCTTAAAGATATGTTGGGGAAAGGACTTATGTTTCCATCCACTTTTATTTCGGCAATATATGGAGGCAAATGGTCGGCAGGTCTCGGCTGCTTTACCCTGGGGAAAGCATGCTTTTTGTACACTGTATAGGAGGCTGAGGAGCTCAAAGCTGGTCGGGACGTTAGGACAACAGATTGAGCTCTTGCCTTTGCAGGGAATCGAATAAATTACTCAGTCGTCCAGCCCGTAGCCTAGTCATGAAACCAACTGCTCGTGATCTAGTCACTGTACCGACTTCCCGTGGCCTAGGCACTATACCAACTGCTGGTAGACTAGTCACTGTACAGACTGCACGTAACCTAGTCACTATACCAACTGCTTGTAGCCTAGTTACTGTACCGACTGCTTGTAGCCTAGTCACTATACCGACTGCCCATAGACTAGTCACTATACTAACTGATAGTCACTATACCAACTGCTTGTAGCCTAGTTACTGTACCGACTGCTTGTAGCCTAGTCACTATACAAGCTGCTTGTAGCCTAGGCACTATACCAGCTGTTGACTGTCTAATCACTGTACCAACTGCCCGTGGCCTGATCACTATACAGACTTTTCATATCCTCGTCACTATACCAACTGCTTGTAATCTAGTCACTGTACAACTGCTCATGGTAGAGCCACTGTACCGAATTCCTGTTGCCTAATCACTATACCAATTGCTCGTAACCTAATCCATAGACTGCTGCGCACAGCCTAGTCACGATACCAATTGCTCGTAGCCTAATCCATAGACTGCTGCGCACAGCCTAGTCACGATACCAATTGCTCGTAGCCTAATCCATAGACTGC